>Ga0116226_10003993_pt1 | contig 13008 bp, 10 predicted proteins | sample S1TSphfallax_FD_89692 | JGI IMG/M metagenome (GOLD analysis project Ga0116226, IMG submission 89692) | Host-associated microbial communities from peat moss isolated from Minnesota, USA - S1T2_Fa - Sphagnum fallax MG | ecosystem: Host-associated > Plants > Peat moss > Unclassified | place: USA... | reverse complement strand
TGGTGGCCAAGGCCGACCTCGTGATTATGCCCGTTCTGCCTTCATCCTTCGATCAGGAGGCGAGCATCGCTTTCCTCGAAAAACTGGATGCGCTGAAATCGATCCGCAAAAACCGCAAGGGCGTCGCAATCGTCGGCAACAGGATGCGTATTCGTACGCGCGCCGCCGAACGGCTGGACAAATTCTTGGCCGGGCTGGGCCATACGGTCGTCGCCCGCCTTCGCGACAGCCAATCTTACGGCGAGGCTGCGGCGAGCGGCCTGTCGATTTTCGAGATGAAACGCATTCCCGCAACCTTGCGCGAGGATTGGCAGCCTTTGATCGATTATATCGAACAGGGTGTGCTGTAGGCGCGCAGTTCTCTAAAATACCGTTAAGGTCGCCCTCATGTGCGGATTGACCGGTATTTTCGATACGACAGGAACGCGACCGGTCGATCCCGGCATTTTAACCGCGATGAACGATTCCATCGCCCATCGCGGTCCCGATGGGGATGGCTTTCTGATCGAACCGGGGATTGGGCTCGGCCATCGGCGTCTTGCGATCATCGACCTCGAAGGAGGCAAACAGCCGCTTTTCAACGAAAACGGCGATGTTGCGGTCGTCTTCAACGGCGAAATCTATAATTACCGCGAGACGATGGCCGAGCTGATCCGTCTCGGTCACTGCTTCGGCACCGAAAGCGACACCGAAGTTATCGTTCATGGGTGGGAGGAATGGGGGCCGGCCTGTATCGACCGATTTCGGGGCATGTTCGCCTTCGCCCTATGGGACCGGCGGCGGCAGACATTGTTTCTGGCGCGCGACCGGCTGGGTAAGAAGCCGCTTTATTACACGCTGCTGCCCGGCGGACAGCTTGTTTTCGGATCGGAAATGCGGGCCTTGCTCTGCCACCCAGATGTCGCGCGGCGGATCGATCCCATCGCGGTCGAGGGGTATCTGGCGCTGGGCTATGTGCCGGAACCGGGATCGATCTATGAAAATATCCGCAAGCTGCCCGCAGCTCATTGCCTGACCGTCGAACGCGGCAAGACGATGCCAGAGCCAAGCCGCTATTGGACTTTGCGTTTTGCGCCTCGCCCCATGAACGAAGACGATGCGGCGGCGGAGCTGATCGAGCGTTTGCGCGAGGCGACGCGGCTGCGCCTGGTATCGGATGTGCCGCTGGGCGCGTTTCTATCCGGCGGGGTCGATTCGTCGGGCGTCGTCGCGATGATGGCGGGTCTGAAAAGCGAGCCCGTCAACACCTTCGCCATCGGTTTCGGCGGCGCCGATGACGAGTTGATCCATGCGCAGGCCGTAGCCGACCGTTACCACACGCACCATGTCGCGGAACGCGCATCGGTTGATTATCTGGATGCGATCGACGATCAGGCCGCCATTTTCGGCGAGCCGTTCGGCGACAGTTCGGCCATTCCGACCGGGCGGGTTTCTGAGTTGGCGCGGCGCGGCGTCACCGTCGCCCTGTCGGGCGATGCGGGGGATGAGCTGTTCGCGGGTTATCGCCGCTACCGCTTTCACATGGCGGCGCAGGCAATGCGGGGACGCATCCCGGCAATGCTGCGCGGACCCTTGTTCGGGCTTCTGGGCAGTCTCTATCCCAAGCTGGACGGCGCGCCGCGCTGGCTGCGGGCAAAGACTACGCTTCAGGAATTATCCGTGGACGAGGCCGAGGGTTATTACCGGACCGTCTGCAAAATTCCCGATGCGCTGCGCCACGGCCTTATGTCCCAAAGCGCCCTTGCCGGACTGGACGGCTATCGTCCGGCAGGCCTTATTCGTGCGGCGATGGCGGACGCCGGGACGGACGATCCGCTGGCGCGCGCCCAGTTCGCGGACATCCAAACCTACCTTGTGGGCGATATCTTGACCAAGGTGGACCGCGCAAGCATGGCCCATTCGCTGGAGGTGCGCGCGCCTTTGCTGGATCATGAGCTGGTCGAATGGGCGGCGACGGTGCCGCGCAATCTCAAAATCCGCTCGACCGGCGGCAAATATATCCTGAAGCGCGCGCTGGAGCCTTATGTGCCGCACGAGAATCTCTATCGCACGAAACAGGGCTTCGCGACCTCGCTGGCGGCGCAATTTCGCGGCAAAGGGGCGGCGCGTGTGCGGGCGCGCTTAAACGATCCGGCTTTCGCCGATAGCGGCCTGTTCGATCCGGCAGCGGTCAGCGCCATGATCGACCGGCACGATACAGGACTATACGATCACAGTCAGGCGCTATGGTCGCTGCTGATGTTCGGGGGCTGGTTAAGGTCGGTCCATTACGCTTCCCCTACGCGGATGACACATTCCGGGCGATAGCGCGGCGAAACAGTGCGATCTGCCCTTCCGTCGTCGCATCCCAAGAAAAGGCCGAGGCATAGGCCCGCGTGGCCTCGCGTGTGGGCAAGCGTCCGCCAAACATCGATTTGACCGCATCCGCCACACCCTTGGCGCTGCGCTCCGTCATCAACATTCCTGCATCCGGGCGGGAGACGATTTCAGGGTTTCCCCAAATATCGGTCGCGATGGCGGGCGTGCCGCAGGCCATCGCCTCAAGCAGGACATTGGCCCAGCCCTCGCGGCTGGATGCCAGAACCAGGGCGTCGGCGGCGCCGTAAAGTTCCGGCAGCTCGGCATGAGGCCGCGCGCCCAGCAGGCGAACGCGCTCGCCCAGTCCCAACTTTGCGATCGCCCCTTCGAGATGGGACCGTTCGGGACCCTCACCCACGATCAGCAAGGTAAAATCGGGCAGGCGGGCCATCGCCTCGACGATCAGATGATGACCTTTACGCTCGATCAAATGGCCGACCGAGATCAATGTGCGCCCCTCCAGTCCCAGCCTGCGGCGGGTCGCCTGCCGGTCCAGCGGGCGGAAGAGATTAAGATCGACCCCGTTCCTCAGCACGGTGATGCGATCCGGATCGATATCCAGCCCGGCAAGCGCATCCTTCAGCGCCTGGCTGACCGCAATCAAACCGGCGGCGTGCCGGCTGGCTTTTTGGATCATGCGGCGGGGAACGGGGTAGCGCGGGATGAAATTGACATCGGTCCCACGCGCGGTCAGCACCACGGGAATGCCGAGATTGCGTCCGATAATGGTCGCCGCAACTCCGTCGGGGAAAAGATAATGGGCGTCGATAATATCGGCCCCGCCTTGCGCGGCGATGGCGGCGCGCACTGCAGGCATCGCCGCCATCGCCAGAAGGAACGGCGATATATTCGTGCCGACTTTGGGAATGCGCAGATAGCGCGGATGGTTAAGTGTCAGGCCGTTGCGTTCCTCCCACAGCGGGACCTGGGCGAATTCGCCGTAGCGTCCGAAGCGGGGCGAGCTGAAAGGGAAATAGGGCACAGGCGCCACGACCCGGCTGACCACTTCGCCGCTGGCCACCAGGTGGCGCAGCCTGTTTTCGACGAATACGCCATGCGTCGGCTGCGCCGCATTGGGATAGAGGGTGGAAAAGGTTACCAGCCGGATCGGTCGTACTTTTCGGGCCACGCTTCTTCCTTTTTATAAAACGGAGCGCGGGATCGAACCCGGGCGCAAGGATTTACCGCGCAGCTTAAGCCATAACAGCGCACGCTCCGCATGGGCGAAGCTGCGCTTATACCGCGCCTCGCCGCCCAGAAAATCATAGAGCCGCATTCCAGCCTTCCTGTAATGCTCGATCGCCTGCAAATGGCATATCAGGCCGGGGCGAAGCTGTTCCGAATCGGTTCCGAAATCGAACCCGCTTTGATAGGCGGCGACCCATCCGCGATGTACGAGGTTATAGAGATAGCCGACGATCCGGTCGCCTGCGCTGACCCGGATCAAATCCACCGATTGGCGCTCAGCCGGCCGGCGGATCAGGGCATGGTGGAAACGTGCGAAGAACGGCTTGGCGAATGCGCCGGGCTTGCCCCTTCCTGTCCAGTAACGCTGATGAAGCTCTTTCAGGCCACCCAGAAATAAGTCCGCCTGCGCGACGGTTTCTGCAATATCGAGTTTTAAGGGGCCGATCTTATCCCAGGCGCGCAAAGACCGCCGAAGCTGCTGACGCGCATTGGCGCTCAAACTGTCGAGAAACGGCGCGTCCGGCGGTAAATGGGATAGATCGATATAGGGCGCGGGTCTTCTGGCGAGCGTAACGGCGCGCATATGGGGAAGAAATACGTCGCGCATAGCCTCCGGCACGCCGCTCACGATCCATCGCGGGGACCTTAGCCCGCTGCGAAATGCCGCCAGGGCTGTCCAGCAGCTTTCGGCAAGTTCGGGCGGTTCCGCCGCATCGAGCAATATCCCGTTATGCTCGATGAAGATCGTATCGAGATCGGGCCTGCCGCTTTCGCCCAGCAGAAAAGGGCGGCCTGTCAATGGACCCTGGCGCGGGCCGCGATTGAATAAGGCGAGCGCAACGATATTGCCATTGCGGCGCGCGGATAACAGCCAGGGATCGTCGAACCGTTCCTCAGCAAGACACCCGGTCCATGCCCAGGATTGAAAAAAGGAACAATCGGCGCGGCCTTCCAGCGCCACCCAATCCGCAGCCAGGGCGGAAACATTCGCAATAGGCTGAATTTCGATGACAGGACCGCCCTTGCTCATTGGCCGGAGAGGACTTGTTTAAAACTGGCGATAGCCGATCCGAACGCGGCTGCGACAGGGCCGGCCTGTAATAGCGAACTGTGCAACAAGGCGATGAAAGCGATGGATGCGATCCAGATCGATGCCGTTCTTGCGGTCTGAAGGCGCGGAGCTTTTCCCATATCGGCATGTTCGATGGGAAAGGCGACCATGGGTTGGCGGAAGGGCAGCCCCAGCATGATCAGGATAAGGCTGACCAATGAGAAAAATACCCAGCCATAGATCAGATGATCGGCTACGGCGGCCTGTGCGTCGCCCAGAAAATAACCCAAAACGACGATGCCCAGCACCCGCAGGCCGTTGGCAAGGACGGGAATAACGACCGAAACGGCGATAAAGGCAGCCCTGCGGAGCCAGCTTCGATACATCATATAGCCGTATAAGGTCCCCAGCGCGATCGAGGCGATGAGAAAGCGCAGGCCCGCGCATGCCTCAGCCACCAGAAATTTCGCGCCGGGAACCTCGATATTAAACCCGTCGGAATAAACCGGAATATTCAGCCTATGCAGGCCGCCCACGGCAAAGCGCGCTGCGAAATCCTGCATCGCAGGGGTCAAGAAAGCCCCGAATGGAACCAGGAAATATAAATAAAGAAGGGCGAAGGCGATGACCCGCCACGCCTTGAAGCCCAGCACAGCCAGAACGAAAAGCTGAAACAAGGTCATTGCGACAAGCTGACGTCCCTCCATCAGGGCTGCGCGGTCGGCCAAAAGCCAAACGAAACCGGCGGGAACCATAAGCAGAAGCGGCCATCCCGCCGGTTCCGGCGCGCGCGTCAATAAGGCATCGCGACGTTCCCATATCAGATAGAGACTTATCGGCAGAATTAAGAAACAGTGATTATAGGCAGTCGATTCGTTCCAGACCTGAACGGCGCGGACGAGTTCGGTGCGGAACCCCGCGCAGAATGAAACGATGCCGAGCACCAAAATTGATCCAGCGACCCACCAGATGCGCCGCGAGGATATTTCGGCGCTGCCAGCAGGTGAAAGAAGTGTGCTCATAGGGGCTTATTCTCACCCAACGCATCGTCCCCGTCGAGCAGGATATCGAGCTTTTCCAAGGTTTTCGGCCAGGCGAACCGTTCTTCGACGACCTGCCGGGCAAGCCGCCCCATATCGCCGTGTGCGCCATCCAGCGTCTCGGCGATGCGAAGGGACATTTGCGTGGCATCGTCGGCGATGGATAAAGCGCCCGCGCCTGCAACATCCAGCCCTTCCTCCGCCGCCTCGGTCGCAATAACGGCCTTGCCCATCGCCATGCCCTCCAAGACTTTATTCTGTATTCCCCGTGCAAGAAGAAGCGGGGCCACGACTGCCGAGGCATGGGCCAGATAGGGGCGGATATCCGCCACCCGCCCGGTCACGATGACATCTTCGTTTGCAAGCCGCAGGACGGCATCGGATGGATTGGCCCCGACGATCGCAAAGACCGGGCGCGGCGTGCGCCCGATAAGTGCAGGCAGGACATCGCGAACGAACCAGGTCACCGCGTCGATATTGGGCCAGTATGACATGTCGCCGGTGAAGACGATTGCGGGACGCCCAAGCGGAAAGGGATCGGGAAAGCGATGGGCGGGAGAAAAATAATCCAGATCGACGCCGTTCAGCATCCACTCGGTCTTGGCCGCAGCCTCGGGTGCGCGGCGGATGAAAAGCGCAGCCTCCTGCCTGGAGCAGAACAGGGCATGAGCGGCGGCCGATGCCGCCCGCCGCTCGAACGCCAAAAGGGTTCGCGCCTCACGCGCATAAATCCAGTTTTTCGGCGGTGCGGATTTTTTGCTCATTTCACGCCATTTCTCGGAATCGACATCTACAAAATCGAGCGTGACCGGAATGCGCAGACCTGGGGGCAGGGAGGCCATCATGGGGCTGGAATAGACGAAAACATGCTTAACATCGTGCGTATCGATCGTGCGGCGTACCCAACCGGATAGGGCGGGGTGGTGAAAATACGCCGCCGAAATCGGCATGCCGGGCTTAAGCGCGAGCAAAGACCGGAACCGGCGCAGGCGGGGGTTTATGGGCACGGCCATAACCTCGGCGCAATGACGTTCCAGCCCAGTCACATATTGCAGGTCGTGCGGGTCGTCTATCAGGCAGCCGAGGCGGACCCGGTAACGCCCCGTCAGATGCTTTAGAATATTCCACGAGCGTATCTTGTCGCCCTTATTGGGCGGATAGGGAATCCGGTGCGCCAAGAAAAGCAGTTCCTCCACCCCGGTCTATCCCAGGTTCCGCACGAGAAGCGGCCCCAGCAGATTGGCGACCGGCAAGGGCAGCCGCTTCCAGGCTGCGATCATCATGCGATATTTCGGGTTCAGCGGATTGACGTCGGGGATAGTATCGCCGGGCCGCAGTCTGAACTCGTAATTCAGCGGCGTCGGCTCGAAGCCCCAATTTTTCTTGAAACTATAGGCGCCCGTATCGATTTTGCTACGCCCGAAATCGAAGATGCGGCAACCCCGGTCTGCGGCGCGGCGCATGACCTCCCAATAGAGGATGTCGTTGCCGGCGCGGCTGCGCGCAGCCGGCGTGCCGCCCCCGTAATAGGGCTGCACCTCATCGCGAAAATAAAAACTCAGCACCGCCGCAATCGGAACGCCGGCGTCTTCGACGACTAGAATTTCGGCATCGTCCCCGAATTCTTCGCACAACAAAGCGAAATACCGCCGCGGGAAGACCGGCGTGCCGAGATTGCGCACGCTTTCGGCATAGATGCGATGAAGCGTGCGGACATCGTGCCCCGCGCGCGCGGTCAGTTCGTTTGTAATGCCTTTCCGGATAACGGCCCGTTGCTTGCGCGGAATCGCGTTCAGATTTTTTTCGTGATCGGCGGATATTTCGCGCCGGAATGTAACGTAAAGCCCTTCCTTCACCGTCCATCCCGGACATGATGCCGTAATGGAGCGAAACTCGACATTGTTGGCGCCGGTGCTATCCATCAATTTCGACGCATAGGCGATAAGCGCATCGCGGCTGCCATCGTCGGTTGCAACAGGCCCGCCATAGACGGCGAAGGCGTTGGACACCAGCGAATGCCCAAATAGGCGGGAGCGTATTTCCGTCAGGGGAAGTATCCCCGTTATCGTCCCATCGCGTTCGGCATAGACGAAATGGGTGCGATGGCCGAAGGCGCGTTCGATAACGCTTTGCCAGCCTGCGCGATGGCAAAACGTTGCCGCAGGCGTCGCCATGACGAATGCGTCCCAGCGGGCGCGATCGACCAGGGTCAAGGGCTTAACGGTGACGCCGGTCATGCGCTGTATCGGAACCGGACGGGATCAGGAGGAGGCCAGGAAAACCCGGTCCATCCTGTCCCAAGCGAAATCGGCGAGCAATCGTTTCAACCTTCCCTCCATCCGCCCGAGATTCGTATAGTGACGAAACCGGGTTTTAAGGCTTATGCCCTGTTGGCGGGGTTGATGTGGATCGATTTCCCAGGGATGGAAATAGAAAACGCAGGCTTGGCGGTCATGCCTGTTTACCCTGCGCATGTTGAACCTTGAAACGGCATAGGGCAGCAGACGAAAATAACCGCCGCCCGAGCAGGGAAAATTATTGCCGAACCAGCGAACGGTCGTCATCGGCGCCTCGATCAGCGGCAAGCCATCCGGATGAAACGGCGTGCGGGGGGCCCCGGTATCGCCGTAAAGATCGTGCTTGATCGGATAAAGGCTGGAACTGTAGCGATAGCCTTCCTCGTTCAATATGGTGAAGGCCCAATGGTTTTTAGGGCCGATGGAAAAGGTCGCTGCGCGATATCCGGTCACCTGTGCGCCGCCGATATCCTCGAGTCGTTGTTTGGTTTTACGGATGTCGGCGCGAAAAGCCTCAGGGTCCTGCGAATCGGCGCGCGTGTGATCCCATCCGTGGCTGGCCAGCTCATGCCCCTCTGCGACCATGCGGCGAATAAGCGACGGATAACGTTCGGCTATCCATCCCAGCGTAAAAAAAGTGGACTTAACTCCGGCATCGGCAAAAAGAGCCAGCAAGCGATCGACATTGCGTTCTACCCGGCAAGGTAGGCTATCCCAATCGGCGCGGGAAATTTTATCGGCAAATGCCTGAACCTGGAAATAATCCTCCACATCCACGGACATTGCATTGATAGGCTTAAGGCCGGCAACGGGCCGGTCTATCGGCTGTAAACCCGCAAAATCAGGCTGGGTTATTTGCGCAGCCTGCTTCACGGATTTTCTTTATCGACACGCGAGGCGATGATCGCCAAGGCGCGCCTGATCGCCTGATCGTTCTTTTTCATCTGATCTTCGATGCGCGCCAATCTGTTGTCGAACTCGCGCAATTCCCCGTCGTCGGTTTTCGCCGAGGCGACGATTGCTGCTGCGCCGTCGCCGCTTTGCGGTCCGCTTATTTCGCCCTGCAATTCTTCGGACACCTGGTTGACCACCTTCTCATCCATCAGATGGGTTTCTTCAAGAAAGCCGAACAATAAAAGGCGCGAACAGATGGAGTTGATTCTACGCGGTATGCCGCCGGTGACCTGATAAATCCTACGAAACGCGCCATCGGTAAAGCGCGGGTCGTCCGCCCATCCGACCAAACCGAGACGATGTTCTATATAGGCGCGTGTCTCAGCCTCGCCCATCGGCCCCAGATGATAAGAGGCCAGGACGCGCTGACGGAATTGATCGAGCTCCGGCAATGCTAAAAGCGAGCGGAATTGCGGTTGACCGAGCAAGAAGCTTTGCAAAGGCGGCTCGTGATTGACGACGAAGTTGGATAGCATCCGTAATTCTTCGATGGCCGGCACCGACAGATTCTGCGCCTCATCCACGATAAGAAGCGCGCGCCGCCCCTCATTATAATTTGCGACAAGCGTCGCCTCGAAACGCTGAAGCAACTCGCCCTTGCTCATCCCATCGGATTTGATCCCGAAACCGCCTGCGATCAAACGCAAGGTATCCTCGGCCGAGGTTTGCGTCGTCAGCATCTTGGCGATGACGTAACGCTGCGGATCGAGCGTTGAGCAAAGATAATCGACCAAGGTCGTCTTACCCGCCCCCACATCGCCGGTAATGACGATAAATCCTTCAGCCTGATGAAGGCCGTAGGTAAGATGGGCCATTGCCTTTGAATGAACGCTGCTTTCAAAGAAAAAGCGCGAATCGGGCGTTAGCTGAAACGGTAAGCCGGTGAGATTATAAAATTCGGCGTACATTTCAGAAACCCCTCCTTAGACCGATCAATAGCTGGTTGGTCATCGAGCTATTCGCCGAAATATCAGAAATTTCATTAAAATAATAATCCGATAACGTCATAGATGTATTTTCGTTTAGCGTGTAGGTCAATGAAAAGCCTGCATTGTAGATTTGTGCATGTTCTGCCCCAGTAGCAATAGCGCCGCTCGAAACATGATCTGTAAAGCCGAAATTGGCGGTTGCCTGTATAACCGGCGTCAAATCGCGCGAATAACTTATCGATATTCCCCAAGCCGTATCCTGCGCCGCCAGACCGCTTACGGAACTGCGTGTGTCATAGGAAAGAGAAAGAGAAGCGGAGGAACGTACGAATTGCTGACTGACAGTTACTAAGAGCGGCTTGTCTCGAAATAATACGTTCTGCGAACCGAAGATCGAATTAACCCCGGTATATGGCAAGCCAGTTCTGCTATCGATAGGCTGACCTGCTTGATTATAGGTCAGGAACTGTAAGTTCTGAAGGGTCGATTGAAGTTGATTCTGAACCGTCACAATATAACTGGCATAAACTGACGTCCTTTGGCCCAGTATAAACTGTGCCTGCATTGTCGGGCTGTAACCACCCTGCTGTAAGCCATAGCCTAAAGTAATAGAATCGATATTATTCGGCGTTAAGCGAACGCTGGTATTCCATGTCATGCCTTCGTTCGTGTACCCGGCTACTAAATTGGTTGGATCGTAATGGGTTTTTTGATAGCCGATCGACCCTATCAGCGAGTAGTCCCGATTGAGATGATATTGCAATTGCAAGAAATCGGCGTCATTCGTTGCATTGTTATTTTCGCCCGTGCCGCTATTGAAAGAATGATCGAAGTTCAGCGTAGCGCTGAGCTTGCCCAGGCTGCTTGCGGAACCGATAATCACCTGCGCTTCTTGCCCCAGCGAATCGTTCGACTGATGCGTCGGGACGCCGTTTAGCGAACCCTCGTCGCTCGTATTGGTAGAGGTGATTCGGTAATAGGCGTCGAATGTCGCAACGTCCTTATAACGCGCGGTAAAATGCGGGGCGACCTTACCAACGTAATATAATAGCAGATTGTCGCCGGGAACGAGCGCCCCTGCCTGTCCGACATACGAATTGGGAGTCGAACCAGCTTCGGTCGCATAAGCCGCTAAATCTATCGATAGGTAATCCAGGAAGGGCGTGATCTTGCCTGTAGCGTTCAGATTTTGATCGACCCTGCTCGGGCTCGTCCCCAGATCGTAATAATTGAAGGTGGGCGAATAGTTGAAATTGATTTGCGAACGCGCAGTTTCGCCCGTGATGGAGATCGAGGGTGTAATAGCCGTAACAAGATCGGGTTGGGAGCTTACCCCCCCGCCCTGTGTGTTTGTGTCGTAAATTTCCTGCGCGCCGATTGCCGGCGCAATTCGCCAATTATCCGCAAATACAGGCCGAACGGCGCAAGCAGAGGAGAGTAAACCCAGCATCAGCGCATGCCGAAGCCGATGCCTTTCCGGGCGAAGGCGCATGTAGGGCAGACAAAGAATAACGGCGCGGGATGCGCGCCGTTCAATAGGCTCCATAGCCACCGTAGGAGGTGGTCGCCAGCGGTTGCGCCTTATTGAGCACGAGCGAGATATCGGGACATGCGCTGATTAAATTGAGCGCGGCGATAATTTCATGTTGCTGGGTCTGTTCCGCCTCGATCACGAAGACGACCTGGCCGACATGCGCCGCCAGCGTGGCGGCGTCGCTGCTGACCAGACAGGGCGCGGTATCGAACAGGATGATACGATCCTTGTAGCGTTGGGCCATATCGTCGATCAAATCCCGCATACGGCTACTGGCAAGCAATTCCGGCGCCCTGTCGCTCATCGTGCCGGCGGGCAAAACGCTAAGCCGGGGAATATTCGTCCGCAATAAAACGTCGGACATATCCAGGCTGGGATCGAGCAAAAGATCGACGAATCCCTGATTGGCCTCCAGCCCTAAATTCTGCCGCAGCGCCTGACGGCGTATATCCGCATCCACAAGCAGAACATTATAATCCTCCTCAAGCGAAATGCTGATGGCGATATTGGTGGATGTAAATGTCTTGCCTTCGCGGGGTTTTGAACTCGTGACCATAACCAAGTGGGAAATCGAATCAGGTCCGTTCGCGCTATTGAAGGCGCGGCGCAACAAACGCCTTTTGATAAGACGCAATTCCTCCATCACAGGCGTCCGGTCCGAGGACCAGTCGATCGTGCCGGCGAGCGCTAGACGCGCCGTGTCGAGCACAACAGTGCGGCTATGCCTGGTGGCCGGGGCCGCCAAAGGCGTATCTTCGACAAGCGCGCCCGGGATCGCAGATGACAGGGTTTGCGCCGCTATCCGGTCTTCGGAAAGGCCCGCTGGCGCGAGGTCCTGGGCCGCAATATCCGCCAACGCAGAGGCGGAATGAGGCGTGGCAATATCGGCGGAAGGTTGTCGTGCCTGTCCGGAAAAGGCGGATATCTTTGGGGGTTCTTCGGGGATGCCCGGCTTTTCCATAAGATTGGGCGCTTCCTCGAACTTCGACGTTGCGCCGGCAACCGCAGCAGGAGGCGGCTCGGGCTGAACGGTTACTGCGGGCGTGTCATAAGGCGCCTGCGGCTTTGCCGGAGCGGCGCGCGCCAGGGCAGGCTTAAAACCGGAAAGCGGTTGCGGGCCTGGGGCGACAGGCCTCGGCATATCCGCAAGCTTCGGCTTTGCCTCGAAAGGCGCCACGGCGGGACGCAGAGGGGGGATCGGGGTTAGGTCCGCCGGCGCTCGCGCCTCTTCATTGAGGATGGGAGGTTTGACAGACGGGCCGCCCCCCGCGACCGGTTTTTTTGCTTGCAACGAAGCCTCGCGCAGCCTTGCGGCGGCGCGTTCGATCATATCGATCCGGTTCCCGGCCATCAAACGCCTTTATGGTGTTGGCCTACGAAGACAAGCAACAAGCCGCCGTAAATGACGATGAGCGTAAGCGAAGCCGCTGCGAAAGCTTTCGCCCCCAGGAACCAATAGCGCGGCTTGCGATCCATAGCGTTCACCATGGAAATACTGCCCAAAATCGGCAAGCCCAAGGCTTGCAAAGCGGTCGTCGTGCTGAACGAACTGTCGATCTGGCTTAATACGAAGGCCACGCCGATGCCCGCCCCCAATCCCGCGACCATGACCATAGACAGTAAAAGGGGACGATTGGGCGATGTCGGCAATGAAGGC
>Ga0116226_10003992_pt1 | contig 13008 bp, 12 predicted proteins | sample S1TSphfallax_FD_89692 | JGI IMG/M metagenome (GOLD analysis project Ga0116226, IMG submission 89692) | Host-associated microbial communities from peat moss isolated from Minnesota, USA - S1T2_Fa - Sphagnum fallax MG | ecosystem: Host-associated > Plants > Peat moss > Unclassified | place: USA... | reverse complement strand
GTTACGATGATGGAAAAAGAAGCTGAAGCAAATAGAGATTAGGGACAATTAGGAACAATTAGGGGAAAATAAACTATGCCTTATGTTGCTGTTAAAGGGGGAGAAAAGGCGATTGAAAATGCTGAGGCTTTGCTGAAATCTCAGCGTCGAGGTGATGACAATATAGCAGAATTGAGTCTAGAACAAATTGAACAACAACTTGCTCTATCCGTTGACCGAGTTATGGCTGAAGGGAGTCTCTATGACCGAAAATTAGCAGCTTTAGCGATTAAACAATCTTGGGGAGACTTGGTAGAAGCGATTTTTCTCTTGCGAGCTTATCGTACTACTTTACCCAGACTATATTACAGCAATCCCATCGATACAAATCAAATGCAAATCCGGCGGAGGATCTCCGCTATTTTTAAAGATATACCTGGAGGACAATATCTCGGTCCGACTTACGATTATATTCATCGGTTGCTGGATTTTAAATTGATAGCGGAGAGTGAAACACCTATACCATCAACAGCACCAGCCAATCATGAATCGATTCCCAGAATTGTAGATACATTGGACAAGGAAGGATTAATCCAAACAGAAATTTCTGCAACTCCAGAACAGACACCTTTTGATTTAACCCGTCAACCTCGGAAATTTCCTGCGTCTAGAGATGCGCGATTACAAAATTTAGCTCGTGCTGATGAAGGCTTTTTGCTTTCTTTGGCTTATTCTACGCAACGAGGTTATGGCAAAAATCATCCTTTTGCGGGAGAAATTCGCATGGGTGAGGTGGAAGTGGTGATTTTTCCCGAAGAATTGGGATTTGAAGTGGCGATCGCTGATATTACTATTACAGAAGTACAAATGGTGAATCAGTTTCAAGGTAATCAAGACCAACCCGCACAATTCACCAGAGGGTATGGATTGACTTTCGGTTACAACGAACGCAAAGCCATGTCTATGGCGTTGGTTGATAGAGCAATGCGGGCGGAAGAATTGACTGAAACTGTTACTTCCCCAGCCCAAAATATTGAATTTGTCATGTCCCACTCCGATAATGTGGAAGCTCAAGGTTTTGTTCAACATCTGAAATTACCGCATTACATTGACTTTCAAGCTGAGTTAAATATGATTCGCCAAATTCGCCAACCAAAAAATCATGTCTAATGAAACAGGATATAACTTTGGTTATTTAGACGAGCAAACTAAACGCTCTATCCGTCGCGCTATCCTCAAGGCGATCGCTATTCCCGGACATCAAATCCCCTTTTCTTCCAGAGAAATGCCCATGTCCTATGGTTGGGGTACGGGAGGAATCCAAGTCACAGCTTCAGTTATTGGTCAAAATGATGTGTTGAAGGTTATCGACCAAGGAGCAGATGATACTTCTAACGCAGTTAATATCCGGCGTTTTTTTCGCAAAGTTTGTGGTGTAGCGACAACGGAAAAAACCGCCCAAGCAACTTTGATTCAAACTCGCCATCGGATTCCAGAAACGCCATTAAAAGCAGGTCAAACTATAGTTTACCAAGTACCGATTCCTGAGCCATTGCAATGGTTACAGCCTTCCACTAGAGAAACTAAAAAAATGCACGCCTTGGAAGATTATGGAGCTATGTACGTCAAGCTCTATGAAGATATTACCAAATATGGACATATTGCGACATCTTACGATTATCCAGTTATGGTACATGACCGTTATTTGATGAGTCCTAGTCCTATCCCTCGGTTTGATAATCCTAAGATGAATATGAATCCAGCGTTACAGTTATTTGGCGCTGGTCGGGAAAAGCGAATTTATGCTGTTCCACCCTACACCAAAGTAGAGAGTTTGGATTTTGCGGACTATCCTTTTACTGTTGAACGTTGGGATAAAGCTTGTGAATTTTGTGGTTCTCGGACTAGCTATTTAGATGAAGTCGTCCTTGATGATGCGGGTAAGCGGATGTGGATTTGCTCTGATACTGATTATTGTCGGGAATCGCAAGAGGCTGGAAATGGAACATTTGTTGAAAATTAATCAATTGAGTAAGTCTTATGGGGGGATTTCTGCTTGTGAGGATATCTACTTTGACCTCTACCCTGGCCAGGTTTTGGGAATTGTGGGTGAATCTGGTTCGGGAAAATCTACTTTATTAAATGCGATCGCCGGTCATTTAGCCGTTGATAGTGGAGAAATTATTTATCTTGACCCCCAAGGAAATACTCACATAGTCAATCAACTTCCAGAAATTAAACGGCGTTGGTTAATGCGTACTGAATGGGGTTTTGTTCAGCAAAATCCGCGCAATGGTTTATTAATGAAAGTCAGCGCGGGAGGAAATATAGCATCCCGTTTATTAGATGTAGGTCAGCGACATTATGGACAAATTCGGGATACAGCTACTCATTGGCTAGAACAAGTAGAAATTGACCCCAAAAGAATCGATGACCTACCTGGGACATTTTCCGGTGGAATGCAACAAAGATTACAGTTAGCTAGAGTTTTAGTTACACAACCCCGTTTAATTTTAATGGATGAACCGACAGGAGGACTTGATGTTTCAGTCCAAGCGAGATTATTGGATTTACTCCGTTCTCTAGTCAGGAACTTTCATCTGAGCCTGATTATCGTCACCCATGATATTGGCGTAGTCAGACTTTTATCCCATCGGTTAATAGTTATGCAAAAAGGGAAAGTTGTTGAATCTGGTTTAACCGACCAAGTATTAGATGACCCTCAACATCCATATACCCAACTTTTAGTTAGTGCGACCTTAACCCCATAATGCGAAATACTTCTATTTTACAAGTTGAGAATCTCCACAAAAGTTTTACCCTCCATCAACAAGGAGGAGTTAACTTTTCTGTACTTGAATCCGTCTGGCTCAATCTCAATCCTGGTGAATGTATAGCCTTGTCTGGTGCTTCAGGTACAGGAAAATCAACTTTGATTCGTTGTATTTATGGTAATTACCGGGTTGATAGTGGTTCAATTTGGCTGAAACATCAAGCGGATTGGGTGAACTTACCAAAACTCCTCCCCCATGAATTATTAGCAGTTCGCCAAAAAACTATAGGTTACGTTAGTCAGTTTTTGCGAGTTATTCCCCGTGTTCCTGCTCTCCAAGTAGCAGCGGAACCACTATTAGAGATGGGGATAGATTTAGAAATTGCTTATCGACGGGTTAAAGAATTATTTACTCGTCTAAATTTACCAGAACGTTTATGGAATCTTTCTCCTACCACTTTTTCTGGAGGAGAAAAACAACGAGTCAATATTGTGCGTGCGCTTTCTGTTAATTATCCAATTTTACTTTTAGACGAGCCAACTTCCGCCTTAGATGCGAATAATCGTCAGGTGGTGATGGAGCTTCTAGAAGAGCGCAGACTTGAGGGTTGCGCCATGATTGGTATTTTTCACGATCAAGAGCTAAAATCTATCCAAAACTCTCAATTCCAGATAAATCCCTCTAAAGCATCTTCTTATGAATGAGCAAATCTACACTAATTATCGTCTACAACTTCCAGACCAAGAGATGATTGGTACTCTTGTGGTGCGAGATGGTCTAATTGCTGATATCCAACCAGGGATTGTTTCTCAAGGAGAACAGGGAAATGGAAATTATTTACTCCCAGGATTGATTGAATTACACACTGATAACCTAGAACGTTGTATATCTCCGCGTCCGGGAATACGCTGGCCCAGAGAATCTGCTGGTATTTATCATGACCGGGATATAGCTGCTGCGGGAATCACTACTGTCTGTGATGCGATCGCTATTGGGGGTCTTACTCCTGGTTCTCCGCGACTGACAGATTTTACACCCATCATTGAGGTTGTAACTCAGGGACAAACCGAGGGAAAATTTTCTGTAGACCATCGACTTCATTTACGTTGTGAGTTAGCTTATGAGCATGTTTGTCAAATAGCAGAAACATATATTCATCATCCATTATTAAGTTTGCTTTCTTTGATGGACCATACTCCAGGACAAAGACAATTTACTCGAATTGATAAATTCAAAGAATACTATATGGGTAAACATGGAGTCAGTACCTCACAAATAGACGATCTAATCGACCTGCGACAAAAAGAACAAACGGAGTATGCGTACAAACATCGTCAAACCTTAGTTGAACTTGCTCAAAGACAGGGGATTTGTCTAGCTAGTCATGATGATGCGACAGTTGAACATATACAGGAAGCTGTCAAGGATGGAGTGGCGATCGCCGAATTTCCCACTACGCTAGAAGCAGCAAAAGAGGCTCATGTTCAGGGGTTAAAAATATTAATGGGTGCGCCGAATTTAGTTTTAGGGAAATCCCATTCTGGGAACATTTCCGCGATGGAATTGGTGGAATTGGATTTAGTCGATATTATTTCTTCAGACTATGTTCCTCATAGTCTTTTACATTCAGCTTTTATGATCAGCCAAAGAACTGGAAAACCTCTATATAAAGCTATAGCGACAATTACGATTAATCCCGCCAAAGCGATCAAATTAGACCACGACCGGGGGAGTTTAGAAATTGGTAAACGGGCGGATTTGCTGATTGTTCCTGATGATGGTGTTGTTCCTCGCCTAACAGCAGTATTCCAGAAAGGATTGCGGATTGCGTAATTTTTTCCCTACTAGTAAAATCTATGCTCCCCACTTTTACTACCACTCCCAAATTTACTTATTTGCTTACTTTTATCCCCCAAAGGGGAAAATTATAGAGTACAATAATAAACTTCAAACAATATCTTTTATGTAACATCCCCATATGTCAAGAGTCGCTACATCCAGTAGACGAAAACCCAAACCTCAATCAAATTCTCCTTTGACCTGGGAAAATAATACTGAACTACTAGGTTTACTCTTTGCTCTAGAAGCAACTAGCTCCTCTGTTCTTTACTCTCAATATACTATTGGACTTCATGCTTGGTTTCTGGATCAAGTGCGCCAATATAACCCAGAGCTTTCTACTTATCTACATGATAGTGAATCTGAAAAGCCATTCAATATTTCTGCTCTTGAGGGTGAATTACTTCCTAGTGGAAAGCAATTACAATTACAAGCTAACCAAATATATCATTGGCAGGTTAACGCGCTTTCACAGCCAGTAGTGGATTTTCTCCGTTATTGGGTAGACAATATTCCAGCTACCGTAGAGTTGAAAAATGCGCCAATGCAGATCAAACAGGTGAGCATTGTCCATCCAGCTAGAACCTATGCTGAATTGTTAAATTCATCTGTTAATCAAACATCTGAAGTTAGTTTAAGTTTCATCTCTCCCACAAGCTTCCGCCGTAAAGGTCATCATTTTCCCCTTCCTGTTCCCGCAAATCTTTTTCATAGTTATCTGCGACGCTGGAACGATTTTTCTGGAATACCTATAGAACAGGAAGATTTTATCAATTGGATAGATGAAGGGGTGATTATTCATCAGCATCGATTGGAATCAATTAAGGTAGCTGCGGGTAAACATGGTTCTGTAACTGGATTTACTGGAGCTATTTGCTTAGGTTTGAGTAAATCTGCTTTAGCTAATGTTGAGTTTACTAGGCTATTTTATGCTCTAGTTAAGCTGGCTCCTTATTGTGGTACTGGACACAAAACTACTTTTGGGTTAGGACAAACTCGCCTATCATGGGTAGAATCAGAACTCAATACATCATCTCAGGCATTAACAAACATCTTGGGAGAAAGGATTGCGCAATTAACTGCAATTTTCGCCTCACAGAAAAAACGCCTTGGGGGCGATCGTACGGATAAAACATCTATTACATGGGCAACTATTTTAGCTAGGAGAGAAATGGGAGATCCCCTGAAAGTCATTGCTGAGGATTTACAAATGCCTCCTTTGACAGTAAAGACTTATGCTAAATTGGCTCGTAGAGCACTTAAAGAGAATTAGGGTGTAAGGCGGAAATATGTGCTAATAATCCTTGGAATAGCTGCAAACCCTGAACATTACCAAGGACTCTGTCTGCTGCTCTTTCTGGATGTGGCATCATACCTAAAATATTTCCTTGGCGATTACAAATTCCAGCAATGTTGTTTAATGAACCATTGGGATTTTCCCCCTCGTAGCGGAATAATACTTGTCCATTATTTTCAATTTCTGCTAGAGTGCTGGGATCACTGTAAAATCGCCCCTCCCCATGAGCAATGGGGAGAGTAATGCTTTCCCCTAATGTGTAGGTTTGCGTCCAAGCTAAATCATTCCTTTCAACTTTTATGGGGACGCGATCGCAAATAAAATTCAAATCTTGATTTCTGGTTAATATTCCCGGTAACAGTCCAGCTTCTGTTAATATTTGGAACCCATTACAAATACCCAAGACAAACTTACCTTGTTCAGCATGAGCGATTACTTGCTGCATCACAGAGGAAAACCGAGCGATCGCCCCACAACGAAGATAATCGCCATAGCTAAAACCCCCAGGAATAATTACGACATCTAAATCACTAATATCAGTTTCTTGGTGCCAAACCATGCGCGTTGGTTGACCTAGCAAGTCTCTCGTCACATAAGCAACATCGCGATCGCAATTAGAACCTGGAAAAACTAAAACCCCGAATTTCATAAAATTATTTACTTAATGATTCATCTTAGTTAAGGATATGGAAAGGTGAAAAATTGAGCGGAGATGGAAATACACCCCACCTCCACTCAGAATTCGTTACTAAAATACCCCTGTCTGTGATTCAACCTCAATTAAATCAAAGCGGTAATTTTCTATCACTGGATTTGCCAACATTTGGGTACATATTTGATTTAAATCTTGACGTGCCTTGGTTTCATCACGGGTAACAATAGTGATTTCCATGTACTTGCCTATCCGCACCTGTTCAACATTATCGTATCCCAGTTGCTTTAGTCCAGACTTAACAGCCACACCAGCAGGGTCTAAGACTGAAGGACGAAGCGTCACGAAAACCTTAGCTATATACTTCCTTTGCATAGTCTTAAAACAACCTACAATCAACACTCTCAGCCTTTACTCTATCAAAAATACTCATATAAAACTCAAAAGTTTAGACTTACCTTGATATCTTCTTGAAGAATATCACCAGGAGAAATAACTTTCTGTCCCAACTGAGTGAAAATGGGCATATAAAGTAGTTAGAGTTAATTTATCAGTTAGTCAACCAAATAGCTACTGTCGCAGTGCCAACAAACAAGAATATTTCTATGAGAGCTATACGCACCCGCAGTCAAGAGCGGATTCTGAATTTGCTAAAAAATACTAAACAAGGCATTTCTGCCCAAGATATTTATGTAGAACTACGCAAAAGTAATCAGACGATGGGTTTGGCTACAGTTTACCGCTCACTAGAATCACTTAAGCTGGAAGGATTGGTACAAATGCGTACTTTATCCAATGGGGAAGCTCTTTACAGTCTGGTACAGCAAGATAAACACCACCTTACTTGTCTACAATGCGGTATCTCTATATTGATTGATCAATGTCCTGTACATGAATTAGAAAATCAACTACAGTCTGCTCATAAATTTAAGGTTTTTTACCATACCTTAGAATTTTTTGGTTTATGTCACCAATGTCAAATGAATCAAGAAATTTGATTTTCTGAGATTCAACCATTGATTCAACTACTGATTCAACTACTGATTTAACCACTGATTAAACTATTATTTATACTTTTATGATTTCTGCTGAACGAAATATTTATTGTCTAAATCCCAACTGTGAACACCCGCTAAATTCCATAGGAAATATCTTGTGTACAAGTTGCCAAACTCCTATAACTTATCGCTATCTTTGGGCTACTGGTTCAATAGCTGCCAAAATTACTCCCGGTACAAAGGTATTAGGGAGATACGAGGTAATTACAGAGCAAATTTGGTTGGATACACAACCGGGAACAATGCCAGAAATGCCCACTAAACTACCAGCAGAAGTTATTCCTTATCTCAAGTTATTTCCACAACGATTACATTGTTCCCAAGCCTATGGATTTACTCGTAATTCAGTCGCAGATGAGAGTGATATACTGCTTCTGGAAAATATCCCTGTTGATGAGACAGGATCTCTCTATCCCAAAATGAGCGAAGCCTGGGAGCAAGCAACAGCAGTAAGACAAGTTTACTGGCTCTGGCAAATTCTGCAACTTTGGACACCTTTATTAGAATTAGGCAAAGCTGAAAGTTTACTTATACCAGATAATTTACGTGTCCAAGGTTCTTGTCTCAAACTGATAGAACTTCACCCAAATACAGAAGAAAAGGCAGAACAAAATATAGAACAATTGGGCTTACGAGACTTGGGTTATACTTGGCGAACTTTATTAGCATTATCTAAAGCATCTATTGCTCAAGAATTAGACCATATAGTTCAACAAATGCTACATAGTGAAGTTGATTTAGCGGCAATTAATACCCAAGTGAATCAACTATTAGTAGCATCCGCATCTGAGTTACCTTTAATTATGACAATGGCAGGTGCTACTGATATAGGTCCGATTTTGCAACAAAACGAAGATACTTGCTATCCCAGTAACTCTGATGAATTAGATGAAGCCTCAAAATTACGTTTGGCAATTATTTGTGATGGTATAGGTGGTCACGAAGGGGGTGAAGTCGCCAGTCAATTAGCGATACAATCTCTGAAATTACAAATCCGTTCTCTGTTAGCTGAAGTTGCTCAACAAACAGAACTCATCCCGCCAGATATCTTACACAAGCAGCTTGAGGCTAGTTTACGGATAGTAAATAATGTCATTTGGTCGCGTAATGATGAACAGAAACGCCAAGGTAAAGAACGGATGGCGACAACTTTGGTAATGGCATTACAGATACCACAAAAAGTAGTGACAACTTCGGGATGGTTGTCAGATAATACGCACGAACTCTATCTAGCTAGCATTGGAGACAGTCGTGCTTATTGGATGACCCGCGAATATTGTCAATTACTAACTATTGATGATGACATCACAGGTAGAGAAGTTCGGGCTGGACGCTTGCTATATCGTCAAGCAATTCACAATGCAAATGCAAATGCGCTTGCGCAAGCATTAGGAACAAAAGAAGCTGAGTCCCTAAATTTTTCCATCAAGCGATTTATCTTAGAAGAAGATGGAATTTTATTATTATGTTCTGATGGTTTGAGCGATCAGAATTGGGTAGAACAGTCTTGGAAAAATTACGCAATTCCCTTGCTCACAGGTGAAATGACTGTTGATGATGCTGTTCATCATTGGATTAACTTAGCACATGAGAAAAAAGCTCAAGATAATATATCTGTAGTTTTGACACTATATAGAGTTACAATAGCGCCTTTGGTGCCAGTGATTTCTTCACCCACAGCAATAGAAAATATAGAAGCAGGGGAACTAGCTGTCATCTCTGCTGAAGTAGCTATCTCTCCATTAGATACAATTGAAGAGCCATTAGCAGAAAGTTCCTTAGCACTATTAGATTTGGTGGAAGTTGGCGAAACCAGAGTTACTTTACAACCAAGTCGCAGTAAGACGATAATCATGATTGGGGGGTTATTGGTTGTGCTAGTAGGTATATGTTTAGGTATCGGATTTTGGTATCAAGTGTATCCAAAGTCTTTTCAAAAGATGTGTCGTCCACTTCCTAAAGAGATGCAGCGCTTATGTCCACATAGATAGGTGATTACTTTCCTCTTGATCAAATATTAGTCATGAATTTATCTGTGAATAATTAGGCAGAAACATGACAAAAGTTATGTATTTTCTAGTGACTTATAGTTCACAATAAGCGGATAGATCATGTTTAAGAAAGTAGAATCAAATATCTAATGCTAATGTCGCACATTTTGTCATTAGTTATTTGTTGTGCTGTGATCGTTTTGCTTATTCCCTATTCCCTTGCCATTGAAGACAAATTTATGGTCAAAGATGTAACCATTGACATGGATTTTTTTGTTTTACATTTAAATTTAATTACATTTTTAGGCGTTATCAGCACAGTCATAATATTTCTTGAAAAGTGGTGGAAACAAAAGAGTGTTGACAAATATCTACAATCAATTCCCTCTCCTCCAAAACACTGGCTGTTAGGAAATATTCCTCAAGTACTAGCAGCGGTAAAACAGAAGAAATTCTTTCAATTATTATTTGATTGGAGTCAGCAACTAGGTCCAATATATGTTTATTGGTTTGGTCAACCAGTTGTTATTTTGAGTAAACCAAAATTAATTGAATATACCATTATTAATGGGATGAAAAATGGCAGTCTTATCAGACCTGCGCGAGATAGAAAAATTTGGAACGATTTGGTTGGTCCGATTATTTTAGGTCAATCGGGTACTGAATGGGAGTGGCGACGCAAGGCTTGGAATCCTGAATTTAGTTCCAACAATATCTCCAAATATCTGCAAATTATTACCCAGGCTTGTGAACAAACAATCGCCAAAATTCAGGAAGCCGGACCAGAAAAACAGGTTCAGGTAGACCCTTTATTTATAGAACTGACAATGGGAGTCATGTCATGTTTATTATTGGGTATTCCTATAGATAAAAAGTCTGTTAGTCCTGAAGGTCCATCCCTAGATTATCTCAAGGTACACGCAGCAATTTCTGTCCTCAGTTATCGTTTTCTCCGCATATTGACTGGAGAAAACATATGGATGAAGTATCTACCTACTCAGAATTCACGAAATTATTGGTTATCGAGGCGATATTTGAAAAAGTCTATCATTCAACGTGTAGACTTAGCTTTGCAGATGAAAAAAAACGGTATACATGATTTAGCAGAAATAAGCCCTTTGTTCCAAGAATCAATGTTGGTGAAAATAGCTGCTAAAGATACGAAATATAATCGCGAATCATTGATGGCTGAATTAATTGAACTTTTAGCTGCTGGTACTGATGTAATCGCCCATACATTATCTTTTGCAGTAGGAGAATTGTCCTTAAATAAAAGGGTTTTCCAGCAAGCACAGAAAGTTGTCGATCAAGCTTGGATAAGTCAAGGGACTATTACTTTAGAAAGTCTGAAACAGTTAAATTACATCCGTGCTATTATCAAAGAGACTTTACGACTATATTCTGTTACTTCCGGTTCAGCTGCATTGGAAGCTAAACGAGAATTTGTAATTGATGGTCATTTAATTCCTCGCGGAACAAAAGTATTCTGGTCAACGCTTGGCGCTGGAAAAGACCCAGAAGTTTATCCTCATCCTGGGGAATTTTTGCCAGAACGTTGGTTAGACAATGATAAGGAAAACCATTTATTGTCAATGATCAACTTTGGCTTAGGCGCTCATAGATGTCTAGGTGAACACCTATCTATCTTGGAATCAACAGTGATGCTGGCTCTAATGCTCAAATATTTTGATTGGGAGTTGGTCAATGGACGTTCATCTCTAGAGCAATTACAACAGAACCTTTTAATTTACCCATCTGATGGGATGCCAGTATACTTTCGATTGAGAAAATAGCTTTAAATCCACTACACGCTACAACCTAATTTTTATAAATGATCAATTTATCCTGAAATCTGGCGAAGAGTAGCGTCGTTCAATGCTAACCTGAGAGATGACATGGCTTGATTTGTAGGTCTGTACGACCATTTCCGAAATATAGCTTCAATCATTTAGGCGCAGCATGGTCACCACCGCAGAAAAAACAAACATCGGTTACATTTCCCAAATCATTGGTCCAGTTGTAGACGTTAAATTCCCTGACGGTAAATTACCCCAAATCTACAACGCCTTGACTATCACTGGCACTAACGAAGCTGGACAGCACCTCAACTTAACTGTTGAAGTACAGCAGCTTTTAGGCGACAACCAAATTAGAGCTGTTGCTATGAGTTCTACTGATGGTTTAGTTCGTGGTCTTGAAGTTGTTGATACTGGCGCTCCTATCACCGTACCTGTTGGTAAAGCTACCTTGGGTCGGATTTTCAATGTTCTGGGCGAACCTGTAGATGAAAGAGGTCCTGTTACACCTGAAGCAACCTTACCAATTCACCGTGATCCTCCTAAGTTAACCGACTTAGAAACAAGTCCTTCCGTATTTGAAACCGGAATTAAGGTTGTTGACCTTCTGACTCCCTATCGTCGCGGTGGTAAAATTGGTTTGTTCGGTGGTGCTGGTGTTGGCAAAACTGTTATTATGATGGAATTGATTAACAACATTGCTACTCAACATGGTGGTGTGTCCGTATTCGCTGGTGTAGGTGAACGGACTCGCGAGGGTAATGACCTCTACAATGAAATGATTGAATCTGGGGTAATCAATAAAGATAACCTGAATGAATCTAAAATCGCTCTAGTTTATGGTCAGATGAATGAACCACCCGGAGCAAGAATGCGGGTTGGTCTGTCTGGTTTGACTATGGCTGAATATTTCCGTGATGTGAATAAGCAGGACGTACTGCTCTTTATTGACAATATCTTCCGATTTGTCCAAGCTGGTTCTGAAGTATCAGCCCTCTTAGGTCGGATGCCTTCTGCGGTAGGATATCAACCTACTCTGGGAACTGATATGGGCGCTCTACAAGAACGGATTACTTCTACAACAGAAGGTTCTATTACTTCTATTCAAGCTGTATATGTTCCTGCGGACGACTTAACTGACCCTGCTCCTGCTACTACTTTTGCTCACTTAGATGGAACAACAGTACTGTCTCGTGGTCTAGCATCTAAGGGTATTTATCCAGCGGTAGACCCACTGGGTTCTACTTCCACCATGCTTCAACCCAATATTGTAGGTAGTGAGCATTATGATACTGCTCGTGCTGTACAATCCACTTTACAACGCTACAAGGAATTGCAAGATATTATTGCCATTCTCGGTTTGGATGAATTATCCGAAGATGACCGCTTGACTGTAGCACGGGCGCGGAAAGTTGAACGTTTCTTGTCTCAACCATTCTTCGTGGCTGAAGTGTTTACTGGTTCTCCTGGTAAATATGTCAAATTGGAAGATACCATCAAAGGATTCAAAAAAATCCTGGCTGGTGAATTAGACGAGTTACCAGAACAAGCTTTCTACATGGTCGGCGATATCAACGAAGCGATCGCCAAAGCCGAAAAGCTGAAGAACTAGGGTGTAGGGT
>Ga0116226_10003991_pt1 | contig 13010 bp, 9 predicted proteins | sample S1TSphfallax_FD_89692 | JGI IMG/M metagenome (GOLD analysis project Ga0116226, IMG submission 89692) | Host-associated microbial communities from peat moss isolated from Minnesota, USA - S1T2_Fa - Sphagnum fallax MG | ecosystem: Host-associated > Plants > Peat moss > Unclassified | place: USA... | reverse complement strand
CGAGATTGCGTCGCCGGTGTTGGAGAATTTATGTCAGAAGGTCAGCTGGCCCTCCGTGCTGACCATTCCGCGCCTCGATCATGTCGAGGTCATCGAAACCAACCAGCCGAAGTCCTATTTCGACGACATCCCCCTGGGACCCATCGGCTTTCGGGCGAACATGCTGCGTTCCGCGTCCGGCCGCGCGTACCTGGCCTTCTGTCCCGACCGCGAGTTCGAAACCGTCGTCAACCGGCTGCGCTTGCGCAACCAACCGGGTGACGAACGAGCCCATGACACGGCCTGGATGCAAGATATGATCGACACCACGCGACGGCGCGGCTATAGCACCCGTGATCCGGATTTCGGCGGTAACTATTCCAAGCTGCGCCGCGAGGCTGACGACGGACGCAATTCGATCGCGATGCCGATCCGCGTCAATGGGCACGTCTTGGGTTGCATCAATCTCACGTGGAAGGCGCGGACCATGACCATGACCGAGGCCGTCAAACGGCATTTGGGGGCGTTGAGCGATGCCGTGCAGGCAGTACAGCAGCTGGCGGCGAAGGCGGGAGTCGGTGCGGCAGTAACGACGGGGGGCTTAAGTGTTCGTCAATAATCAATGGTACGTGGCCGGATGGGATCATGAAATCGACCGGGCGCCGTTTGCACGGGTGATTTGCGGTGAGCCCATCGTGCTGTATCGAAAGTTCGACCGGAGCGTTGTCGCTTTGCAAGATGCCTGCCCCCACCGGTTGCTGCCGCTGTCAATGGGCATCAAGGAGGGCGACAATATTCGATGCCGCTATCATGGCCTCTTGGTGAACGGCGCGGGCCAAGCCGTGGAGATGCCGGTGCGCAGCGAACGCGTCCACAAGAGCGTCTGTACCAAGGCGTATCCCGTCGTGGAACGGCACCGGTTCGTGTGGATCTGGATCGGCGACGTAGAGAAGGCGGACCCCGCCCTGGTGCCGGATTTCTGGCCGTGCTCGCGTCGGGATTGGACTTTTGACGGAGGTTACAACCACATCGCCTGCGACTACAAGTTGGTCATCGACAACCTGATGGATCTGACCCACGAGACCTATGTTCATCAAGGCTCGATCGGTCAGGAGGAAATTCTCGGCGCGCCGATCGAGACTCACGCGGAGGGAAATCGGGTGACGGTGACGCGCTGGATGACGGGAATTGACGCGCCGCCGTTCTGGCGTAACGCGTTGCGACGAGAAGGTCCGGTGGATCGCTGGCAGATCTGTCACTTTCTCGCACCCTCCTCCGTCATCATCGACGTCGGGGTCGCTCCAGTGAGCGCCGGCGCCACCGTCGAAAGTCATGATCAAGGCGTACGTGGATTCGTGATCGATGCGCTGACCCCGGAGAGCGAGACCACCAGTCATTATTTCTGGGGAATGGCGCGAAACTTTGACATCGATGATGCCGGTTTCACGGCGCGATTCATGAAACAGCAAGGCGGCGTCTTCCTGGAGGATGTCGCCGTTCTCGAAGCGCAACAACGCTCCATCCTGGCGAACCCCGGGCGCAAGCTGCGGGATTTCGGTATCGACTCAGGCGGAGTCCGCGCGCGACAGGTCATCAGCCGCATGCTGGCTGGTGAATGACTTGCTGTATCTAAATTCTAGGGTGGGGCGGCATAGAACACCGCCACTTCGAGCATCTCCTCGGGCGTGAGCTGCTCGGCAATCGTCCGCATCTGTTCATCGATGTCATTCGCTCGGGCGCCGGTCGCAAACGCGGCGGTCTGACGCTCGAGGTAATCCGCGCCCTGGTGCGCGAGCGCCGGTGCACCGACCTTGTAGCCGCTCGGGCCATGACACACGGCGCACGGCGCGATGCCGCGAGCGGGATCGCCGGCGTAGACCAGACGCTGCGCCGGATCGGTCTGGCGTAACGACCGGCCGCCGGCCGGTCTATCGAGGCCGGTGACCGTGGGCAGTCCGCCCGGTAAATGGGCGTAATACGCGGCCACATCGGCGGCGTCCTTCGGCGACAGCGCTTTCGCGAGCGCATTCATGACGCCCCACAGGCGCTTGTCGCTCCGATAGTCGGCGAGTTCCTTGTAGAGGGCGGCGGCATCGAGACCGGCGAGCGTGGGCACGACGGAGGAGTGGCTGACGCCATCCGTGCCGTGGCAGGCGCTGCAGTTCATGGCAATGAAGGCGCCGTGCGTGGCATCGCCCGCCGCGATGAAGTCCAATGTTTTCGCGGTCCATGCCACGCCCGAGGGCGTGCGCAGCGGTGGCTGCGGCTCGCTCGCGGGCGCCACGTCAGGTGTGAGTCCGAGGCTGCGACACAACGCGGCGAAGGCGCCGAGCGGCGGACCGTCCAGCCGAAACTGACCCACGACTAGATTGCTTAGCGAGACGGCCACCACCGAGAGGCCCATCAACAGCATCCACGAGTTGCGCGACCAACCCCGGGCAAACTCGCGCGCGCGACTCTCGTGGGGCGTCATGGACGCGTCACGGGATACGCCGGGGCCGAGTGGGGTTTGAGAAAGAAAAACTGGCCGATCGGGTAGCCGTACGCAGCCACCACCAACACGAGTACGACCACATTCCACACCGCGAAACCGTTGAGCGCGGCGGGTACGCGCTGCGGCGGGTACACGGCGAGCGCATAGTGGAGCGCCGGGATCGGGGCCGGGACCGGCTCGCGCCGCGCTTCGCTGCGTGCCGCGAAATGCGAGCGGACGAGAATGAAGATCAACAGCACTGCCGAGACGAGCAGCATCACCCCGCCCACCACCGACACATCGACCAGCGCCGCGGTACGCGCCACTTGAGGAATGCGGTAGTCGAAGTTGGCGACCCGGCGGGGCTGACCCAAAAGGCCGGCGATGTGCCAGGGAATGGTGGTGATGAGCATGCCCCAGAACCACAGCCACAGCTGCCAGCGGGCCAGCGTCTTGGAACGCAAAGGCCTGCCGGTGAGGCGCGGCCACATCTCGTAGGCGATCGCAAAATACATGATGACGACGGTGCCGCCGAAAATCAGGTGAAAATGCGCGGTGACCCACGAGGTGTTGTGAATCATGGAGTTCATGGCGTAGCTCATGTTGATGAGCCCACCGAAGCCGCCCAACCCCAGCATGAGGAACGAAAGCCCGCTCGCGAGCATCATCGGTTCGCGCCACGGCAGCGCGCCGATCCAGCCGAACACTCCGCGTCCGCCGCGGGCGCGCCCGGCGATTTCCAGACTGGCGCAGATGGTGAATACGGTCAGGAGCGTCGGCAGCACCACGAAGAAGGTGAACACCGTCTGCAGGAATTTGAAACCGACGCCGTGCTCCGGATCGGCGAACAAATGGTGCATGCCCACCGGCAACGAGAACACCAGGAACATGATGAACACCAGCCGCGCCATCTTGTCGCTGTACAGTCGGCCGCCGGCCACCTGCGGCAGCAGCGCATAAAAGGCGATGTACGCAGGCATCAGCCAGAAGTAGACGATGGCGTGCAAGGTCACCGAGAACAACGTGCGTGCCAGCCCGGCATCGATCTGCCGCGTCATGCCGAGGGCGGCCGGCAGGATCACGCCCAGCAACTCGACGGCGACGCCGCTCGCCGTCCATGCCCACAGACAGGCGGTGGCCGTGATGGCAAACATGGCGAGCGGCACCGGGGCGCCCGGATGTTCGCGCTTCCACAGGCTCATGTTCACGATCATCAATACCACCCAGATCATCGAGCCGCCGACCAGCAGGAACACGCCGCCGTAGAACCAGGTACTGGCGAGCAACGGCGGGTAGAAGGTATAGAGCACGGTGGCATGGCCGGCGATGATCGTGGCGGCCGCCATCAGCGTACCCACGAGACAGATGCCGAAACCGATCCACGCCGCCCGCATCCCGCGAATGGGCCGCCCGAGGCTGCTCGCCGTCACCGCATAGCCGAAGCCCATCACGAAGAACGTGGTCAGCACATAGGCCATCACCGTGCCGTGCAAGGTCACCGAGGCGTAGTACAGGTTCGAATCGTCGAGCGGTGCCGGCAGCGGACTGCGCATCAGCATCTGCCAGGCACCCAAGACCACCGCCGGCAGGAAGAGTCCGAAGGCCACCCAGTAGTGCGCGAGTGCGAGGCGATTAGCGCGGAACACAGCGCGTCCTCGCGAGCGGCGGCGCCGAGAACTGATCCTTGGGAATGACCGTGACGCGCGCCCACATGCCCTGGTGGCCGACCCCGCAGAACTCATGGCAGGGCATGGTGTAGTCGCCCACCGCCCCGAACCGCGTGCGCACTTCGGCCACGAATCCCGGCACCACCATGGTATTCACGTTGGTATCGGCGAGGATGAGCCCATGAATGACATCCGGGCTGGTGACGCGAAACCTGACCAGCGTACCCTCTGGCACGGTCACGCAATTCGGCACGAAGCCGAACTGCTCTGCGATCAGCCGCACCGTCACCGAACCATCGGCCTCCTGCGCGGTGCCTAAGTTGCTCTCCACGAATTCTCCGCCGAGATGCAAGGTGAGCGGATCGATGGTCTCCACGTTGGAGGGCGGATGCAGCGCCTGCGCGACTCCCGAGACCACGACCACGCCCAGCATCACGGCGAGCAACGCCAGCATAGCCATCGCCCACCGCGATTCGGTGCGCTCGATGGCCTCATGGCTGCCCGGCGGTAGGTCAGCCAATGGCACCCCGCGGCAGGAACAGCAAAAAATAGAAGAGCAGCCAGCCCAGGAACAGCAGAGCCACCGCAATTCCGGAGATGATGAGCGCGCCTCGCGGACCCCGAGTGAGCGTCGCGATGGCGGCGTCGGCCGGAAGATTATCATTGTCACTCAAGGGCTTCCCCCGGGTGTCGCGGCGGGCTCGAGACTCTGATAGTAGGCGGCCACCGCGGCGACATCGTGATCGCTCAGCTGTTTGGCAAAGAGCATCATGGCATCCGGACTGTCCGCACGAAACCCGCGCTGCCACATGGCGAGTTCGAAGGCAATGTAATGCGCGTATTGCCCACCGAGATAGGGAATGGTCGGTGACTCGCCCGCACCGTTACCGCCGTGACAAGTGGCACAAGCGGGAATTCCCTTCGTCTCGATGCCGCTGGCGGCGAGCCGCTCACCATCGCGCAGCAGCGTGGCATCCGCCGCAGCGGCAAGCGCCGGGAACGGTGCCTGCATCGACGCGAAGTAGGCGCTCACATCGATCACGTCGTCGGTGGACAGCTGTTTGGCGATCGATGCCATGACCGCGTTTTGCCGCACTCCCGAACGAAAGGAGTGCAGTTGCGCCATCAGGTAATACGCCGACTGACCCGTCAGCCGTGGAAACGCGCCGGAGCCATCGGAGGCGCCGTTGAAGGCGTGGCAACTCGCACACGCGGGCGCGCCCGCACCGCTGCCCTGGGCCGCGATCACGGCACCGCGCTTCAAGTCGGGCGGATGCGCCACGCCGGTGGTACCTGGGTGGCCCGAGCTGCGGACCTGGTTCTCGTTGGCGCGCTCGATCTCGTTGGCGCGCTCGATCACGTACGCGCGAATGGCGGTGGCTTTGGGGCGGTCGAGCACGGCCGCGAACGGCGCCATGCCATTCAAATGCAGCGTGCCGTCGATCACGATGGCGTACCACGCGTCCACCGGCAGATAGGGGGACTTACGCAGGTCCGGAATCACGCCGCCGCCCACCGCCCCTTGCCCGTGGCAGACGCTGCAGTATTGATCGAACAGCCCTTCGCCCGTGGTGATGGTTGCGGGGTCCGCGGCCTGGGTGAGCAGCGGCAGGGCGTCGTTCTCGGGATCGGGCGCCACCGGCGGCAAGTGCGCCGTGCCACCCAGTTTGAAAACCAGCACGCGGCTGATATTGCGCTCATCACCGGACTGTGCGGACTGCTGCCCTTCGAGCAACGGGTAGGCACCACCCCACCCGGCCAACACTGCGAGATATTGCTCCCCGTCGGCTTCATAGCTTACGGGCGCCGCGATCACCGGCGTCTGTGCGAAGGTCGACCAGAGCTTCTCGCCGGTATCCGCGCGATACGCGACGAACTCGCCAGCGGCATTGCCCTGCACGACGAGATTGCCGGCGGTGGTGAGCACGCCGCCGTTCCAGGGTCCGAGATGGGGGGTGCGCCAAATTTCCTTTTGCTTGACCGGATCCCAGGCGACCAGGTAACCCTTCACATCGGGCAGGTTGCGGGTGCCGACGCCGAGGTTCCAACCGAGCGGTCCCGCCTTGAAATCTTTCACGGGGGTGTAGGCCATCCCGATCTCTTGCGCGGGGATGTAGACGAGACCGGTACCGGGGTTGAATGCCATGGCCTGCCAGCTGTGCGCGCCCAAGGCGCCGGGCAGCAATGACACGGCCTTGTGCGTGGCATCGTAACGGATGCCGGGATTCTCCAGCGGGCGGCCGCTCTTCAAGTCCACGCCGCGCGCCCACGTGACCGGCGTGAATGCGGTGGCGGAGATGAGCTCGCCGGTCTTGCGATCCAGGACATAAAAGAAGCCGTTCTTGTTGGCCTGCAGCAGCACCGCGCGCGGCTTGCCATCGATGATGAGATCGGCGAGGACGAGCTGTTGCACGGCATCGAAGTCCCATTCCTCGCCCGGCGTCGCCTGGTAGTGCCACACGTAGGCGCCGGTGTCCGCGTCCACCGCCACGATCGAGGCCAGAAACAGATTGTCGCCGTGGCCGGCGCTGCGGTAACCCTGGTTCCATTCCGACCCGTTGCCGGTACCGAAGTAAATTAGATTGAGCTTGGGATCGTAGGAGATACCCTCCCACACGGTCCCGCCGCCGCCCTGCTTCCACCAGTCGCCGAACCATGTCTTGGCCGCCTTGGCCGTCGTGTCGGTTTCAAACGGCTGCGACGGGTCGCCCGGCACGGTATAAAAGCGCCACACGAGTTTGCCGGAGAGAGCGTCATAGGCCGAGACGTAACCGCGCACGCCGAACTCGCTGCCGCCGTTGCCGATGATCACGCGCCCTTTGACGATGCGCGGCGCCATCGTGATGGTGTACGACTTGGCCGGATCGACCGTCTGCACGCTCCACTCAGGTTTGCCGGTCGCCGCATCGAGCGCCACGAGTCGGCCGTCGAACGTGCCCAGGTAGAGCTTGCCACCCCACGCGCCCACACCACGATTCACCACGTCGCAGCAGCCCCTGACGCCGAGGGCACGCGGCACGTGAGGATCATAGGACCAGAGCGGCCGGCCGGTTTTTGCATCGAACGCGCGGACGATGCTCCACGCGGTGGTCACATACATCACGCCATCGATGACGAGCGGCGTCGCTTCCTGGCCGCGATCGGTGTCGAAATCGGCATACCAGGCGAGCCCAAGGCTCTGCGCATTCCCCGCGGTTATGCGGGTCAACGGACTGAAGCGCTGCTCGCTGTAAGTGCGACCATAGGTGAGCCAATTGGCCGGATCCTGTTCGGCGCCGATCAAACGCGCGGCATCGACGTCAGCGGCCGGACGCGCCGCCCAGCCGCGGCTGCCTCCACCGACGGCACTGAGGCAGAGAATCAGCAGGATGAGGGGCAGCAGTCGCAGACGCATGGCAAATTTTGCAATTTCACCTACCGTCGAGTCTGTACGGTGGCGCACACACGTCGACCGCCCCAGGGGGGGCGAGATCAAGCTAAGATGCGCTCATGTCAACCTGGCGTGCTGTGGTGGTGTGGTTGCCCGCCTTGCTGGTCATCGCCGGAGGTCCCTGCATGGCGGTCGAACGTGCGAAGTATTCGGTCGAACTGACCGACCCGCCGTACGAGATACGCGATTACGCAGCCAGCATCGTGGCGAGCGTACACGTCGAGGGCGATCGGAGCGACGCGGTGAGCGCGGGCTTTCGGATGCTCGCCAACTACATCTTCGGCGGCAATCAGCCGAAGGGGAAGATCGCCATGACCGCGCCGGTGGCGCAGCAACCGACCCCGAGTGGCTGGGAAGTCCGATTCACCATGCCCGCGGCTTACACGCTGAACACGCTGCCGGCACCCGCCGATCCGCGGGTGCATCTTGCGGCGGTGGCCGCGCACCGGACCGCGGTCATCAGCTTCTCCGGCTTCTGGAGCGATGCCAACCTGCAAGCGCACGAGGCGAAATTACTCGAGTGGGTGAAGACGCACCACTTGACCACGACGTCCGCGCCGACTTACGACTACTACGATCCGCCGTGGACGCCCTGGTTCATGCGCACCATCGAAGTCGTGGTCGATATCGCGCCTTGAGAAGCCCTGTTTTGATCTGACTAGCGCGAACGGGACAATACGCCGGTGAGCTCATCCACGTCGATCGGCTTGGTGAGATGGCGATCGAATCCCGCGGCCTTGCTCCGCCGGCGATCCCCGTCCTGACCCCAACCGGTCAAGGCGACCAATTCGATCGCGCTTCCCCAGGATTCCCGCCGCAGCGCTTCCGCCACTTGGTAGCCGGTCAAATCCGGCATGCCGATATCGAGCAGCGCGACCTCGGGCCGAAACACTTCGGCGACCTCGAGGGCGGCACGGCCGCCGTGCGCGACCCGCACCTCGTGCCCGTCGAGTTCCAGCAACATGGCGAGGCTGTCGGCCGCGTCCGCGTTGTCGTCCGCGATCAGCACCCGGCGTCTCGTCGCGCACAGCGGCAGGTCCGAGGCCACAGCATCATGGCGGCCTGGGTCCTGCGCCGCGGGCAACGGCAGCCGGATGGTGAACTCGCTGCCTTGCGCGGCGCCAGCGCTCGCCACCTCGGCCGTCCCACCATGCAGCGCGACCAAGCCCTTCACCAGGGACAGCCCGATCCCCAGACCGCCTTCGGCACGCGTCGAGCGACTGTCGATCTGCGAGAACATCTCGAAGATCTGATCATGGGACTGCGGCGGTATCCCGATGCCATTATCCTTGACCGAGATGCGGACCATGCCTCCCTCCACGACCGCCGACAACTCGATGCGGCCGCCCAAGTCCGTGTACTTGGCCGCGTTGTTCAACAAATTGGCGAGCACCTGCGAGAGCCGCACTGGGTCCGCCTCCAACAACGGCACGTCCGGCGGCAGGTGCAGGAAGAGTTGATGCCGCTTCTCCTCGAACTGCGGCTGCGTGGTCTCCACGGCCGCATCGACGATGCTCTGCAAACTGACCAGCGATTTCTTCAACTCGAGCTTTCCTTGGGTGATGCGTGCCACGTCGAGCAGATCATCGAGGAGCCACGCCATGTGCGTGACCTGGCGTTTGATGACAGCCTGAGCCCAGTGCAATCGCTGCGGCGGCAGATCAGGCAACCCGAGTATCTGGGCCGCATTGCAGATAGGCGCAAGCGGATTGCGCAACTCGTGTGACAGGGTGGCGAGAAACCGATCCTTGCGTTGGTCCGCTTCGCGCAGCAGCGACTCCTGGGTGACCAGATGCCGTTCCAGACGCTTGGCCTCGTCGATGTCGGTGCACGTCCCGTACCAACGAACCACCTGGCCCGCGGCATCGCGTTCGGGCTCTGCCCGTACCAGGAACCAGCGATAGACGCCGTCGCGTCGGCGCAACCGCTGCTCGATGGTGTAGGGCTCGCCCGCCGGAACCGCCTGCGACCAGATGGCGATGCTCTGCTCGACATCCTCGCCATGAATGATCAGCGACCAGAGTTCGAACCGCTTGGCCTCTGCCTCGGAATAACCGGTGTAGTCACACAGTCGATGATTCACGTATTCCAAAGTCCCGTCCGGCCTGCCGATCCAGACGAGCTGCGGCATGGCATTGGCGAGCGTCGCCATCCGCCGTTCGCGATCGAGGATGTGTTGCTCGCTGCGCTGACTCGTGAGCTTGAGTTCCGCTTCGGCTTGAGCGCGCTGCAAGGCCTCCCAGATCCGCGTCGCCACCCGCTCGATCAACGCGACGTCGCTGCCCGACCAAACGCGGGCCTCTCGATGATGGACGAACAGACTGGCGCAGAAGCGCCCCTCGCGCAGCAGCGGTACCGACACCATCGCACGCGTGCCGAGGGCGTTCCAGTGGGCGGCATTGGCCTCGATGTCGGTCGCGAGGTCATCGTGGACCACGGTCTCGCCGCGGCGCTGGCGCGCGACGTCCCTCGCGCCGAAGTCAGCCAGCGGAAATGTGCCGATGAGGGCAACCGCGCCATCGGTGTAATTCGTATCGAGTTCGATCTGCTCGTCATCGGGGCAGACCCGGCCGTAACCCACCCGGCTGACGCGGAGGTATCGACCCATGCTATCGATGGCCGTCGCGATGATGCGATTAGGTTCGTTGTGCTGGCGCAGGGCATCGCCCAGTTCGACCAAAAATGACTGGCGCTGTTCGGTCAACATCTGCTGCGTGGTTTCCGTACAGACGACGAGTACCCCGCCGATCCCGCGTGCCGCACCGGGGTCCGGAATCGGACTGTACCCGAAGGTCCAATAGCCGCATTCCTCCCGGCCATTGCGACGTATGGGCAGCCGCTGATGCTCGTGCCAGGTGGCTACGCCCCCGGACATCACGAGATCGACTTGCGGGCCCATGCTGTGCCAGCCCTGATGCCACACGTCCGCGGCCTTTGCGCCGAGGGTCACGGCATGCTTGGCGGGATCGATCGACAGTGCGTAGGCATCGTTGTAGAAGCAACGCGAGTCGGCACCCCAGAAAATGACCATCGGATGGCGCGAGCACAGCACCAGCCCCAAGGTAGCTTGCAACACCGGTGACCATTGGTGCGGCGGACCCAGCGGCGAGGCGCTCCAATCGACAGCGCGAATGCGTTCGCCCATTTCGCCGCCGCCCGCGAATTGGGCGAGTGCAAATTGCGTGGCGTCATCCATCGAACGAATATACCTCATCGGAGTATGCCGCCCCACCCTGTCGGAACTCCTACCCCACCGCTTCAGGCCCACCGGCGAACGGCCACAATATGTCCGACGCCCACTGGCGAATTCTCTCGACAGCCCCGTTTTGTGCCCTCGCGTAGCGTGCAGGACAGGTTTTCAACCCTGAGGAGATCGTCATGTCCATCATTGATAAGGTTGTCGCAGCCGTCACGCCCCCCGAAAGCGAGCAGGCGCGCCGCGAGGCCCGGGCCAAGGCCAGGGCCGCGGCCCGACCCGGCGATTGGTTGTTCCTGGTGTTGCAGCATCATGAGCAGATCGAAGCGGCGTTCGCGACGGTGAAGGCGGCACCGAATGCGGCGGCCCAGACTGCGGCGCAGAAAACGCTTGCCGTGATCTTGACCGGTCATTCCAATGCCGAAGAGTCGGTCATCTACCCGGCGCTGACGAAGGTCAACGAGAAAGGGCATGCCGGGATGGCCTACACCGAACAGGCCGCCGCGAAGACGCAAATGGCCTTGCTCGAGGCTCTCACCCCCATGACCCAGGAATATCTCGACAAGCTCGAACACATTCGCGGCGCGGTGGCGCATCACGTGTACGAAGAGGAAGGCACTTGGTTCCCCGAGTTGCAGGAGAAGGCACCAGCGGAAGCCCAGGCCAAACTGACGCAACGCTATGAGGAGGAATTCAGTCGTTACGTCGGACGCGATGCGAATCCGGAGGTGATCCGCCTGCGGGCGAGCGGCGCCTGAGCCTCGCAGCCGCTGCCCAAGCTGGCGATCCGCAACGGGTCGCCAGTTCCTAGACCCGCACGGGCGAGTTCCCTATACTTAAGCGCACGATACGGCGCGGCGGTGGAGTGTGAACGGCCCATGAATCGTCGGGGTATTCTGCGAGCGCTGTCGGCAGGCGCCACCGCCATCACTGGAGCACAACTCGCGGCTGCAGCAGCCGCGATGGCGGCGGTGGTGGAAGGTTCGCCGGGTCCGGCCGGCACAGCCGGCGCGCAGCGTAAAATCAAACCCGACCGCACCTGCGCGCTCCTCATCATCGACGTGCAAAATTGCTTCGTCGCCGGCGGCACGCTCGCGGTGAAGGACGGCGACGCCGTCGTGCCGGTCATCAACCGCATCGCACCTGCGTTCGCCAACGTCATTCTCACCCAGGACTGGCACACCCCGGGGCATGCGTCGTTTGCCTCGGCGCATCCGGGCCACAAGCCCTACGAGACGGTCACGCTCCCCTACGGCAAGCAGGTCCTGTGGCCCGACCATTGCGTGCAGGGCACTGCCGATGCGGAGCTCGATAAGGATCTGCACGTGCCCCAGGCGGCATTGATCCTCCGCAAGGGGTTTCATCCCGAGGTGGACAGCTACTCGGCGTTCGAAGAGGCCGATCGAAAAACCCTCACCGGGCTTGCCGGCTATCTTCGGGAGCGCGGCATCAAGCGTCTGTTCGTGGCCGGACTGGCCACGGACTTCTGTGTGGCCTCAACCGCGCTCGACGCGCGTCAAGCCGGCTTCGACACCTGTGTCATTGCCGATGCCTGCCGCGGGATCGACATCGACGGTTCGGTTGCCGCGACTTGGGCGAAGCTCGCAGCACACGGCATCGCGCGCATCCAATCGACCGACATCGACGTGGGTTGAGGGTGCCGGGGCCGCCACCACAACAGCACTTCCTCTCGATCGAGGAGTTGACCAAGCGATATGCAGACCATGCACCGGTGCTCGCTGATCTGTCCCTCACCGCCACGGCGGGGGAATTCGTCAGCCTGCTGGGGGCGTCGGGCTGCGGCAAATCGACGCTGTTGAAGCTGATCGCCGGCTTGAGTCCGATCTCTGCCGGCTCGATCCGGATCGATGGCAGGAGCCCCACGGATGCGCGCGAGCTCATGTCGTTCGTGTTCCAAGATCCAACCTTGCTGCCGTGGCGCACGGTGTCGCGCAATGTCGAGTTGTCATTGGAGTTCGACGGTATCGCGGGTCAGCGCCGGGCCGCCCGCAGCGCCGAGGTGTTGCAACTCGTCGGCTTAGGGGGCGTGGGCTCCGCGTACCCCCGGCAACTCTCCGGGGGCATGAAGATGCGGGTGTCCATCGCCCGCGCACTCGTGACGACGCCGCGCCTTCTGCTGATGGATGAGCCCTTCGGTGCTCTCGATGAGATGACCCGCAATCGCCTCAATGAGGAATTGCTGGCGCTGCGCGAGGCGCAGCAATTCACCACCCTGTTCGTCACCCACTCCGTTGCCGAAGCGGT
>Ga0116226_10003990_pt1 | contig 13012 bp, 8 predicted proteins | sample S1TSphfallax_FD_89692 | JGI IMG/M metagenome (GOLD analysis project Ga0116226, IMG submission 89692) | Host-associated microbial communities from peat moss isolated from Minnesota, USA - S1T2_Fa - Sphagnum fallax MG | ecosystem: Host-associated > Plants > Peat moss > Unclassified | place: USA... | reverse complement strand
TTTAGTATTACTTTCACTAGGAAGTATATTACAAACTACTAGATGAGTGGTATAATTTTTCAAAAAATTAATCACCCTTACATGGCTAATTTGTTAAATCAAATGCACCCCACACAACACTGGTTGGCATTTGCTTATTCAAAGTTAGGCTTGAAGCATTCACATTATTAGGTAGTACTTATGGAGTAAGAAAGTGGCTGGAAAAATGTGAACCCACTCTTCAATAATCAAACTTGTTATTGCACAATTGATATGACAATTTGCTAATCCTGGTGATCATGTAAAATGATGATTATCAAATTGTCTAATCTGCTGCACATTGTGCAGTTTGTAAGTTAATTTGACATGTTGCAGAGAGTCTATAGAGCACTTGAAAGAGGGATAAAGGGTAAAAGCACAGGGGATAAGGGGTGAAAAAGAGGGTGACTCTACGGATAACTTTATTAAGTAATCCTTCTTGATGGTTGGTGAATGTACCAAAGAAAATTGTTGCCTTAAATTGCAATGCTTCTTAAAACAATATGATTTTACTTGTAAATTTACATTGCTTTCAATTTTATTGAAAATTATGTAATGGTCTACATCAATATGTTTTTTTAAACGTGTTATTTCACTTGTTTTATAATGAGATATTAGACCCTTAATTTTATTCTTGGGTTTAATGGAATTACATGATTGGAATAAGACAAGATACAATGCATAATTTAAGATGCTTCAATTGTAACTTTGCATTGTCATTCACACCAAAAGAAATTCACATAATGCATTCTTATTATTTGGTTTTCACTTTTTCTTTTAATAATGCAATAGTTCTAAATTTTGTTTAATTTTTTCTTCACCATTTTTTAAACATGTGCTTCCTTGAGTTTATAAATTTGGATTTTTTTGAGTTTCTTTCATTATTTCACAATTTCATTTTTGGATTAATGTATTTACATAAATTTGCTAAACATTTCCATTTTTCACATGAATGTTCAACACGACCAAGGGTGAAGATACTCAAGCAAACAAATATCTTGCAAGGAATGAAATATGGAATGTAGTGTTGTTATGGATGCCTAAAAAAAATTTAATGTAAACATTTACAAGCAAGAATAAAACTGACTCACTTTTCATCATAAGGCAAGAATGATAATACAAAATATAGTTCTAATGCACAAAATGTTTCGTTACAAAACCTACACAAGAAAACACAAAAATGTCAAAACATTCAACTAAATACAACCATAAAAAAAAAAACATGAAACAAAGCAAAAAGAACATAAAGATACAAAAAAAATGTACACAAGGGGAAAAAATGGAACCAAAATGAGAAATGGTACAAAAAACCTACTTCACAAATAATGAAGTTGAATCATCAAGAAAAGTCCCAAACCCCAACTTGCAAAATGCAAAAAAGGGGGCGGCAATAAAAGCTACAAACACAAAGGGCTTGGACTAATTAACAACACGAAGTGCAAAGGAAAGGCACATTAACATTGTGAAGGAACATGTACATGAAAGGCAAAAGTGGCAATGTGAAGGATGAAAGGAAGGCACAACAACAATAGTGTGAAATGTGAACACGGTGTGAAGATCACAACAAAAATAATGTGAAGTGTGAAGAGAAGGCACAACAATAGCAACACAAAAGGAAGGTGTAACAATAATGACACAAAGGGTTTTCACAATAATAGCAACATGAAACATCAAGGGTTGGCACAATAGTAACAATATGAAACATGAAAGGAAGTCACAACAACAATAGCACAAAGGAATGATTGAGCAAATGATGAAACAAAATGAACAAGAAGACAAAACAACACAACATTGCAAGGAGACCCAAAAAAAAAGCGAGACCCCAAATGTGAGTTCAAATCCTTTTATAGAGCAATTGCACAACACATAAGGTGACAACCACTTCAAAACTTCAAAATGTAACTTCTTATTCTTTTTTTTCAAACCTAATTTTTAAGTATTAAGTAAATTATTATTTTTTTCCAAACCTTAACTGCCCTTTTATTTGGAATCTAGATCCAAATAGTGACTTGATATCCTCCTCATATTTCATTATATTCAAATTGGAATATTACATTGTTGGATTTCATAACTTTGACATACAATGATTAGGATACCACCTCAATTTTTTCACAATTTGTGATATCTAATCCAATCAACACCAAAACCAATCTTGATATTTGGATTTTTCGAATATATGCCCAACATTGGTTCACACCAACAAAACAAAGGTCAAATAAATGGTGAAGGTCACAACATCACAAACTTGCCCAAGCTCCTTGTATGGGTGCTTTTACAACACCTTAACAATATGTTCAACATTCAATGTTGATACAATCATTGATATGATATTGAGATGACATCATAACAACATGTATTGAATTAGCATTGGGATTGTTTTGAAATAATTTAGATTTTTTCAACATACATTCAATGGATGAGATCTTATCAATGTTGAAACAACAGAAATTGATTATCTATTGAGTTGATGTTGTTACAACCTTCATGAAAGTGAATTTTCAATGTTGTTACATAGCACATAAAATCAACGCATTAAGGATGTTGAAACAATGGCATTCATTATCACAACATTAATACAATCCTATGAGGTGTTACAATATTAAATGGGCAAATGATAATCATTGATTCAATATAAATCAAATCTTGCATTTGATAAGTGTCGAATCAACTATTAACATTTTTTGGACATTGACTCGGAGCAAATTGGTACAACATAACATTTATAATGTTCCAACTTGTGTTCAACACTAAATATCATTAATGGGAATTCACATGGTTAATAAAAATAGGTGATAGGTCTTGTCCAAACATAGCCTTCAATGCCCATGTACCACAAGCATTGTACAACACTTTACTGTCAAAGTAGGCCTTGGTTACCCAATACACTAGCTTTTTAGATTGCTCTAAATTACAAAGATGATGTTAAGTGAAGAATTGTGATGAACATGTTGTGGGTAGTGATAAACACATGCAACATAGTGAGAAGATGATTGCCAAGTACGTGTTAACCTTTGGCCTTGATGAGACAAGAAATTTTCTCCCCTTGCAAAATGATGAATCACATACACAAAAGAGGGGCTCAATGTTTTATTATATTCAAATTCAACAAATGTTTTTTGCCAAAGGATTAACAATGGAAGGTTATTTCTATCTAGATTCAATAAATTCTAACTCACACTAGTTTGCACAAAACCTTGTTGAGATAGAACGATTGATGTATGAGCAACTTGGCCCAGTTCATGGCTTGTTAACTTATCCCAAACCCTTGAAAGCATTAGAATGTGCTTTCCCAAAGACATCACATGTGATAAAAGTTTGATTTCACTAACAATCATGTTGACATATGCCATTAACCTTTAATGAAACCTTGATTTTGGTTACAAAATTCATCTAAGTTCATATGAGGCACATCCCCAAAACTCCATTTTCACTAAAGCTACTTAGTTGAACATGCAATGCACACCCACTCATTTCAAGCTTCTACTGAACTTGCAAATTGCCTTATTAATAAAAAGAACCTTTCATCATCTACAAATTTAACCAACACAAACATGCACTAGACCCATGCCTATTATTCACCTCAAACAAAAAAGAAATAACATAAGCAATGATGTGATAGTCTTCAAAGTTGCATAATCTTTTGCTTGAAACGCCTATTAATCCAACACATAATCTAAGAAACACTCTTTAGTACCCAAAAATAGAGTGTAAAATTGATAGTTCCACACAAACAAAGGCAATACATATTCTCACAAATTACATCTCATAAGAAAATTCATTTGAGCAGCGAACATTTCAATTTCACATTCCCACTCAAGTTCCCCTTGACAAGACAAATTTGAAACATTTAGACAGACCCATTAGTCAATAAATGATGCAAGCACAAAAAAAATTGTGAAATCATAAAAAACCATAAATGTTTTATAACTCCAAGTCAACCGACCTAACCTAATGGCATTAGTTATCACTACAAGTACTTACACCAAAACCTTCAGTGTTCCTCCTTGTAGCAGCACCACCTAAAATATGTTGCATGCTTACCTTTAGTCTTGAATATAAAAATTTCTCCAAAATCTTTGTCAATATCTTTGCAAGTTTTGATTTTTTTTCCATATTTAAAATTCACGTCAATCTCAAAAGAATTGAAGATGAACCCATAATGAGGTTATGGATATTTCATGGTTCACAACATAAAAGGAACCAAAGAGCAAACATGAACAAGAGGGACCCAACCCTAAAGAAAAGTGACCAAAAACATAATTGAAGAGTGGTTTGAATGCCAATGATAGTCATATCCCCATGTCTAAGAACTTTCAATATCAAAATTCATACATTAACCACCTGCCTTTAAATTCAACTACCAACAATAATTACACATGTAATCTAATCCTTTAGTTGATGAAGTAGTTGACCTTGGATGTAGGATGAAATGCCAAATGAAACACCCATTGCAAGATGCATTCCACCTACACATGAACCCATTAGCTTTAACAATCTTCTCTCTCAAGTTTACAACAATGTCCAATGTCATCCCCATGATATCATAGATTATTCCTGCAACAAACCTTAATTTTCCTTTCACTACTATTGAGAATGAGATATGTCATAGATGTCGGATATTTCTTATTCAAATAACAATTGGAAAAACACTCCATAATTATTTGAATAAAGTCAAACCAACTACAAACTAAAGAAATACTTGGAAAACATTGATTTTAGATAATATTGAAGTTGTGGTTGTTGTAGTTTGTTATTGGAGAATGGAGAATGTTAGGGTTTAGAAAAACTATTGCATGTTCCACACTTTGACATGACAAGTGGATAACTAGGTGATGTCACAAAATAACTCATGACACTCAACTACTCAAGATCACACCTTTGTTGTTGTTGGTGTTGACGATGGAATTATTGGTTTGAAATGCAATAGCCTACTACCATAATTTCTTTCCTAACATGTTACAACATGTACAACTTGCTCTTCCATGAGGGAGGAAGATTTCTAGAAGAACATTTTGAAATCCATAGCTTTCAAATTTCACAATAATTTTTTTGGCAATTACAACTTGAAATAAAGCTTACAAATGTATTTAATACTAGAATGAGTCAAAGATATCAAATTTGCAAAGCTCACATTTTGGATTTGATCTAATCCAACAACATGACTAGATTTTCTAGTGTTTTGGTGCGACAAACTATTAGACTAGACCACCAATCACAACTAGTGCTTCAATTAACTGAATTCAAAATTTGAAATTATTCACAAAAAAATGGGCATTCTCTAAAAAATGAAGCACAACTTGGATAACACATAATATGTTGGAGATCTCTATTATGCTATAACTTCCAAGTTGTTGCACCATCTCGTATGAAGTATTAGGTCTTGTAAATCGTTTCCAAATGGGTAAAGGCCATCTAATTTCTTCACACATAATTAACCTAATCAACATGTTGTGAGGAACCTTTTGGTACATGCATACCAAAACAAGTTTTTTACTTACCAATGCATTGTGAGAAGTTTGGAAGAGATCCACATTAAAAAATAATTGTAATTGAGCATATTTAGTTTCTTCAAAATGACCTTTTGGTTCCATTTGTATAGTTACACCACTATACCAGGGGTCCCCATGAAAACTAGGGGATGCCTTTGCATACATAGGCCAATCTGCGAATCACTTTCCCACTCCCACATGTATGGTTAAAGCACTCAAGTTGTGTAAAACCTACACAATTACAAAATGCTTTGATAACATTCAACTATCATGGAAACTTATACCTTAATGCAAGCAATTAATCTTCCTCTGCAACAAGTTTAGGTTTTTTTTATCTTATATTTTATTAATAAAAACATCATTAGACATGGTATTAAATTATGAACATTAATAACTACAAAGTTGTAGAATATTGTACCTTTCCACCAATGAGGTTATTGTCCACTTTGTAACCTCAAAAGCCTTCAAAAGTTCCTCCATGATCCCTTTGTGGAATGATAAAATAGAATTTACACTTTTGGGAAAACAATATTTGTTGTTTGTTTCAACATTCAACATGCCAATATCCTTTAATTAACCAAACAATGCACAAATTCACAACTACACATGCTAAGTTGTTGAGACCACATTCCATGACCTACAATCCATGATATAATTTTGAATCGTTAGACCATTTCACTACATCTAAATGTACATTCAAGTCTATGTATGAACACTTGGTATCATATATAACATTTGTTTAACATTTGGGAATTCACCTTGTCCAAAATTATCGCCCATTCAATAGGTGCTTCAAATCCATCCATGTTTCTAGCAAATCTTCGTAGTGTTTGAAGTCGAAGGTTATGTTTGGCAATGTGGCCCATGTAATCATGGCGATTGTTCCTTTGATATGCTTATTTAAGAAGGATTATGTTCATACATTAACATTATACTCAAAAGAGATCCAACTCGACAAATAGAATCCATGTAATGTGTCGTTGCATGGACCTTGACCAACTTAATTTGGGTATTTTCCATGAAGACAACATTCCTTTGAATGAACTCAATGTTATACACAACTCATCATATGAAATTGGAAAGATAAGTTTGCATGATTTCTATTCAGAGATTTCAACCCATCATCATCATATGGAAAACACCATATAGTTCAAAAGAATTGAATCTAAACTTACTCTTGCATTAGAAGGGCAAATTTCCTCAATGTTTATTTAATGTACTTTTTAGTGTGACATGTTGTTTCATACCACTAGAAAAACTTCACAAGTGTTTTGATTATGTCTTAAAAATATAGGCCAACCAAACATGGCACAAGAACCTACAACATCCAAACTTGGTTGAATGCAATGGACCCCCCCTTAAATAACACTTTGAAAATTAGCATGTATGGCATTAAATTATGTGAACAAGTTGAGAAATCTAACAAGAGTTCAAATTTTTAACAAGTTTTAGTCAAGACCCTAAATGTAATGTGGGAATACCTCCAGCCTATTTGTCTTGCCAAATCAATCTCGTACAAGTATGCTTCAAATCTAAAAACCCACAACTACAATTCTATGCCAAATGTCAACTGTTTGGAACCTTTTTTTCATATTTTTTTGCTATAATTGAAGGGTGCATGTTCACAATGTCATGTTCATGAAGACAACAGGGCCATGCAAGTTTCATGGAAACCACTTGTTAACCTTTTAAGATTCACAAAACCCCTCACAAGAATGCTAACCAAGCGTGGAATTGAAATTACATGCATTACAAAACAATGTTCAAAAGCAACAAAATTCGCATTTGAAGAAAAATACCCACCTTTGTTGGTTCTAAGAATTCAAAATGATGGATATTTTTATTGTTTTTTAATATGAAAGGGGCATTGATTTAGGCTTGAGAAAATTTTGGAGTTTATGGAAACCAAAGCAATTCCCCATAGTATGTCAATAATTGTTTTAAAAACACCTAGATCTACTTGGTGAAGCATTATTCACATGGATTGTTTTATAAGGATTGGCCCAATCTATTTCTCCCCCACTAAATCCCCAAAGAGCACATTGCAATAAATCACAATGGTCAATGCCAATTACACATATATAACAATTTGATCCAGTATATGCAAATGTAGTGAATAGCATGTGCACTTTTATTGAAAAAAACCCACCAATAGGAATTTTCGTACAAACAAATCAAGTATGATTACATATAAATGAAATTATTTGAGTCTAAAAGCTATAAATAAAACAAAACTACTAGTTCAAAATTAACCCTTGTGAATATTTGTATATTAGTTCCAGTGTACGTTTGTTATGCTACAAACACATGGAAAGATTCCATTTTAACGGAAAATTTCCTTGAAACTAACAATGAACATTAATAAATGACATGATGCAATACAAGGTATTATAGTATGTAATGAACATGCACCTTTGGGAAGCAATTATAAAACAATTTAAGACTCAAATTCATGGGTAGGAAAACAAAATTATCTTGCTTTTACTAGATGCACTAAATTCTCCTTTGACAACAAATCAACATCCTTTTTGTAAATGCAAGCATCTTTATGACCAAAGTCCACATTATCTTTTCAACTCAATAATCAATTTTTTTTTCCACCTCCCTTCAGGAATGCTTTGGACACATGCACGAACTATTGGATGTTGACATTGATTTGTGTCATAGGTACATGTAACTTGTTAATCCATAAACAACACATTTCATAAGTCATTTTGGTGAGACAATGAAGAACCTAAATTCAGTTTGAAAGTTCAAACTTTTCACAAAAATAAAACATGCATGTACTTACATGTGTAGCATGAACTTAAACAACACACCTTATAACCTTCAAAATGGTCATAAACATGGTCACATAGTAAAGGGAAAACCTAATGTTCATTACCATGGGGATTAATCAATGCAAGACCCTTGAAATTGGCATCTTGTAGAGGCTTGAGAACAACATCCAAACATTCATGAAATACTTGTAGTCTTCTTTAATGTGAAGTTTATGTAGAAGAAACAATAGGTAGAATGGCCAATAATCCATGACCTTCGTCTAAATGCTTATTTTCACATGCATTGTTTTCTATGGACATCACTAATAATACCATGTCACTCTCCCATCATTAGGTAAAGATGTTTGGTCACAGTACAAAATTAATGGAACTACTACAACCCTTGGACATTGTGTGTTTAAGAGTTCCTAAATTCCACAAATTGTCAAAAAAAATTAAATCACCTTAGGAATGCCAACTCAAATCTCCAAATATTTAATTTATAACTTGAAAGTTAAGACTGAAATTGGCTCCTGCATTTGTAGCCACCACAAGCTAGTGTTGGGGGTAGAGTAAATGCCTTGGTGAATGCCATTGTTTGGTGCAATTTGAAAGTCTTTTTTGAAACTAGGTGATGAGAACATAAAAGATAATGTTTTGAATGGGTCATTGTGGTACATGACACAATCTTCATAATCACCTTCTATAACATGGATGAAATATTGATCCCAACCATCTTTTTTTCTAAAAATTATTTGTTCATAGCAATCAATTTGTGTAGTAGACCTCACAATCACATCTTCCAACTTGAATGATGGGTAAAACAATACTTTCTCAAACAAATAATTAATGTCTTTATTTGATAGCCCAATAATGGCTTCACAATGTCTAATCCAATGCATAAGTGAAAATGTGGAATCACAAAGTGGAGGATTGGGGTCATTTGGAATTGTCAAAATCAAATTGATTATCTTGTTGTTGATTATCTTGCCATTGATTATCTTGTTGCAAATTTTTAATTGTTTTATTGTATACATTGAACCAATTAAAAAAATGAGGATTTGTACTCTTTACATTTATGTTCCAAGTTCCTTTAGGATGAAAAACAAATATAATATTACATTGATGGTTTGAAAGATTACTTTCATTACTAAACAAAACAAAGCCCCACAATGACTATAGATATATTCCATTTTTACAACATTCTATCTTAGATATATTCACATTTTCTTTTACATTTGGATGTTAGGAGTTGTTGGCTAACACATGTTGGAATTTCTTGCAATCATTTATCAAATGTCACTTTATTTCAAATCCTCTCATCAAGCACAAACCACTAAAACCACAAATTGAACAACAAACACTTATTGTACATTCAAGATGCACATTCATGATATTCAAAGTTGGATATGTCTACATCTTTTTCTACTATGGAGAAAGAAATCATCAATCAATGATGTGTTATTGGATATTAATTAACACAATTTAACACAATTCAATACATACTCACATTATTTACCTCTCTTTAATGTGAAACAAAAAGAACATGCCCTCATAAGTAAACCAATTTAAGAAATGCTAAACTTGAATGAGTAGCAAGATAATGTTGACACAACAACAACCTGGATCAATGATGACAAGTTGGTGATCTCCCAAAAAACCTAAATTTAATAACCAAAGTTTAAAAAATCATGAAATTCAAAGATTTCCATTTGTATTGAAAATTATATATATATATGATTTTGTCAAAAAAATCACAAATGAAATGATGAGAAGGTGGTCAAGATTTTCAATTTGACAACATATCGACAATAAAACAAAATAAAATTTAAACCCAAAATAAATTAAAAAAGAAGATTAAACTAGGGAGTTTTTTCAACAACAGAAATAGTCAAATGATGTTAGAGAGTTTTTATAGTATGTATGGTAATGACCAACAACCATAACATCACCATTGAATTCATTAGTTTGAAAACCTTGAAATTCAAATTGCAACTTTTTGAGCATAATGTTTGACTCCCATTGAAGTGCAAGATCACAGATGAAAAGAAATTGTAGGTTAAAGCACCACAAATAAACTCCCATGCCCATTTACACTTCTATGTGATTCCCCACTACTAGAACACAAATTAACTTCATGTGTAAGGAGGAAATATCCTTACTAACTCTATTAAATGATTGTGGAACTTTCTAAGCATAATAAGCTATAAGGACACCACGTAATGCAAAACTTTAGTCCATGGACCAAACTAATGTGAACCAACAAGTTTTAACGAACAAGGTTGCCACCAATCTATTTCACTAAGTAAATGAAAGACAACAAATATGTAGTTCAAATGTGAAGTATAAAAGAGAGCATTTTGATATTAAATAAACAACACTCAAAAAACCAAGGAGGAACAAGAGGCATGATTATGTACTTGGCCCAAATGAACAATTGTGTTTACAAGAAGATATGCATTTTCCTCTTTTGTTGCGGGCTCAACCAAGTGCACATCATTTAAACAACTTTTCATTTTGTGATCGATAATTCCTCATGTACCTGGACAACAACACATAAAAAAATTTGATTTACTGTGACCCAAAAGGTTATGGCCCATAAAGTTTTGCAAGTCTACAACAAATAAAAATAGATTATTTGATCCCACAAAGCAACTTGAGAAAGAGACAAATACAAAGATTAGAAAATATTATATGAGTAAATGTGTTATTTTAAGCAATACAAAGTGCCAACAAAACTCCAATTCATCTCCCAACAATAGGAACAAACAACTTGATATCTATTACATGTGATTCCAAGAAAGAAACCCTAACCTTATCCCTAAACTTTCTTAAGCAAAATCTCAACTTCCCACATGAGAGAAAAGGTGAACATATATAAAGGCAAACAAACACTAGTGGCCATGAAACATAAGATCCATTACCATTCCCACATGAGAAATGACCAAGTTTCAATTCATGACTAGTGAAAGGAATTCATGCATTAGTAAAACCATTGTCTATGGATCAACTTGAAACTTCAATAAGAAACAATAATAACCATGAAATTTTTTCCAAAATATATGTTCTCCATTCTCACTTATAGCAATACTTACCAAAATCAAAAAATGAAAATGATCAATCATTGAAACATTTATTGAAAGAATATCTTGTTGCATGTGCTATGTATAATGATAGTTGTTTTATCAAGAAGCATGAGCATACACATCTAATCCACACATGTAAGATCGAACACCAACATTGGATGGACTTTCATCCTCCTAATTTTATCTTGAGTTTTGCATCTTCCTTTGGAGGTAATTTCTTTTGCTTAAGTGTTTTGCTTGACTCTTGACCAAGGCTGCATTTAAAAATTTGGAACATGATATGAATGATGTGACCAAGCAAACTCATCACTTGCTAAAACATGACAAAAAATAACAAAATTGTAGGTTGATTTAATGTAGCCCTATTCCAAAACATGATTAATCCACATTTCTACAAGTCAAAGGAGGTTTTACAAGCTCAATAATATGACTTAGGTATTCACAAGTCATGTTAGAGGAACATTAGAAACATAGTGCATGCATTTTCTTAGTTTGAAATTGGAAAAATACATAGGTGCCATTACTTGCCATAAGGTATAAAGTTTCTGAAAACAAATATGGCTTTAAAAACCAAGATGGCTACACCAATATTAATCTGTTCTAGTAGAGCCACAATTCCCTCAAGAGCAAGTAAGCTTCAAAAGTTGCATCTATTCAAATGCTATGATTATGCGATTTATAAAATAATTATTAAACCTGAAAATATATGTTTTTGGATAGTTATAAGTTCCATGACTTTCCAAACGCACTTGGAACAATGTTGTTTTTGCCGCATAGTTTCAATTTTGTGCATTTAAACTCACACGCCCAAAACATAATGGCATGCAAAACAAATACGAAACACAAAAAAAATAGACACATTAAGGAGCATGCCACCAAACAAACACATTGAAAAGAATGTTACCAAACATATGCATTGAGGACAAGAAAGAATACTTTGAAATTAAATTGAAGGTTACATGCAATGAAAGGAAAATGAAACCACAGGCACTTAATGAAAACAACAACAATTGAAAAGAAAAAACCTTACAATATTCTATTGTTGGTTCAATCCACCATTACAACAAACTACAAGATAACCATTATTCCTTATAGATGGTGCTCCAAGTTACACTTTAATCATCAAAACATGTGTTTTCTTCTTGCAATTTTAAATAAACCCCTTCTTTGGGTACATGTAGTTGATTTCAATCCATACAGAAAGGCCATGAAATAAGTTAATTCTCAGAGACAACAAGGTATTTAAAAAAATCTCCAAATAATTGATGCACAAAAAGAGTCCAAATTTTAGTGAAGATGAGAAGAAAGCAAGACTTTGGCCACTATGGAAACTAAAAGACGGTTTCACAATGTTGATGTAACCAATGATTAGTTCGAACTATCACACTATGAACTTGTAAGTGACCTTTGAAGCACTATGTTCTATGCAAGCAAAACTCACCGGTGTATGTTGATTTGCTTGTACGATTGAGAGTTAAAAGCAATTATACACTTTAATTATTGTGATCCTCATCCACAAAAATTGGAAACAACGAACCCTTAACATGTTTTGGAAGGTTCAAATCATGTTGATGGATTAAATCTACATATAAAATATTTTCTTTCACTACTTTTTTTCTTTGTATAGTAATGAACATAATGGTGATTCTTTCTAGTAGGA
>Ga0116226_10003989_pt1 | contig 13012 bp, 11 predicted proteins | sample S1TSphfallax_FD_89692 | JGI IMG/M metagenome (GOLD analysis project Ga0116226, IMG submission 89692) | Host-associated microbial communities from peat moss isolated from Minnesota, USA - S1T2_Fa - Sphagnum fallax MG | ecosystem: Host-associated > Plants > Peat moss > Unclassified | place: USA... | reverse complement strand
TCTGTATTCTCATAATGGCTGGGTGATTGAAGCTGTGGGAACAGTGGATTCTGATGATGTTTCTACATTACAGTCTATCTCTATAGACTCGATAAATCCTTCTACCCAAAATCTATTACTCTCCACTGGGATAGTCAATTATGTTATCCGCACCCAGGAAACCTTAGTTCTCAATGATGCCACTTGTGAAGGAGAATTTATCCGCGACCCTTATATTCTGACCGCTCAAACCAAATCAATTCTTTGCATACCTCTACTCAATCAAGGAAACCTGAGTGGTGTTTTATATTTAGAGAATAATCTGACAGCAGGAGCATTTACAGCAGAAAGAATTGAAATTTTAAATATCATTTCTAGCCAAGCTGCTATCTCCATTGAGAACTCTCGCCTTTACGCAACCCTAGAGCAAAAAGTGCAAGATCGCACTCAAGAATTGAAAGAAAAAGCAACTGAATTAGAAAGAACCCTAGAAAAACTTTATTCTACTCAATCCCAACTCATTCAGACTGAAAAAATGTCTAGCCTGGGACAATTAGTTGCAGGGATAGCTCACGAGATTAACAATCCTATTAGCTTTATTTATGGTAATCTTACATACGCTGATGAATATGTTACTTCCATAGTTGAGTTACTTAATCTATACCAAGAAGTTTATCCTCAACCTCAGCCAGTGATTCAAAATAAAATAGAGGATATAGATTTAGAATATCTAGTTGAAGATTTACAAAAATTATTTGGTTCTATGAAAACAGGAAGTTACCGCATCCAGAAAATTGTGGAATCTCTGAGAAACTTTGCTCGTCTAGATGAATCAGATATTAAACCTGTAGATATTCATTCTGGAATTGATAGCACTCTGTTGATTGTACAGCATCGACTTCACGGTAAGAATGAGTATCCCGAAATTCTAGTAATTAAGAAATATGGTCTATTACCTTTAGTAAATTGTTATGCTTCATTACTCAATCAAGTTTTCCTGAATATTTTTAGTAATGCTATAGATGCTTTGCGTCCAGATAATCAAAAGCCTACTGCTGAATTAAATAAAACACCTCATATAATTATTCAGACTTCTCTTAATGATGCTGGAAATGTGGTAATTTCCATTGCTGATAATGGTATTGGTATAGAAGAACCTGTACTTAACAGAATATTTGAACCATTTTTTACCACTAAACCAATAGGTCAAGGTACAGGTTTAGGGTTGTCAGTTAGCTACTCAATTATCATGGAACGACACAAAGGTACACTCATTTGTAATTCTACGCCAGGTGAGGGAACAGAATTTGTGATTGAAATTCCCGTGGAGTTGAGCAAACCTAGTTCTCTTTCTCTCACCCAAGATAGATTACAAGGTGGGGAAAATTAGTACAAAATGGAATTGACACTCTTAGATAATGGGAATCTGCGCAAAATTTTTATGACTAGACGCACTTCGATTATTCAAAAGTGAGAATTACGGCTCTCCAGAAGGCTCTCTTGACAAATGACAATGGACTCGCTAATTTAAATAAATACTAATGTACTAGAGGTTATTAGATGCTCCCTTTTGAACTAATTGAAGAATCATCTGCTAGATTACAAGGATTGGAGCAGGTCTATACAAGTAAATATGGGATTCTTTATCAAGCAGATTGCCTGAAGTTAATGTCAATTTTGCCTAGCGAATCAATCGATCTAGTATTTGCAGATCCACCATTTAATTTAGGCAAAAAATATGGTGCAGCTGTAAATGACCAAATGGCAGAGGCTGAGTACATGTCTTGGTCGCAAGAATGGCTAAAAGAGAGTATCCGCATACTAAAACCTGGCGGAAGTTTATTTGTGTTTAATTTACCAAGATGGTGTATCGAGTATGGTGCATATCTGAACCAACAAGGAATGTCTTTTCGCCATTGGATTGCTTGCAGAATGCCAAAAGCTTATCCTAGAGGTAAAAAGATGTCACCGGCTCATTATGGTTTACTTTACTACACTAAGGGAGAACCTAAGGTTTTCAATAAGGTGTACACACCAATTCAGGTTTGTCGCCATTGTGGCGGCGAAATCCGTGATTATGGGGGGCATCGTCATAAACTGAATGAGAAAGGTATTAACCTGATGGATGTTTGGGATGCTCCGGAGGATGTTTGGGATCAGGTAGCTGTATCTGATAATAACGAAATTTTATGGACATTAGCTGAGGAAATGTGGGTAGATATTCCACCTGTGCGCCATCATCAGCACAAAAAGCGGACTCCTAACGAGCTTGCTCCAATTATGCTAGAGCGGGTAATAGCAATGGCATCTAATCCAGAACAAATTGTCTTTGATCCATTTGGAGGTTCTGGAACTACTTTTTATGCTGCTGAAAAATTACATCGCTATTGGATTGGTTCAGAGATTGGAGATATAGAACCTGCGGTAGATCGTCTGACTAACTTGGCTCACGGATTTGTAGAGCAATGGGAATCAGCCAGGGGAAGTAAGAAAGTTAAACGTCGAGAAAAAACCACATCATTTCAACTTTCAATTACCTATTCTCCAGAAGTTTTGCCATAGGCTAATTAAATCAAAGCACGACCATCTGTTCCTTTTGAAATTCTTGGTACGCTTACATCTATAAAATCATGCTCAATCACAAAAATCGCTAGAAATCCTTGGTCTACTCTAACTGCTTTCCAGAGATCAAAATATGGTTCTAACTCTTCATAATTTCCAATACGATATATGGTTCTAACTCTTCATAATTTCCAATACGATCTGTTAAGTAAGGATAAAGTTTCCTACTGGGGATAACTAGAGCAGCGCCAAGAAAAACCTTGCGGATCAAACCTAGAACCAGTTTGTTGACTGACCTATGACTAGAAGATATATTGCCAGTTTCCCATTCAAGAGCAAATAAATAGTCATCTGTAACTTTTGTAGCATCAACTTTTCCTGGTGATTTAGTTGTATAGTTTATTCTCGTTTCCCGACTCCACTGATACATGTTTTCTAGAGCATTCATACACGCTTCCTTCATTGGTTTTACACCATTACCATGAATGCTGGGATTAATGGTAAAGTTGGTTGTACCAGGGGGATATACAACTAGGGAAATAGCACTACGGATTTCTGCGCGAATAACTGACCAGTCGTTTGATGTTTCAAAGCTTCCTTGGCTAATTAGAGATACTTCTTGGACAATTTTCATAACTACAATTTACTCCCTTGTGATCAAAACACAAGGGAGATATAGCATGTAGTCTAGTAAACTACCAGATTTTCCTCATGATGACTAGGTATTTAAATCACTCGTCACAGGAGTGTCAGTTTGTGAATTCTGCCAAAGTTGCTGGAGAAATACCTCAGTTACTCCGCACAAAGTGGTAACAAATACACCTACCGTAGCAACAGAGCCATCTGATATCCAAGAACCCCGCAAGGTAACTTCTAGATATTCAGCATCGCAAATCGACAAAGAAAGGACATCATCGTTTTGCGCGACTTCGACTTTGAGAATTTCAATTCCTGGTAAGTCTATGGGTAACAAAAAGGAAGCTGTGCTTGGTTCAAAACACAAACATTCACCAACCCGGAGTGCAAAAATCACCCGTTGGGCTACCCATTCTTCTAAGGGCAGATGGAGATATTCTAAGGAGAAGCTCCTTTCTGTATAAGTTAACTTAAGCATAACCTTTGCTCTCCTGTTATTCCAGGTTGGCTTGCACATCACTCCAAAATTGTTCTGCAAAGGAAACTGTGGGGTGCATTGGTGCTTTGGGGACTTTACGTAGAGGCATTCCAGCTTCCGCTGGCGTGCGATCGCCTTTACGAGAGTTACATCTTTCGCAAGCTATGACTACGTTATTCCAAGTATGCTGTCCTCCTCTGGATCGGGGAATCACATGGTCTAATGTCAAACGTTTGCTACTTCCACAATATTGACAAGTGTGATGGTCTCGTCGTAAGACTTCCCTGCGATTGACAGGAGGGACTTTCCACATTCGTTCAGCAGCTCCTATTTTTAACCGGATATGCTTGGGGACGGAAAGTACTAAACTAGGTGAGCGAATCAACCAACCGCCTGCCGCAGAAAATTCCATCGGTTCCGCCTTGTTTGTTACTAGCAACACAATAGCCCGTTTAATATTTACCCGACACAGTGGCAGGTAATTCTGAGAGAATACCACTACAGATTGCTCTAGCACTTGCATTACGCTTGTCACAGCCTAACTCCTTACTAAAAAACCCCTGCTCCGGACTTGGGTGTAGCGGGGGTTGGCAATTGGTTTAAGGGTGTTTTCATCAGATGACGGTACGCCATTTCTTCAATTGCACCTCCCGCTTATTCTATTTAGTTGTGGTTGTTCTTTTAGCATATCAATGCTGAGATATCTAAAATCATCATCCACTTTTATGCTGTGTTCTTGGTCTAGCTGGCGATGGCTACGCCCGCCTTCGACATCGCCCATGAATAAATACTCCAATCCCACAGTAGCAGATTCCCAACTGATACGGAAATTATTGGTACACATAGCTTTAATGGTAAAGGAAATAAATTTCACGGTAATATCTCAACCTATTTGAACATTTCTTTAAACATACTACACTTGTATTACTATCTTGTCTATACTCACCAAGGAGAAAAATTCAATGCATACAATTACTCGCACCCCAACTACTGACATGGAAGTTACCAGTATTCGTCTAGAACGGGAACTGAAAGATAAACTCAAAGGAATCGCCGGTAATCAGGGGTATCAAGCCCTAATTCGAGATATTCTCTGGCATTACGTCCAGCAAAAATCAGGTGAGTGGAAGCCGCGATTTTCCCAAACTGAGATTAGAGCTACCATAGAGGCAACATCTCAACAAGAAGAACAGTGTGTATTAACAGGTAGATTAATCCCGCCTCAGCAGCCTATGTTATTAGCTTTAACCAGGAATGGCGAAATAGTTCCTTTAAGTGTTGATAGTCTAAGTTATTCAGGCGATAGATAGTCTTCATCCGTAGCCCAATTACTGTCTTTGGTAATTGGGCGATTAATCACAATGATCACAAAATTATTAAACGTACTGGTATCTTCAGAAACAATGATTGATCAATAGCTCGTTTCCTCTTAGAATCTGGGCGAATCAGCTAAGACTAGTATTAATGCGGATATTTGTGAATCTTATTTATGAAGTTTTTGGTTAAATTCTAGAGAATTTACGGTTTATATCTAGAAGCAAATAGTTATATCTTTGACAAAATATAGATGATTGTTTTATGATATAAGTTTTTTACAGCGCGATATTCACCTGTTTGCCAACTTTACTGTCATTTTTCAGGGGCTTAATAAATGAACAACAAATTTGCCTAGATAGAAAAGATAAAGTACATTTAGGAGTAAAGCTAAAATAAAGGATATTCATTGAGGAAATATATTGAATATGCAAGAAAGCTTATTGTCATTTCCCAGGCAAGTCTATCATGTGGAAAGACTGCAATCATACCCTATCAAAATAATGCAGCATCATGAAGAAAATGCCTATACTCTCATCAAAGAAATGAGTCGAATAATCGCTACTGGTCAAGCATCGAGTAATATATTACTGACTGAAATCGCCCTCCAATTAGGCAGTAAATTTAACTCCGATTATTGCTGCTTGATTGCCATAAATGATGAGTCAAAAAATCAATTAATTTCTACTAATTGGTTTAGCGAACCAAATCTCAGTTCGTTAACATCAGAGGAAATAAATTTAGTCGAAAAATTCCTGGCTAATTTAACTTTAACTCAGACAGTAGATAACCCTTTAACTGAAAATATTGCAACCCGTGACGATTTCGTACATGAATGCTTGCCTTTGCAATTAAAAAGTCTTTTAGCTATTTCAACAAAATTCAACGGGTTAATAAATGGTGCTATCGGACTGATAAAATTTCAAGCTTATGATTGGGACGAATCAGAAAAACAGTTACTTAAAGCAATAGAACCATCCTGTGCGATCGCTTTTGATCGAGTAGTCCAAATGCAAAGGACTACCCTCAGACAACATGGACGGAAAGACGACCAGTATCAAAGTTTAATCCGGCAGTTAACTGTATTAAATAGCAGTAATTTGGAGCTAAATCAAATGCTCCAATTAGTGACTACTGCCACTGCTGAGTCCCTGGAAGTAGATAGAGGCTTACTTATCTTATTTAAATATACAAAGCCATTATTTAATAATCCCAAAAATAATCCCAAAAATAATCCCAAAAATAATCTCAAAAATCAGATTCCTCTTCCTCAAGCTAAAGCTACAGTAGTAGCAGAATGGCATCCAGAAAGACATTTTTCTAGCTTAGAGAAATTAGAAAACTCCAATTTATTAGAAAATTCATTAGATCGATCTTTTATTTTATCCGATTGCAGTTTATGTAGGCGGATGTTCACCGACTCAGACAAGCTGATTATACTTGATCAAACTTCCCCAAACAATCAACAGGAGCATCCGTCTCCCCTATTGGCTACGGAGGAATTTTCATCAACATTGTTGATGTCATTAGAGAATCAAGGTACTATTTTAGGAATTGTGGTGCTGCAGCAAAGGCTTGGGCGACATTGGCAGCCATCCGAGTTGAATATGATTGAACTGGTTTGCGCTCAATTGAGCAATTTTATCATTCAGTCACAGACATTAAAACAAGTACAAACTTTAGTAGATGAGCGCACAGAGCAACTTAGGCGCAGCCTAGAAGTTCAAGCAAGGTTATACGAAAGAACCAAATTATATGTAGCGCAACTACAAGAACTGAATGAATTGAAAGATGAATTCGTCGGCAATATTAGCGATCGCCTACGCTATCCTTTGACGAATATGCGCATGTCTATTCGTAACTTAAGACTACCAGGAGTCTCAGAAGAGCGCCAAGGGAAATATCTAGATATTCTGGAATCAGAATGTACCAAGGAAATCAACTTGATCAATGATTTACTCACTCTGCAGAAACTGGAATCAGATCAAGAAAGCGCCGAATATGAGACTGTGGATTTAACTGCAAGAATTCGGCAGATTGTCACTGATCTACACAAAAATATGCTAAATAGTGGATTGACGATTTCCCTAGACTTGCCAGAAGAACTGTTACAGATCCAAACTGAACTCGCCAGCCTCGACCGGATCTTGCAGGAGTTATTAACCAACGCCTGTAAATACTCTGAGTATGGCACTAATATCCATTTTCAAGTTATTTACCGAGTTACAGAACTGCCTGATCAGGTTATGATAAAAGTGACTAACATTGGTCAAGGCATTTCTCCCACGGAAACGGCTTATGTCTTTGACAAATTTCGCCGAGGTAAGGGTCGATGGACTCCGGGTACCGGATTAGGGCTAGCCTTGGTTAAGTCTTTAGTACAACATTTACATGGGGCGATCGCTGTGGAAAGCAATCCAATTGTCAATTCCTCACTCAGTGAAATTTGCTTTACGTTAACTTTGCCGCAAGTTTCTGTGAGAGAGTAGTGAAAACCCTGAAATAAAACATCAGGTTTTCCCCACCATCAGACAAGCCTCTATGTTATTTGGGAAATGCGATGACGAAAGAAGACGAAACAATAGAACCATTATTTGAAGCAGACAGCGATGAGACTCTAATTCCAGAGAATTTGGACAACCAACAAATTCAGATCCAATTGGAGAAAATCGCCCAGAGACAAAGACAAATTACTGCTGTCATCCAAATTCCTCAACCAGTAGAAAAAGTTTGGCAAGTCTTAACAGATTATGAAGCGCTAGCTGAATTTATCCCCAATTTGGCTAAAAGCAAACTAATTGATCATCCTAACGGGGGTATCCGTCTAGAACAAGTAGGGTCTCAAAGTCTGTTAAACTTCAAATTTTGTGCCCGTGTAATCCTTGATTTGGAAGAATTATTTCCTCAGTCAATCAGTTTTCGCATGATAGAAGGGGACTTTAAAGACTTCTCCGGTAGTTGGTGTCTAGAACCCTGTTTAGTTAATGGCAAACCAGAAACCAGATTAAGCTACACAATTAAAGTCTGGCCTAAGTTGATTATGCCAGTATCTATCATTGAAAGCCGATTGAGCAAAGATTTGCAGATCAACCTACAAGCTATATACGAAAGAAGCATAAAGTTGGCTGGAGGAACGACTTAATTTAACCCTTTGGCTACAAAAAGGAGTATATATCTCAAAACGTAGCCAAATCCTCAATACCCCCAGGGGAATTCGAATCCCCGTTACCTCCGTGAAAGGGAGGTGTCCTAGGCCTCTAGACGATGGGGGCTTAACCACCGAACTTTTACTAGATTAACGGATTTTTTCTAGGATGTCAACAGTCTAGATATTTTTTTCAGTTCACCGGGCAAGTTTAAGCAGGATATATTGTGTTTAAACTTGCTCTTGGTCTTTAAAATAATTCATTTTCGGATTAGGTAAATAATTGTAAAAAGCATGGTACTATTTAACGGTTAGAGTGTTATTTGACAGCTCAAAAAGCTTAATTACAGTTGGGCTAGTAAAATACTATATAAGTTAACTACATATCTGGGAGGGATGTTCATATATATCTGATATTTTTACAGAAGATTTGCCACAAGTTGCTCAAAATCTAAAACATGGAAGCATCTTTTAATATCACCTTACAGATGGCGATCGCTGTGTTTGCGGGCATTGGCGCTCAAGTCATAGCTGCATACCTGAAGCTACCCAGTATTGTCTTATTACTCCTGGTAGGGATTGTCTTAGGACCTGATGGTATAGGGGTATTGCATCCACAACTTTTAGGTACAGGTCTGGAAGTTATTGTTGCTTTAGCAACGGCAATCATTTTGTTTGAAGGGGGACTGAGGCTAGATTTACGAGAGTTGGGTACAGTTTCGGTTAGTTTACAATTGCTCGTCACACTAGGAACCTTAATCACGCTGTTAGGCGGAAGTATGGCAGCCCACTGGTTAGGCGAATTTCCTTGGAATATAGCTTTTCTTTACGCTTCAATAGTAGTAGTAACTGGTCCGACTGTGATTGGTCCTCTCCTCCAACAAATCAATGTAGATCGGCAAGTAGCAGCCTTATTGGAAGGAGAAGGAGTCTTAATTGACCCAGTGGGAGCGATTCTAGCTTTTGTTGTTTTAGATACTATTCTCAACGGCGATGCTGATCCCATAGATGCCCTGCTTGGTTTGGTGATGCGTCTGGGTGTAGGGATAGCTATCGGGGGTTTTGGTGGTTTCTGCATGAGTTGGATGTTTAAGCGGGCGCATTTTCTCTCGTTTGAACTGAAAAATTTAGTGGTTTTGGCAGTCCTGTGGAGTCTATTTACCTTAGCGCAGATGATTCGTAGTGAATCAGGGGTGATGACTACAGTAGTAGCAGGAATTGTATTTGCTAATTCCTCAGTTCCAGAAGAGAGACTACTCCGCAGTTTTAAAAACCAACTCACAATTCTGAGCGTTTCTGTACTATTTGTATTGTTAGCAGCAGACTTGTCTATGGCAAGTATGTTTGCTTTGGGTTGGGGTAGCTTATTTACCGTGTTAATGTTGATGCTGGTTATCCGCCCGATTAATATTTTGTTATGTACTTGGAAAAGCAATCTCAACTGGCGACAGAAGCTATTCTTGAGTTGGGTTGCGCCTAGAGGAATTGTTTCCGCCTCGGTTGCTTCTTTATTTGCCATTTCCCTGACACAGCGAGGAATTAATGGTGGTGATTCGATCAAGGCTTTAGTTTTCCTGACAATTATCATGACGGTTGTATGTCAAGGGTTAACAGCAGGCTGGATAGCTGATTGTCTGCAAATTACTTCTAAAGATCTGACTGGAGCTATGATTGTTGGCTGTAACCCTTTGAGCTTGTTGGTAGCCAGATTTTTCCAGGAAAGGGGAGAAAATATCGTAATTATTGATACTGATCAGAGGTATTTCCCCCAAGCGCAAGCCCAGAATCTGCGAGTAATTGCTAGTAGTGCCTTAGATGCAGAAGTGTTATCAGATGCAGGTATTGCTTCTATAGGTACTTTTTTAGCCATGACTAATAACGGCGAAGTAAATTTTGTCCTAGCACAACGGGCTTTTGAGGAATTTAATCCACCAAGAGTCTTAGCCGTTTTCCCGCGAGATCCTCAGGTGACTAATTCGATAACTGTCAAGGTGAACCAAGCTTTTGCCTCGGATTTGGCTGTGAAAACATGGAATGAGTATTTAAATGCTGGAAGAGTCAAGTTGGGAACCACTACGTTGAATGAGATCGAATTTACCTATCAGCAGGAACATATACAGGAAAAAATTCGCTCTGGTATTTTAGTACCTCTATTAATTGAACGTAATGGTAGCTTGCAAATTTTTGCTGTTAACCAAGATTGGGAAGTAGGCGATCGCATAATTTATTTATTGTACGATTCCCGTCCTAACCTATTGAAGCGCCTATCTGGTGCTAGCCAATCTACTCCTCTAGTATTAGAAACCTTAGCAGAAGTAGAAAATCTCCCTGCCAAATTATCTCAACTTTCTACCAGCGATTCCCCCAGCAGCTAATCAAGACTGAGCCGAATAATAGGTCTAAACCGTCTAAACGGTCTAAATCTAAAAAATATGAGCAATTTCCCCGGACATGAACTATAATTCTGGGCATTAGTGAGACTAATTGCCAAACAGGTCAAGTACCTTCTTGGCAAGTCGTATTGACCAAATTATCATTAAGTTGTTAGAGAGATGCATCTTTTAGTAGGCGGCAATTTTTAGTTTGAAAGCATAAAATTACCGAGTGATTGCGATTTGGACTTTGTAAACAATAACAGTTATGTCTTACTTTTCAGTAATGAAAAATGTATCAGGAGTTTTCGGACAACCAACTGGCATAGCAGCTATAGCCTCTCTTGGTCTTCATGGTGCTATTGCAATGATTGTGCCGTTAATACCTGTTGATCCTCATCCACCTAGCGAAGTAGAGCCAACAAGAACGGTTGGGGTGATGGAATTGAGTCCGTCTGACATGGGCAAGTTTCCCCAGACTGATGACACACCTCAACAAGTTGCCTTGCAACCTGAAACAGCGTTGCCACAATCTCAGATCGGTTTAGCACAACCTCAATTACCATTACAGCAGCAAGTTCCCTCTGGTAGTTCTAGCTATCAGCCACCTGAATCACCTCCAATACAAGCACCACCATCTAGTCAGCAATCTACTTTGCCAACTATGAATCAAGTACCTGGTGATGTGATGAGTATTCCTGCTTTACCCAGAGGACAGAAGCTCCACAATTTTGACAGAGAAAATTTCTCTACTATCCCAGCTATACCACCAAGGAACCGATCTTATCCAGATATGTATTCTGTACCACCTGGACAAAATTATCAGTGGGGAAGACCTCTTAATAACAACAGATTGCCTGAAAATGATTTGGCTCATCAGCAACCGTCTAGAGAACCATTGAATAATCCCACGTCTGATCGTACTGATACCGGAATTCCAGGAGTAGCAGAAATTCCTCAAGGAGATATCCCAGCAAAACAACCATCAAGAGATAAAGTACCTGAAAGTCCTCAATCTAAAACCGCCACTAGAGGAATTAATGGGGATCAAGTTGCTACAAATAGTCCGTTAGGTGAGACAAAACCTGAGAGGAATCCTACCCAGACACCACAGAAGTTACCAGATACTTCAAATCCATCTGATGGTCAAGCTAAAACTACAGAAAATTCAAAGTCAGACTTACAGTCTTTTGCCTCGCAAAGAGAAGAAGTTCAGCAGCAATATCCCAATATTCAGGAACACGGAGTTATTAGAGAAACTATTCCCACTGATGAAGAAGCTCTAGCAGGTAATGTCTTGGGTATATTGATCGTCGCTACTGATGGTAAAGTTGTAGACCTGAAGTTTCAGAACAAGTCAACTTCTCCAGAACTAAAAGCAAAAGTTAAAGAATTTTTCAAGGCCAATCCGCCTAAAGGTACTAAACAAATCAGTTCTTATCCATTTGACTTGCGGTTTAGCAAAAATTTATCTAAATCCCCTACAGACGAAAAGCCATCGAACAATTCACCCTCTAGTGCGACAAATCCGTCAGTCCCACCAGCGAGCATCCCAGCGAACACTTCAGGGAATAACCAAGAGAACATCCCAGCGAATACTTCAGGGAATAACCAAGGGAATAACCCAGCGAACACTCCAGGGAATAACCCAGCGAACACTCCAGGGAATAACCAAGGGAATAACCCAGCGAATACTTCAGGGAATAACCAAGGGAATAACCCAGCGAACACTCCAAAGAATAACCAAGAGAACATCAAGACAGAAAAATCTCTAGGGACAAAACTTAGCAGCAATACAATAGTTTTATCTACTGAGTCTGCCCAAAAACTAATTCAGCAGTTACGCGAGAAAAAACAACAAAGAGAAAATTCTTCTGTCAAGGCTTGATTTTTGATCGAGCTAATGGATGGTTAGCTATATTTTAGGTTGACCATCCATTTATTCTCCATTTATTCTCCATTTATTCCAATGAACACCCGATTAATAGAGATTTATAAGCAATCCTTACACCAACCCTTCAAAGCTTGTTGGAAAACATAAGTAGCCACTTCAAAAATTTGCTCACCACTCAATTTATCTTTGAAAGCAGGCATAGCATTTTTACCATTTTTTACTTGGCTAATAATAGCTCCAATAGGGTCTACGTTAAAATTACTTAAGTACTCGGTTAGTCCACTTTGTGTCAAAGTTTTCTGTTCAACCAGTATATTCCCCCCACCTATATGGCAAGAAGCACAGTTTTGTTGAAAAAGTTGACGACCATTGATATCGGATAACGCTTGTGCTGGATGAATAATGATTAATTGCAGTAAAGCTATAATTAACAGTAAGACTAAGCGAAATATTTTCAAGATATTCTCCTCTAACAAAACATCGAACAACGGTAAACCATCTTTCAGTCCGTTAGAAGACTGATTGCTTGAGTAGAATGATAATATATTTTTATACAACAACTCAATTGATTCGTAGCAAGATTAAGAAAATTAGATTACAGTAGGGTGCGTTAATGAAATGTAACACAACAT
>Ga0116226_10003988_pt1 | contig 13013 bp, 14 predicted proteins | sample S1TSphfallax_FD_89692 | JGI IMG/M metagenome (GOLD analysis project Ga0116226, IMG submission 89692) | Host-associated microbial communities from peat moss isolated from Minnesota, USA - S1T2_Fa - Sphagnum fallax MG | ecosystem: Host-associated > Plants > Peat moss > Unclassified | place: USA... | reverse complement strand
TTGTGCAGATTCTAGCTTGATCAACTAAGTCACTCTTCCTAGTCTAATCCCTGGGCTCCCAACTCGACCCTCTACCCCTTTCTAGAGTTGGAAGCCGGGAGCGTGCTACCAAGTCTCAACTTCAGCAACTTGATTTTGTGAAACCCTCAAGTTGGTTTCACCCCGTGACTTGGGGGCGCGTCACTTAAAGCCATGGATGAATCGTTTTGCCCATTATAAAGTTTGAGGATGTTCACGATCGGGTGGAAAGGCTAGAGATGGCAACAGAAGTGTGTGGAATTGATGAATTAAAAGTTTTCAAAATTAGCAGGCTCAATCTAAGGGGAAAACCCAAGGATTCGGTTAAAAAGTTAACGGTAACTCCCATGTATTGGTAGGTCGTGAAGGTAGCCATGATGTTGAAGTATGGCACAATTGATAAGGAGGATATTAGAGCCAAACTTGATTTTATTAAGAAAGAACCTAAACAGAAGGTTTAGGCATATTATGATTAGATGGAAAATTTGTTTACAAGGGGCAAACTGGAAGAAGTGGAACAAAAAAGAAGATTTACGTCTTGACTATGATCAGAGATTAGGAAGATGTGTGTGATGAGAGACTATGTCAATATTGAATCTCTATTCAATGTTGCACTGGAAGTGGAGTGAGTATTGGTAGAACTTGGTGAAATTCTTTTTTAGTTATTAAAAGAAAAACATGAATGTTGGAAAAACTATTATGGAAAAACAAATATAGTTGTTGAATGAATCTTTTCTCAATCTATTGAAAAGGTAGACAAAGTTGCGAGCTAAGCCTGGATCTACTCTTGGAATTTCTAGTAGTTTCAATGGGTGCCAAATTTGTAGGGTAGAAGACCATCTTGCTACTAATTGTCCAAAATATGCTACTTGTAGAACAAAATATCTAAAATGTGGGGAGTTACATAAGACAAAGAACTATGGACTAAAATGCAACTTTTACAAAGGTTTAGGGCACATCAAAGAATGTTGCTAAAAGAAAAAGGATCCCAAGATAGGTGCAACTACTACAAACTACCTAGAAGTAATGGTTGTTGATGAAGAAGTAGTCAAAAATCAATTGGATAAATTTTGTGAAAGTGATCATGATTTTTTTCACACACCATAATTCTAAGGGGTGGAAACATGAAAATATGAACCAATCATGCCAAGGTTAAAGTCCTTTCCAAGGACTACATTTTCCACGTGACAATTTTTTATTAATTTATTTTGCATTTTTTGCACAATTTTTTAAACTGAATATCAAATTTGAAGCCAAATATGACATATAACATGATTAGAACTCAATTTTGTTTCATCAAGCCTTACATTATAATCAAATTTATAGCTTTATTTTGAACCATGATTACAAATTCAAAACTATAATAACGTTAAAGGACATTCAAGTATTAAAATATGAAAAGGTATATGTATTTTATTTCTTCAATGTTTTGAACACATGGATCCCTTCTTGTGGAATATATTAAAGTTCACAAAAAAATTGAAATGATTTGGTGAACATTTGATAAAGGAAAAAAACTTTTGATACAAAAAAACCACATGTCCACATGTTTTTCTTGAGTGCTTTAAACATATAAAAGGATTTTTGAAACATGGTGAAATTTTCATGAAAATTTTGTAGTTGTAACTTTGAAGGTATAAGGATTTATTATATATATATATATATATATATATGATATAGTGTTCCCATGGTGGTTTTTCAAATTTTCAAAAAACAAATTTTAAAAATTGTCCACATTGTTTGGTTCCTTTTTTCCTACTTTCACCCTAAGGCGAAGACTTCCTTTGGAGCCCATTGCTAAAGAACATGAAGGTGTTAATGTACTAGAGGGAGATTTAGCTTGGAGGAAGGATGTGGGAATTGGATTGGAAAAGGATGTTATAAGGTCTAAAATCTTAACACATCTCATCAAGGGTAAAATATTTCTTACACCTATGGAGACCATATTAACTATTCCAAGGGAATTGGAATATTTGGAAGGTTTAGTCAAATTGGCAAGAAGGCAGAAGATTGAAGAACATAGGGCCATTCCAACAAATACAATGACCCAACAACTACTTGTTTTACATTGTATTAGCATTAGCAAGAACCACATAAGCAAGACTTTACATTTATTAGTAAAAATCAACAACTACATCATGGAAAGCTTGGTAGACACAGGAGCAACAATGCTTGTGTTGGAAACCACTATGGTGAAGGAGCTAGGGATTATGCACATGGTAGATGGGTATGAGTTTTATAAAATTGCATTGGGTGTGGTGATGCTTGTGCTTGGAAGAATTGAAGGTTTGTTAGTACGAATTGGGGAAACAAAATGTAACACAATGTTTATGGTGGTTGACACCAACAACTATGATGTGCTTTTAAGACTCCATTCTTAATCAACATTGGCATTGTTGTGGATGTTGAAAGAGGTTTGATCTAAATTAGGCAGGGCCATGGGTCCAATGTCCAAGTACTTCCACTTAACATGGTCAATATGTTGAAATTAGTGGTGGAACAACCTAGCCATTCTAAGAAATCTATTAATCAGATAACTCTTGTAGTTTCTCATTTGAATTTGGCTAACAAGATGGAGTAAACGAGGTCAATTCTTGATTTGGAATATTGGGAAAAAACAATTGAGCAAGATTCAAATGGGAACTTGTCTAAGGAGAGTTCTGGGTTTGATTTTAGTTCAGATGGAGATGAAAAGATTGATTCAATTGTAGGATAGAGTAAGCTAAGTTTAGTGATTAAAGAAAAATATGAGCATGTTGCATATCTTAAGGACCAAGGATTGAATGTATTAATTGGAAGTAAAGTGCCCCATTATAGTACTTCAACTTAATTATGGAAGCATAGGTAGATGAATTCATGAACGAAATAGTTTTGTTGGAGGACAATTATGAAAATTGGTTGAAGTGGACATCCCATGAAGAACAACAAAACATTTGTTAGTTTCAAGGGGACATGATCAACAATGATGTGCCATTTTTGTTCCAATTAGAAGGTGCCAACAATGGGCAACCTAGCATTAAGATTGAACTTGATATTGTCAATGAGGGGAGGTGGGATCAGATCAAGAAATTAATCAAGGTGGACCCTGATTTTGATCAAGACAAAACCAATGCACCATGGTAGGTCCTAGAGAGCTATGATAATGTGTTTGCATGGCACAAGGGGGGATTGGGGTGATGTGTGGTTGGTGAACATATGATTGATACCCAAGGCCTACCACTTGCCACACTAACCCTAACAAACTTTCTTTTGGGAGGAGGCAAAGGTAAATCGACAAATCCAAGCATTGGTGAAATTGGGAAAAATGAGGGCTAGTTCTTTGAAATATGATTACAAGGTTACCTTACTAGTCAAAAATGATGGAAGTAGGCATTTTTGTGGAGACTACCACCCATTAAATGCAAACTTGAAGGGATGCATATCTTATGCCCTTGTTCAATGATGTACTGATAAGCTAGATAAGGTTCGCATAATGGTTCATCCCTTTAGATTTGTAAAATGGATTTTGGCAAATCATGATGAACCCTAACGATGTGAAGAAAATGATGTTTATTACCAAAACAAGACTATATGAATGGTTAATGATGCCATTTGGATTGAAAAATGCAACCAATATGTTCTCTAGGTTGATGACCAACATTTTTTTGAGTGGTTATAGCAGTTCTTCAAGGTGTTTATGGATGAACTTAATATCCACAATGTCACATGGGAAGCACATCTTAATCACATCCATATGATGTTTCAAATATTAAGGGATGTGAATCTAAAGTTTAATCCCAATAAGTGTATATTTTCTACTAAGAATATCATATTATTGGGACTTGTGGTTGGGAAGTCAAAAACTTGTCTTAACCCAAATAGGGTGAAAGCTATAATTGAATTTATTATTCCTAAAATTTTCACCAACATCTAGGCATTTATAGGTTTGACAAGATAAGGGTTAACAATTATTGCATATCCTCGGATGCAATTCTAAAAATGAAATATTGCCTTCCAATGGAACCTAGATTGTCAAAAGGCATTTGATCAACTTAAATTGGTGTTTGTTTCAGCTCCAATATTGGTAAGACCAGATTTTTGTAAGGCATTTATCCTAAATGTAAATTACTCAACCAAGGGAGTTAACATTATATTATTTTTGAAAGACAAAAAGAAGGAATGTGTGATTACCTATGCTAGTAAGGGATTATCTACTATCCAACAAAAAGTCCATCCCATGGAAGGGGAATATTATGCCCTGATATTGGGGGTTATGCATTTTTGCCAATTTTTGCATTGAAATCATTTTACATTGAAGATGAACCATAAACCTTTGGAATGGCTTGCAATGGCGTGTGTCGCAACCCTACTGTGGATGAAGTGGGAAGCTGAAACTCCCATTCCCAAAGTTAGGGATTTGGAGTCCTCCGGGACTCCCGAATGTTTAGAGCTCGACAACAAGGCCCAAAACACCTTGCATTGAGGTGTTCTTGGTGTCATTGAAAAGTTCTTGAAGCGTAGGTATCGAAAACGGCCTCGCATTGGTCATTTGGACATCTGCAAGCAAAAGAAGGGCCGAGAGTCAAATTGACAATTTGACTCCCGACCACTAAAAGTCGGGAATCGACCTCTTCCCGACCTCCGAATTGAGAGTGCGACATGGACTTAGAAAGATCTCGACGAGGAATATAACTTTGGTTTAGACCTTGTCGCGATCAGACTTTGCAGTCGGGAGTTATGAGCGCTCAAAGTCCCAGGACTCCAACCGAGACAATTTCGGGACAATTTCGGGACTCCAACTTGGGAGTCCCGGGAAAAAGAGCCATTTGGATGTAGCCCCCGTGGAGCGTTGTAGAGAATACTATATGGGGGAAGGTGGTGGCTTCCCCCGAGTCCGGGCCGTGGTGAGTCTTGTGTGTCAAAGTGTTCGTGGCTTGTCCCAACACCCAAGGGTGTCCCGAATGTGAACTAACCCTCGTGTGGTTGGTTTTGGGTGCAGATTCAAGCTTGATCTTCTAATCCCTCTTCCTAGTCTAATCCCGGGACTTCTAGCACGCCCCTCTACCCCTCTATAGTGCTGGAAGTCGGGAGCGCCCTCCAAGTCCCAACTTTTAACAACTCTACATAGTTGAACCCTCAAGTGGGTTCAACAAGGGACTTAGGAGCGCGTCAGCGTGTTTAATGTTTATGGTTGGAGAGGGCATTAGATAGACATGTTACAAGATTTCAACTTCAAGATTCTACATCGACCAAGATCCAAACATTCTAATGTGGACATAATCTAATGGGCAAAGTAAATCTGATGAAGACTTCTCTAAGGAAATCCAAGACATCATATTATTATAAGAGATGGGCATATAAACATGGATTGGGAAAAGAAGCATGCGCATAATTGCCCAACCTATTTATGGTGGAGCCTATCCTAGACTGTGATGTGATAAGCTAGGAAAACCTAACCAACTCTGAAAATGAAATACATGAAAGTGAGGTGGCATATAGGTCACCAATTCTAAAGAAAAAAAGAAGGCCTGCTATGGACAAGGGTACATGTTGGGAATTGGTAGCAAAAGTTTAGTCAATGGTGGAAGTTGAATCACTCTACGATGTAGAAGAAAATACTAATGATGACAGTGTTTGCAAAAGTAGTGACCATAAACATCGGGACGTTTAGTGCCACCTCAATTGCTTGCAATTTTTGTAGACTAAGCAAATAAATTTTAATGTCAATGATGAAGAACCTTCATGGATCAAAATGCGAGCTCAAAATTATATTTGGAAAGGAGATCAATTATATTTTAGAGAGATGATGGTACCCAAGCCTAAATAGAATAATTACATTATTTTGGAAATGCATTAGGAGATTTGGTACTTTAGAGAACAACGAACATTGATAGAAATTTGTAAGCGTTTTTACTAGCACAATTACGCGGAACACGTAAAGGAAATGGTCAAGGCATGCAAGGAATGCCAAATGGTAAAATACACTAGCAACATTAGATTTGATGTTGAAGATTTGAAGAATATCCTTGTATGTGACTTGTTCTACAAAGTTGCATTGGACACTACTAAATCATTCCTAGAAACAGAAAGGGGCAATAAGTACATTTTGGTTGTTATTGACCATTATTCCAAGTGATTTGAAACGAAAGTAGTACTTGACCACATTGCTACTACTATTGTTGTTTTTTTTGAAAAAAAAATAATTTGTAGATATGGTGTCCCTAAGTATGTCCTCACTGACAATGGAGGAGAATGGTCCATTGAATTTGATCATTTATGCAAGGTCTATGGTATTCACCGTCAATAAATAACACCACAATCACTACTACAAAAACATGGTTTTTACACTACTAACATCATGTTTAAAATGACTATATAATCAATATCAAGAATACACTAGTAGTCTAAAATGACAAAATGTGTTCATCATGACCAAGATCAAAAGTAGCAATGTCAAAAGTGATTTTTTTTGGTTATGAAATTTTTAAGTTATTTTGTTGAAACATTTATTTTTGATAAATATGTGGCTTAAATCAAATTATGTAAATTAATGGAATGTCTACAACTTTGGATTTTAAATATTATAAATTTGAAGTCAATGATGAAAACAAGGAAACCAAATGTACTCAAAAAGTTATATGTGAACAATTCATAACCCAAGAAAAAAAAAACATTGCTTGAATTTTTTAAACAAATATTAAAAACGTTTTGAAATTGAAAGGAATTACAAAGTTCAATATGATTATGATAATATATATATTTTTACCAAAATAGTTATAGATTATAACTCAATCAAAGATTTAATACATTATATATGAATTTTTAAATTAAGTGATTTAATTATTTGTTCACGTTTTGAAACTTAAGAAATTAAAAAATTCAATGTAATTGTAAAAGTAAAATTTTTATTGAAATTATTATATTTTAGACATTACATATGAATTTTAAAATTAAATATTTAAAAATATCTTAATCGTAGTACATTTTGAAATGGTAAAAATTCACAAAGTTTCATAAAAGTTAATAAACTAAATGTGTTTAAATAATATTTGTATATGTAACTCAATTCAAAGTTTCAAACAATGCATTTGAATTTGTTAATTAATGAGTATTTAAAATAATTGTGATTTACATTTTTTAATTTAAAAAAACTACAAAGCTTATGTAATAATAAACCTACCAAATCAATTAAGTCAAATAGTGATATTTTAAAAAATCATTTTTTGGTTCAAAATATGTGTTTATATATTTTGTGATGTCATTTTTCCTCATCACGCGAGGTGATGGTTTATTGGTTAAAGCCTTGGAATGTTGCCAAAAAGGTTCTGAGTTCAAACCTTACTTGGAGCATTTATCATTTTAAAAAATCCCAAGTTTGGGGATTCAAAAGCATATGATGTGGGTGGACAAGATTTGTTGATGTAATTTGCCAATAAATCAATTTGAATTTTATTTTTTTTGAATGATGAATAATCATAGATCAAATGTGGCAACATTTTGGATTCACCTATAGTTCAAAAATATTAAAATTCCATAATGTCATTATATATGAACATATAAATAATATAAAATTTAATTGAAAATCAAATTTAAAATGTCATATCAACTAATAGCCTTAGTCATGTTAATCATACATTTTAAATCACATTTGTGTAAAAAATGACTAGTCTGTTATGATTACAACCAATTTTGTCCATTGTCTGATGTGACTAAAAATATGATTAAACTTAGTAAAAAAACTAGCTTAAGAACACATATCTATAGTTGTGAGTGCACCAATGGGATGGCTGAGAGATTAATCAAAACCATTAAGCACATAATCACTATGATGTCCACTTTTTAGGAGAATTCAAGTACATGGGATTTGCATTTGCCCCAAAGGTTGTTTGATGTGGGATCCAAACAAGCACCAAATTCTTTATGTTTATGGTACTAATTGAACAAACTCCCAAGTTGAAAGCTAATAATCAGCTTTGCATGTTGATTCAAACCTTTGATGAAGAGATGGGCATCAAACAACTAATTGAACAAAAGATTACAAAAATGCAGTTTATTTATGGGTTGCATAAGTCAATATTGGATAACAATGCACATACTAATTAGATGCAACATAAGAAAACATATGCTTTGCAAAAGGGAAAACAACTACTTTCTTCCTTTCAAGCTAAAGTTGATTTGGTTAAGATGAAAAAGCCATGTAACATGAAGTCTTCAACATGGAATTAGGAAGGAACTTATTTGTTTGTGGGACATGTGAATGAACAAGTTGGTGTGGGACAAGATGATGGCAAAAAGAAATGTATCAACAAGGGTAAAAAAGAACAATATATATGATCATGAATTGCCAAGTCTAATGATAAATTATCTTTCTTTCAAAATCATTTAATTTTAAAATATTAATATTTGACCTTATGTTAGTGTCCCCAAAGGGATTTACAAATGTACTAGCTAGAAACATAACTAACGACAACTATGGGGACTCAATTAAATCTAAAAGGGAACTATCACATATGTGGGATGAAATGAAATGTGATGAACCCCATTTGGATGAAGACCTAATTATGGGCATATCAAGTTGCCAAATGTAAAAAATGATAAGGGATGGGTTACTTGATGGAGTTGTTTTTGGTTTTGTGGACCTAGGAGTTTTCTTTGTGTTGTATGTTGCAAGTTGATTAGGCTAGAAGTTATGTGGTGTGCAATTGCTTTGCGGAGGTCTAAAAATGGTGGGTTTGATGAGTGTTGTTTAACACTTTTCATAGTTTTTGGAAATGCAGGCTTGGCTAAAGAGTTGGAGAATGGACTTGGGGCATGGTGGAAGATGTTGATGAATAAAAGGAGCGTGATTCTAGAAGTTAAACACCCTTTTTTTTTCCCTATATGTGGAGTTGGATAACATGAAGTAGTGCATTTTGAAAAATGTGGTTTTGGGTTATTTGTCAAATTAATGGTTGATGGGAGGAATGCCTTTAGCCATAGTTTTTGTGCATTCCAATTATGAATAATTTTCCATTGTATATTGGAGTTGGGATTTAGAGGTAGAAAGTTAATGTGTATGAATAAAGATGCAAAAAGGTGGAAATGATGAAGCTCCATAAAGGACAAATATGGTTGGTTTTAAATGAAAATCAGCTTGTGAGGTTAACATTTGAAAAATTGAGACCCATTGTTTGGAAACTTTAAGGATATGGGGTTTAAAGTGATCAAAGGGAAATTTGTGTTGGGCTGGGATTATGTTTCATTCCTATACAAATTTGAGTGAATTGTTGAAGAAAATTATTGTGTGGTTGGTGGTTATGATAATTAAATTTGTGTAATATCAAGAGCCTATTGAGAGGGTTCAGAGAGATTTGATACCACCTTTTTGCAAGTAATTTTTCTTATAATCTGGTTATCTTAGATGGATCAAATCAAATGTTATATTAATACAAATGTGTTTTGTAGAATGCATGGTTCATGGAAGATTTAGGTAGGATAAATACTTGACATATGAAAAGCAACAAACTTGAGGTTAATGAGTTAGTGATATGTTATGTAGAAATGCCAATCACATGTATGGAATCCCTAGGGTTTTTTTGATGCCTCCTTTTTTGTCATAGGGGACTTGAAATAATACTAGTTTTGTACCAATTTTATACCCATTTCAATATCATGTATGTATCATTGTTTGTCGACTATTGATTTTTTTAATAACCATCAAGTAGGTTTTCTCCGCAAAAAAATTAGTTGTTAATTAGGTTATCTTGATATTCATTGGGTAATAACCATCAATTACACATAAAAATAGGTTATCAAATAATTGCCATTTTTTTTACTATTTATTTTTAATTGGCTATATGGTTTTTACCAAAGTAAACAAAATTAAAAAATTCCCTATTTTTTTGTGTTTTAATCATCAAAATGTTTAACATTTTAGGATTAAATAACCGACCTTGATGATAACTAGGTCATCAAAGTAGGTTGTGGGGATTTTGAAATTTCAATTCCATGTTGTTAGGTTATTAATTGGTTATATAAAAAAAAAACTAATCGATAAATTATTAATAATCAAGTTGATAACCGGGTCAAAACTCAATAACCAACCAAAATTGGTGTGTTACTAAAGCTAGTTGGTTATTGAGATTTGACCTAATTATCCAAACTAATTTTTGGTTTTTTGGATAATTAGTTAAATTCATAAATACTTGGTATTGAATTATCAAAATGTAATAACCTACATGGATGAATCAATTAACACCCATGTAGGTTATCAATATTTTAACTACCAATACAATTTATTTTTAAAATATAGTAAATAATATTCTAACTTCTAATTTTTAAAAAGCCTTATAATTGGTGTATAACCAATGATTATTGAACAGTTATTTGATAACCAACCTAACATCCATCTTTTATATTGATATTGATAACCTTTGTGGTCTCAATTTTTTATTTGAAAAGAAATTTGTACTCAATGGTTTTAAAAAAAACAAGCCAACACTTGTATGTACCAATGTTGGCTGAGTATCAACCATGGCATCAACATGAGTATCATATGCTTTGATTGATGGGCAATGGTCAACAAAAAAAAACTATACTCTACCTAGGCAAACCTTACTTATCTTATACACATGCAATGCCCTTACATAGGTGGGCATGTGTTTTGAAAAACTCACAAAATGCCCTAGCAAGTGGGCTTCTTTCATAGTGAACTTGTGCATGGCATAAGGATTTTGGGTTAATAATGTTAGGGTTAGGTTAAAAATGTTAGGGCTAGTTTTTAGTTTGATGTTGAGTTGCGCCCTTCATTCAAGAAAGCATGAACTTTCATCTTTATGTAGGATGTCCATGATCTCAACGTGCAACATAAAGGAACATTGGAAAGGAGTGCAAACATTTGTAGCTCTTCTTTATCATTGGCAACTAACGATCAACTTGCATTGATGTAAATAGGTGAATTTTATGCATGCAAGTTTGTTCTTCTTGTTGCATAAGTTCCTAGGTTGTGTGATTCATATCTATTATCTACTTTGCTCTTTTCTTTCATTAGTTGTGCAATATGTGCGATGTTTTGTTCAACAAATTTTCACAAGCATTGTTTATTGTTCATAATGTTTTCCTTTGTGCTTCTTGAGCACTATAGTAATGGTGTGTGTCCTGCTTTGTGAACAATAGATCTTTGGTGTTTTGTGAACATTAAATCTTTGGTGTTTCATGATCATTATGCAATATTGGTGATGTAGTGTTTGGTGTTTCATGATTTGTGTGTGCTTTGGGAGCACTAGATTTGTGGTCTTCATGAACACTTTCATTTCAATGATTTGATGTTTGGCATTTGCTTTGTGAGCATTGGTTTCACTTCAAGTTAAGTTTTAAGGTTTGGTGTCAATGATTTGAGTGTTGCTTTGTGAACAATGGATTTACAGGGTGCTTCACGAGCACTCAAATTTCAATGATTGATTGTTTGGCAAGTCTTACTTCATGAACATTGTTTTGTTTTAAAGGTTTAGGGTTTGGTGCTAGTGATTTATGTTGTTTTATGAACACTAAATTTGTAGGGTGTTTTGTGAACATTATTTTGCTATAAGGGTTTAGGGTTTGGTGCTATTGATATGTGTGTTGCTTTGTGAACATTGGATCTATAGGGTGCTTTGTGAACACTCCAAATTTGGTGTTTTGTTTAACACCTATTTTGTTCATGAGCATTGGAAAATTTGCTTCGAGGGTGGAAGGTGATTTGTGTGTTGTTTCAATGTTTTGTGAACAATGCAATTTCAACGATTTGTTTGGCACTTGTTTGGTGATGCTTCTTCAACATTCGTGAACATTGCTAGTAATAACTTGAGGTCTATGTTGCAAATTTGGTAAGTAGTGGTGCCTGTAATTTATATGTTCCTTCTTTGTTTTGATTTTGTAATACAATTTATTTGGTTTAACTTTCAAGATCAATTGACAATGGACCTAAGACATGACATTTTTTTGAATGGGGTTGTAGAAGCTTCACAAGGTTCTCCTTTCCATGTTGTTGACTGTACATGTGTTTGCAATGGTGAAGTTGGGGTTGGGAATGGTGATGGTGTGATATAATCTAAAATAAGTTATAGTGAACTTTTTGATAGAGACCTTGGTGAATATGTGGAAGAGCTTCTATAAGTTGAAGAACATGCATGTAATGAAAAGTTGTTTGTGGAATTGGAGCGCAACCAATTTTTTTGGTTTAGTTGGAGTAGAACAAGTATGTGGCATTTAAAGAAGTTAATGACCATATTATTTTTGCAGATTGTTCTAAGTCTCAATGAATGAAATGTGTTATGTGTCATAACATCTAGTAGGAAGTTGTAGGGGAGAGTTCTACCCAAAACTGGAAAGGATTGGTTATGTATAACAAAGACCATGGCACAATTGCCATGAATCAACATGTGGTTTTTGAACAGTTTATAGTGTTGAAGTCGTAAAACACACAATGAACTACTACTAGCATAATAGTTTCTATTCATCAAAATTCTAAGAAGTGGAAAAAACCATGTTTAACTTCCATTGCTAATTTCTTCAACTTTGGAATGCCATATAAAAATTTAGACCTTGCTCGAGAATTGTTTCTTGAGGATTTGACCTTGTACATCATTAAAGGTTATTGACCATTGAATTCTACTAAAAACATGTGGTTGTGAATGTGTGGTTGAAAAGGTTTGTATTTTGTTAGTGTGGCCAAATTACTTTTCCTAGTAGATGACAACTCAATAATGACGTAATCCCATCCATGGTCATCAAGACCATGGAACGCCATGTTCTTCTTATTTTTATTGATGCCACTATATTTATAACCACATTTGATTTGTGGATGCCTCGAGGAAGTTTTTATACTTTTGCGTGGGTTGTGAATTACATCAACAAAAAGTGGGAATGTTGCCATGTCATTGTGGGAATTTTTGAGGTTCATGAAACCTTAGGGGCTACCATGGCTATTTGATTCAAGGATTTACTTGCTTGATACAATTTGTTGGACAAAGTCATAACATATTTCAAAGACAAAGGTG
>Ga0116226_10003987_pt1 | contig 13014 bp, 13 predicted proteins | sample S1TSphfallax_FD_89692 | JGI IMG/M metagenome (GOLD analysis project Ga0116226, IMG submission 89692) | Host-associated microbial communities from peat moss isolated from Minnesota, USA - S1T2_Fa - Sphagnum fallax MG | ecosystem: Host-associated > Plants > Peat moss > Unclassified | place: USA... | reverse complement strand
TCAAGTTCGGGCAGAAATTCTGACTGAGGAGGCGGGAGCGACTTCGCTCCCGCCGAGCCGGCGTAAGCGCAGCGCTACACTCGCCGGTCACCGCGCAAGTCGACCACACGGTCGTTCACGGCTTCGCGGCGAAACAAGGCGTCTTCCTCCGCTGCCTTGCGCGCCAGAAGTTCGCGCAGGTGACTCCATCGGCTCATCGCCGTCTCGGCTGACGTCGCCCGATAGAGGGCTTGGCAGCAATCCGCAATCTCCGCTTCCAGACTCGGGCATTCCGCAAGTGCGCTCATGTGATCTCCTACAGGATCTCGACCCATCAAGCCATTCGTCATGACATGACGGTAAGGCCCCGCATCGAACTTGCGCAAGCCGTCGTTGCGCGGATCGCGATGGGCGTCGAGGGGAATTTCGCGTTACGTCAAACTAATCGTCTTTCATCATTTCTTCGATGTAGACCCGGGTGGCGGCTGATTCGCTGCTGACGCCGGGCTCCTGTGCATAGTGGGCCAGCAGCCTGCCGGTCTGCCCATCGTAGAGGTTCACGTCGTGCTCCGTCGTGAGTTCCACATAGCACCGATTCGTCCAAGGCCTGTAATTTGAGACTTGGCTCACACTACGGGCCGCGCCGCCGGCGGCGTCATGCAGCAGCTTCTCACCGAGCTTGGCGCATTCGGATCGTAGATTGAAGACCTCCGTCGCCGTCGGCAGCTGATTGTAAACCGGGGAGGCGGGCGCACCCGGTACCGGTGCGGCCAGCTGCGGTTGCGTTGCGGCCGTCACCGCGGGTGGCACCGGCAATTCGGGCGCGTAGGGCGGCGGCGCGTCGGCCGAGCCATGTCCGCAGCCGCAGAGCACCAGCAGTGCCAGGCAGAGGACCCATGATCTCGGGCAGGGTGGTGTCTTGGGCAAGTGCATGTTCGAGCCGCTCCAATCCGTCCCGGCTACAATACCCGGTAACGATACGGCGGACGAGCAAGCAATATGACTGGTTTCAATACGATCGATGAAATTCTCGCCGACATCCGGCGCGGCAAGATGGCCGTACTCATGGACGATGAAGATCGTGAGAACGAGGGCGATCTCATCATGGCCGCGGAATGCGTGCGGCCCGAGGACGTGAATTTCATGGCGCGATTCGGTCGCGGCCTCATCTGTTTGACCTTGACGCGTGAACGCTGCCGGCAGCTGCGGCTGCCCTTGATGGTCAGCGACACCGACAGCGCGCACCGCACGAATTTCACACTGTCGATCGAAGCGGCCGAGGGCGTGACGACGGGGATTTCCGCGCACGACCGGGCGCACACCATCATCACGGCGGTGGCGCCGACGGCGCGGCCGGAGGACCTGCGGCAACCGGGGCACATATTTCCCTTGATGGCCCAGCCGGGCGGCGTGTTGACGCGCGCCGGGCACACGGAAGCCGGATGCGACCTCGCCCGGCTGGCGGGATTTTCCCCCGCGGCGATGATCGTCGAAATCCTCAACGACGACGGCACCATGGCGCGACGCCCGGACCTCGAGACTTTCGCCAAGACCCACGATCTGAAAATCGGCACGATCGCCGATCTCATCCGCTACCGCCTCAAGAACGAAAGATCGGTGGAGCGAATCTACGATCACATGGTCGACACGGAATACGGTGCGTTCCGGTTATGCTGTTACGAGGATCACGTCAATCGAAACGTGCATATCGCCCTCGTCAAGGGCGATTTGAATGCAACGTTGCCGCCGTTGGTCAGAGTGCATATCAAGGACTCCTTGCGCGACGTGATCGGCGTACGCAGCGAAAAGCTCGGTTGGCCGCTGCGTGCAGCCCTGCAGCGCGTGGCCCGTGAGGCGTCTGGGGTCGTCGTGATTTTGCGGCCCGAGGAAAGCCCACGGGAATTCATGGATACGGTCCGACAGCTCGACTCCGAGCGCACGCGGCCCAGGTCGGCCGGGGCGACGGTCGTGCGTACTTACGGCATCGGAGCGCAGATTCTCAAGGATTTGGGTCTCAAACGCATGCGCGTTCTGAGTGCGCCCAAACAGCTGCAGGGGATCGCGGCATTCGATCTCGAGGTGACCGAGTATGTGGATGGCGGCGAATGAGCGCCAGAAGACTATACTGGCGTTCAATCCAGCTTGTGGAGTCAGCCGTGCGGGGAGCGTTCCGTGGCCATTGACCAGTCGAAGATCATCGAGGGGGAGCTCATCGCGCGCGATCTGCGATTTGCCTTCATCGCCGCGCGCTTCAACGATTTCGTCGTCGAACCCCTGATACGAGGCGCGTTGGATGCCCTGGTGCGCCATGGGGCCACGGCGAAGCAGGTGGAGATCGTGCGGGTGCCGGGTGCGTTCGATATTCCGCTCGTCGCGCGCAAGCTGGCGCTTTCACGCCGTTATGATGCGCTGGTCACGTTGGGTGCCGTGGTGCGCGGCCAGACACCGCATTTCGATTTTGTCGCAGGGGAGTGCGCCTCGGGCATCGCGCGCATTGCCCTCGAGTCCGGCGTGCCCATCTCGTTTGGAGTCTTGACGACCGATACCATGGAGCAGGCGGTCGACCGCGCCGGCGGCAAGGCCGGTAACAAGGGCGCGGATGCCGCGATGGTGGCCATCGAGATGGCGAATCTTCTGCGCCGCCTCGAAAGTTGACGGGGTGAGCGCTCATCGTGCCCGTAGCCTGGCGCGCCGGCTTGCGTTGCAAGCTTTGTATCAGCTGCAGATCAATCCCCGGTCCTGGGAGGACACCCATCGGCAGTTCGTCGAGGACCCGGATGCGGAGCGGGTCGATCTTGATTATTTCCTCGAATTGTTGAAAGCGATTGCGCCCGATCGGGAACGCTTGGATGCGCGCCTCGCGTTGCTTTGCGAGATTCCCCCACACGAGCTCGATCCGGTGGAACATGCCGCGCTTTGGGTCGGATTGCACGAGTTGGAAGCGCGTCCGGAGTTGCCGTATCGAGTCGCGCTGGCCGAAGCTGTCTCGCTCACCAAACAGTTTGGTGCCACGGACGGGCACAAGTTCGTGAATGCCGTGCTGGACCGCGCGGCCCAGGAACTGCGTCCTCTGGAATACGGGGTTCCCGCCGGCCAGTCGGCGGGCTAGAGCGCGGTGACCGTCGCTCAACAGCCGCTCGGCGAGTTCGACCTGATCGAACGGTATTTTGCCCGCTCGGCTGGCGTGCGAACCGATGTGATTCTGGGGGTCGGCGACGATGCGGCACTGCTGCGGATGCCACCGGACACTGAGCTCGTTGCCGCCGTGGATGCGGTGGTCGCGGGACGTCATTTCCCGTTCGATTGCGATCCACGATCGATTGGACATCGTGCGCTTGCCGTGAATCTGAGCGACATGGCGGCTATGGGAGCGACGCCCGCCTGGGCGACCATGTCGCTGACGCTGCCGAGCGCGGATGAGGCCTGGTTGCGGAGTTTTTCGGCGGGTTTGTTCGCGCTTGCGGATGCTCATGAGGTGGCCTTGGTCGGTGGTGACACGACCGCCGGACCGCTGACCGTCAGCATTCAAATACTCGGTCATGTCGCACCGGGCACCGCGCTGCGGCGTGGCGGCGCCGCCGCCGGGGACCTGTTGGCCGTGACCGGTACCTTGGGGGATGCGGGGGCTGGCCTCGCGCTCGTCACGGGGCGCCTGGATGCGCGAGACCGTGCCGCGGCGGATGCAATGATCGAACGCTTCGACTATCCCACGCCCCGGGTCAGGTTCGGTTGCGGTGCTCGTGGCCTGGCGAGCGCCGCCATGGACTTATCCGACGGGCTCGTTGGGGATCTGCCCAAGCTCGCGCGCGCCAGCGGTCTGGCGGCACACGTCGACGTCGAGCGGTTGCCGCTATCGCCGGCGTTGCAGTCGCTTGCCTCGCCGCAACAGGCGCGAGAGTGGGCGCTGGCGGCGGGCGATGACTACGAGTTGTTGGTCGCGGTGCCCCCGGAGCGCTGGGACGCCTTGGCGCAGGTGGCCGTCGGGCTAAACCTAAAGCTCACCACGATCGGTGAGCTGCGTCCCGGAAATGGCGTTCACTGGATGCTGGGTGGACAGTTATTTGCGGCTCCCGAACATGGGTTCGACCACTTTCGCTGAGCCTCGACCCAAATCACAGTTTGGCAGCGGAGCGGTCAGTATCCTTTAGCCCCATTGCATAAGCTTGTCGCTTCGCAGCACACGGTCACCCTTGAGCAACAGTCGTCCCCACCAAGCGAAGTCTCAGAACAATCGCGAATCTTTGCCCGAAAAAATCGGCAAGTACGTGATCATCAATGAGGTGGGTCGCGGCAGCACGGGCGTCGTTTATCTATCGCACGATCCCTATTATGGTCGGGACGTCGCCATCAAGGTGTACAACGTCGACACGAGCGGCGATGAGAGCCGCCAGCGCATCGCTCGCAAGATGTTCCTGTCCGAAGCTCACATGGTGGGCATGCTGCAGCATCCGAACATCCTGCCGATCTACGACGCGGGCGAGGAGAACGGCCATTGCTACATCGTGACCGAGCACGTGCATGGTGCCCGGACGCTGGCGGCATATTGCCGCCCCGACAACTTGCTGCGCATCGATGATGTCGTCGAACTGATCTACAAGGCCGCCCGTGCTCTGCATTACGCGCACAGTCGTGGCGTCATCCATCGCGACATCAAGCCCAGCAACATCATGCTGACCCTGGAAAGCGAAGTACGCATCATCGACTTCGGGATCGCGCTGGTCGCCGATTCGGAGATATCGCGCATCGAGGGGATTGCCGGCAGCCCATCCTACATGTCGCCGGAACAGGTGCAATCGATCGAGCTCTCGAACCGCTCGGATCTGTATTCGCTCGGTGCGGTCATGTACGAGCTGCTCACCGGCACGCGGCCGTTCCGTGCGGGCAACCTGCAGAAACTGCTACATCAGATCGTGTTCGCCACGCCTCCCCCGATCCACACCTTGCGTCCCGACATTCCCGAGGAACTCGAGAACGTCACGGCCATGGCACTGCAAAAGGATCCCGCCAAGCGCTACAAGACCGGTCTGGATTTCGCCGCCGAACTCACGCGCGTGCATCAGAAACTGCGTGCGCAATACAACCGCATCGATCAGCAGGAACAGTTCAGCCTGCTGCGCAAGCTGAAATTCTTCCATGAATTCTCACACGGCGAGATATGGGAGGTGCTGCGTGCGAGCAGCTGGCAGGACTACGGCGATGGTGAGGAGATCGTCAAGGAAGGCGAGATGGACGATCGCTTCTACATCATCGTCGAGGGCCGGGTTGGCGTCGAACGCTCGAACAAGAACGTGGGGTACCTGGACACGGGCGACTGTTTCGGCGAGACGAGCTACGTGCGCGGCGCCAAGCGTACCGCTACGATCAGGGCCGCCGACGCGGTGACCGTCATGAAGGTGAGTTCGACACTGCTCGAACAGGTCTCCGCCGAGTGTCAGCTGCGTTTCAACCAGGTGTTCCTGCGCAACATGATCGGCCGCCTCCAACATGCCGAGAGCAAGTCGGCGGAACGCAAGCCGATCTAGCAGGCGCGCCGCGATCGCGCGTCACGCCGTGCCGGCATCCCCGGTGTCGAAGTTCTCGATCGCTGGCTCTCCGGACTTCTTGAGCAAGATCTCCACTTTTTGTTCCGCTTCCGTCAGAGCTGTCTGGCAGCTGCGCGTCAGCATGACGCCACGCTCGAAAGCCGCCAACGACTCTTCGAGCGGCAGGTCTCCCTGTTCCAGCTGTTCGACCAGGGCTTCGAGGTCGCGCATTGCGCTTTCGAAGTCGATTTTCGGTGATTCCGGGGTGTGTTTGACCATGCCTGGAACGGTACAGGCGCCGGGCGACGTGCGCAAGTTCACACCACGGAGGGGGCGTGGCCGTAAGATTGCCAAGGCGTGAGCCGTGTCACAGCAGCGGACTCGCACGATTTCGGCGTTTGAGTACCATTGAGGAAAGGAATCCATATGCTTCATTCAACCAAGCAAGTCGTCGCCGGCGCGTACCTGTTGGCCGCTCTCTTGGCCTGCGTGGGTTGCGAGCCCAAGCGCATTCCGCCGATGACGGTTGCGGATTTGATGGAGGACCGCGTCACCCTCGATGGCATTTTGATGAAATGCAATCAGGAACCGGAGAAGGCGCGCAACGACGCGGATTGCCTCAACGCGCGCGTCGCGATCGAACGGCTGGCGCAGGATACGGACCCGAACGAAGCGGCCAAGCGCAATGCCGATTTCGAGCGCCGGCGCGAGCAATTGCGGCAGGCACAGGAACGCGCCCGCGAGGAACAGGAGTCGAAGACCAAGGTGGATCCGTACAATCTGCCGGTTGTGCCGGTCGACCCCGGTGCCCCGACCGCCGGTGCCGCGGTCGCGAACCAACCCAAACCCTAGAAGCACCGCAGGCGGTCCCTTGAGGTAATCTGGACACCCCGCCACACGGAGTCAGGGTGCCTTGAGGCTATTCGCCGCGTTGATGTTGAGTCCAGCCCTTGCGACCGCTGGGGTTGTTTACGAAGTCGCCATCCGGGCCGTCGATCAGTCCAATATCGCGCTGGCGTCCCCGCCGTCAGCCGCCGTCGTGACCCAATACTTCGTCGAGGAAGGCCAGGTCCGGGTGGGTGGACCCAATGCGAAGACCATCTACTTGTTCAAGGATCGGACCATGTATGTCATCGACAGCATCTCGCGGAAGGTCCATGTGCTGAAGCGTGCGACCTTGAGCCAGCTCGCTGAACACTATGCGGATGCGGTCAAACAATTGCAGGATGCCGCGGCCAATGCGCCGCCCCAGGATCGCGCGGAGGCGGAGCGCAAGGCGAACGATATGCAGGAGGTCAGCGAGCGGATGCGCCAGCCGGTGCCGCATGATTATCGGGTGACCGCCCGGTTCGAATCCGTCGAGGGACACGCGTGTAGGATTTGGGAAGAGTACGAAAGGGATGCGAAGCGATTGGAGCTGTGTATGGCGTCTCCCGCATCGCTGCCGGGCGGAGCCGAGATACTCAGCGGCTTGAAGACATTGAGCCAGTTTCGCCAGGGATCGGACTTCGCATTCGGCATCGCATTCGGTTTGACGGATTGGTGGCCGGATTTCGCCATGCTCGGTGGGGTGCCGCTGCTGATCCGCGAGTACAAATACGATAGTCAAATATCCGAGACCATGCTGTCGAACATGCGTCCCGGAACTCCGGCCGGAAATCGATTCGACCTACCGGCTGGCTACGAGATGCAAGACGGTCCCGATTACACCCAGTGGTATGTCCGGTGACCCTGCGTCCGGCGCTCATTGCGTTTCGGGCAGGGTGACCATGCTGAGCGTGCGCTGACCCAAAGCGGCATTGTCGCTGGGCGCGTCGATCACCACATAAAAGCTTCTGGCATCGTGGCGGCCCGGAGCGGTAATGAGCGGTATGAACAGATTGACCTCGTTTTTTCCGTCTTCAATGTGTTCGATCTGGGATGCCACCGCCTTGAAATCACGGCCGGGTTTCGCCGTTCCGGATTCGGTCCACCAGAGGAAAGTGACATCGCCGCGCAAGCTGCGGGTGCGCTTGACCACGACGTGGGCCATGGGCTCGGACGGCGCCACGTCGACGGTGTCGGCGGCCAGTTCCAGACGCGCATGGATTGGATTGGCCACGGGCACGGATGACGCGGCAGACGGTGCAGCGGCAGCCGTTGCAGCGGTGAGCGGCTGCTCTGGTTTCGCCGTCGGGGGAGCCCGGTTGGCCTCCTTCGCGGGAGCCGGATTGGTCATCGGCGCTTCGGGGTTGACCGCTGGCTCCGGCGGCGGCACGGATGCCTTGCCTGCAACACTCGGGTGCATCGGCCGTGCGCGCGGCGCACCGGTGATCGGTGTCTTGGGTGGCGCGGGCATGGCGGCCGGAGACGCCAAGTTCCAGTCTCGAGCAGCGGCAGTCAGCGCTTTCTTCAGCGCATCCTGATGGGTCACGGCCCACCCCACGCAGGCCGCGACGAGGATTGCACCGAGAAAGGCCGCGCGCGACGCACGACCGCGATGGGGTTGCCGGACAGACAACAGGGTGGGCAGCGCCGGTAAGTGTCCGGCCGCGGCAACCAGATCGAGTTGTCGCATCCACTCTCCCACATCACCGGGACGCCGGTCCCGTTCGAATTGCAACCCGGCCCGCAGCGCGTTCCATTGCAGCCGGCCAAGACCGGTTGGACGGTCGGGTTTCAGGCGCAAGGTGCGAGCCTGGAGCGCGCTGTGCTCCCGAAACGGATGTTTTCCGGTCAAGAGAACGTAGGCGATGCACGCCAACGCGTAAACATCGTCGCGTACGTCCGCGTTCTCGCCTTCGAGCAATTGGCAGCTCGCATAACCCCTCGTCGCCACGGCAATCTGATTCGTCTCGTTGAACTCCGAGTCCCATGGAGTGCTCCGCAAATCATGGGAGGCGCCGAAGTCCAATACCCGAACCTCACCCGCGTCGGTGATGAAAATGTTGCCGGGGTTGAGATCACCGTGCGCAATGCCACGGCCATGGGCATGCGCGATCGCCGAGCCTACGTCTCTTATGATCGCGAATGCATAGGAACGGTGCATGGGAGCGGAGAGGTGTGCGCCGATCACTCGGGTCAGCAACGCACCGCTCAACAGTTCCATCGTGAAAAAAGCCACGTCGCCGTCGCGATCGAATTCGTGTACCCGAACGATGTTGGGATGGGACAGGGATTGCAGGTATTGAAATTCGCGACGTAGCTCCGCGAACAGGTGGGGCCTTCGAATCACCGCCGAATGCAAAACCTTGATGGCCACCCTTTGATCGCCGCGCGAACCATCGACGCGGAATTCATCGATGGCCTCGAACACCGTGCCCATGCCGCCCTGGCCCAGCAGGGCCACGATGCGGTAGCGCCCGCGCAGCACGTCGCCGGGCGCAAGAGTGCGTTCGGCTTGCGGTCGTGCGGTCTGTGCCACGACCGACGCCGCGGTGCTCACCGCATGCACGGCGCCGGGACGCATGAGTAAATTTTGCAAATGGGCCTTGAGGGTGGCGAACGCCGCCGCGTCGATCTTGCCGCGTCGAAAATACTGGTCGATGCGCGCAAGGAGTTCCCAACCCGCGTCGGCATCGTTCTCCAGAAATTCGCCTACAGCGCGCAGAAACGTGTCTTGGTCGCAGGCTCCGCTCGCGAAGCTATCCAGCCATTCGTTTGCGGAAGTCGAATCCGCGGCGCGCCCCGGCTGTCCGGTCACGGGCTCTGTCAATGATTGCATAAACGAACTTTCTTCCGATCCAGGAGGTTGCGCAAGATGGGCGCGAGATTGGTGCGGTGCTCCACGCGCCGGTCGTCAGGAGTGGTAACGCATGAACAGTCCGATCGTCAACGCGAAGCCCAACAAAAGTATGCAGATTCGCATGACCTTCTCGTTCACGCGGTTTAGGGCATACGCGCCGATTTGGCCGCCGGCCAGCGCGGTGGTCGCGACCACCGCGACCTGGGTCCAGGCCACGCCGCTCGAGAACAAAAAGATCACCACGGCCGATGAGTTCATCACACCCGCGAGTACGTTCTTCGTGGCTCCCGCGCTGCGCAGTGCAAGTCCCGAGAGCGTCAACGCAGCCAGCATGAGGATCCCGATTCCGCCTCCAAAATATCCGCCGTAGATCGAAATCCCAAATTGCAAACTCCCGGCAATCCACGGACCCAAGGGTTTGGGTTTGGGGCTTGCGCGACGCACGAAGCTTCCCCAGGCGAACACCAGTGTTGCGAAGAGCACGAGCCAGGGCACCAGCGCGGAGAAAATTGATACGGGCGTCACGAGCAACAAGACGGCGCCCAAGCCCCCGCCAACCAGGCTGATTGCGACCAAAGCGCGCAAGCGGAGCGATGGGGTGCCGGCGCATTGCCGCCGACCCGCAAACCCTGTCGCCATTTGACCGGGAAACAGTGCAATCGTCGACGAGATATTGGCCGCGCGCGGATCGAGTCCGGTGAGCAACAACGCCGGAAAAATCAGAAAGGAACCGCCGCCGGCGAGCGCGTTTTGGATCCCGGCGACGAAGGCCGCGATGGCCAGCAAGAGGTACAGCGCTGCGTGCGACAACTTGAGCGTGCAACTAGCGGCTTTCCTCCAACGGATAGGTGCGTGGTGCGTCAGCCCCCGGTGTCGCGGGCGTGCTGGCCGGCGCCGCTGGCACGTCGGCTTGGGGTGCGGGGGAGCCGCGGACCGTCGTTCGCGTGGCGAGGGCCAAGCGCTCCAGGAAACGTTGTGCGGTGGCGGGCGCGGCCGGTGACTGGCCCGAGAAAATCTCGGTTGCCGTAACCCCGTCCTTGCCGTAGAGCGAGGCATTCGCGGATTTATCGATCGAAATGACGCTGCCGTCGAGGGCAATGCCGCCGAATAAGCCGCGGGTGCGCGCATAAGAATAGATTTCCGCCAAGGCGACGTCTGTAGACGCCGAACCCTGACGGCCGACGGGACCGGTGGCGACCGATGCATCGGCGCCCAAGGTGAGCTTGCCGCCCGCAATACCTTCGACACCGCTCTTGGTTGTGAAAACCAGAATGATGTCCGACGATTGGGCGCCCGCCTGGAACCCCCAGCTACCGCCGGTCAACGACACGAACACCGGATTGCTCCAAGGCGCATCCAACTTATCGCGTACCACGAGCACGCCGTTGCCATGACGACCGCCAAAAATGAAAGCCACCTTGGTCACGTCGGGTATCACGGCGATGCCGTAAGCCCGCGACAAGAGGGTATCCGGCAGGCGCGAGTCGGGCATCGCCTGAACCTCCTCCAGTACCTCGGTCGCCACCAATAGCCGACCCTCTTCGCGCGCTCCCGCATGCGCGGGCGCGATGCTCGTCGTGGCGCTCGCGACGATCATCAGCAGGGCGACGAGCATTCTCTTTGCAGGATCGAACATGGCAACTCCTCGTGTCGGTCTCGTATGGTAACGGCACTGACCGTGCGGCCCGTGTTTGGTTGCGCAAGCTTAACCCGGGAGCCTCCCTCCTAGTGCGTTCCTGCGAGCACCTCGCTGGCTTCCATGTCCCGATGATGGGTGCGCAAGTATTGCACCAGGTGTGAGGTAGCCCACTCCGTCGCGGGATTGGCGGCGCCCACCTGCGACAAAAGCCGGTTGCGGGCGGCCACGAGCAGCGGCTCGCCCTCCGCCGCGTCGTCGCGCAGAATCAGCGCCCAACCCAGGCTCGCCTGCGTGCGCGCCGTGCGCCAGCTGTCCGCGCCGGCCAGCGCCGTATTGATGTCGAGGGCGGCGCGCAGCTCGATTTCGGCTGCCGGAATCGAGCCTCGTTGCAATAACACTTCACCCAGTAACTCGCGGATCGAGGCGACGTAGAGGTGACGTGCCGGCAAGGATTGCGCATAAACGGCAAGCGCCTGGCGAGCGGTCGACTCCGCAGCGGGCAAATCGCCGGCCTTATCGAAGAGGCCGGCCAGATTGGACAAGTAATAACCGGTCAGATAATGCTTCGTGCCGAGCCGTTCGCTCGCGATATCCACGGCCACCTGCGTCGCCTTGATGGCGCGCGCCAGATCCCCGCGCCGCTCGTACAGAATGCCGAGGTGGGATTGAATTTCGGCCACGCGCTGGTCATGCGCACCGAACACATTGCGCTCGATGTCGAGCGCCTCGTTCAGAGCCTGGTCGGCTTCGTCGTACTTTTCGCGCTGGGTCAATATATAACCCAGCGTCGCCAAGGCGACGGCGTGGTCCGGATGGTTGCGACTGACGGTGGCATCGAAGATCTTCATGGCATCGCGCTGGTCGCGTTCGGCCAACGGCAGGTCGCCGCGCCAAAGCGCGGCAGTGGCAAGGCTGCCGAGCGTGGACGCGACCGCCAAATTTTGATAACCGAGCGCACTTCGATAGACGGCAAGAGCCTCGGTCAGTAACTTGCTCGCCGCTTGCGGGTCGCTTTTGGCATCGAGCTCGAATTGACCCAACTGGACCAGAATGTCCGCGGTTTCCCGGGAGGGCGTCGTGTCGGCATGCCGAGATAACGATAGCGCCTGCTGCAGGTATGCCTCCGCCGTGATGAGGTGTCCGCCATCGGTCAGCGCGCTCGCGAGGTTTGCGAGCGCGGCGGCGGTACGATGTTCGTCGAATGGTCGCTCCTCACGCCTGATCGCGACCGCTTGTTCGAACAACGCGATGGCGCGCTCACTCGATCCCAAACGTCGGTAGGCGAGTCCAATACTCTCCAGCAGCTGCGCCCTGACCTCCGGCTGCAAACTGGTGTTGCCCGAGATTTTGTCGGCGCCGCGATCCAGCAAGTCCTTGGCCGTCGGCTCCCGGCCTTGTGCGTTGAACGGGTCGGCCTGGGAAAACACGTCCACGAGAAACGCCGACACCTGCTGCGCGCGATCGCGTTCCTGCGCGGCAGTGTCGCGTGCCAGGACGATCCGATGGTTCTGCCAAATGGTCACTCCGGCAATCAAAGCCAATCCCACGAACGCCGCGCCGATCGCGAGCACCGGCAGCAAATGCCGCCGCATGAACTTCCCGGTGCTGTAGCGCCAATCTCCATGCCGTGCCAGTACCGGTTGGCCCAGAAGATGACGGTTCACGTCGTCCGCAAGCGCGTCGACCGACGCATAGCGTTTGTCCGGCTCCTTGCGCATGGCCTTGGCGATGATGGCGTCGAGGTCGCCACTCAGGCGCGCGCGCAGCCGTTGCGGCGACAAACCACGCCGGTCGGAAATCCGGCTGCGATCGGCGTCCGTTTCACCGCTCAGCTTGGCGACCACGGCCTGACTCGCCCGCACGGGGTCATCCATGCAGATCGCGCGTTCAAGCTGGAGCTGGCTATATCCCGACAAGCGATACGGCGATCGACCGGTCAGGAGCTGGTACAGCAGCACACCCAGGGAATAGATGTCGGTGGCGGTGGTGATGGGTCGTCCCAGCACTTGCTCGGGAGCGGCGTTCTCGGGGGTCAGGATGCGCTCTTGCAGGCGGGTCACGGGCAATGTGTGGGATAACGACTCGGGTGCGAGTAACTTGGCGATCCCGAAATCGAGCAGCTTGGGCGTGCCATCCGCCGTGACGAAAAT
>Ga0116226_10003986_pt1 | contig 13015 bp, 13 predicted proteins | sample S1TSphfallax_FD_89692 | JGI IMG/M metagenome (GOLD analysis project Ga0116226, IMG submission 89692) | Host-associated microbial communities from peat moss isolated from Minnesota, USA - S1T2_Fa - Sphagnum fallax MG | ecosystem: Host-associated > Plants > Peat moss > Unclassified | place: USA... | reverse complement strand
CAATTTTTTGTGTTTAAATATTTTAATTTGGAGCTTATGTTAGGGTTTAGAATTTTATTTTTTTTTTTTTTTTGTGTTTTTTTCCAAGCAACATTAAATTCAAGTGTTGTTTTGTCCTTGTCACAAACTCTTTCATCAATAGAGTGTCAATGCATTTGCAACTTTTGATCATGTTTGGTGTTGTTTGAAAATTTGAAAGTCTCTAACTTGAATTATGTATTTTAAGAAAATAAAGTTATATGAATTGTTTTTCCTCATTTCTATGTTTTTGTTGTCATTCTTCATATCATGTTTATATTTGTGCACTCTTCATATTGTGTTTATGTGTTTATGCATTATTCACATCACATTTATGGGTTCTTTAAGCATTTATTCAACAACTTTTAACAATTTTGATTTTTTACCTTTAGATAATCTCAACCTTTCAATTGCAATTAATGATCTTAATCTTCTAGTTCTCAAAAATCTTCAATTTTTATTATGCATGATAAAATTTCAGATGTTGAGATTGTGCATATGCAAGCTATTACAACTCATTTTTTTGTTATTGGAACTCATTTTGCTATTGTAACAAATTTTACTAAGGTTGAGGTTATGTAATTTACAATTATACAAGTTCAAGCTCAACTTTGGAAATTACATAGTTGAAATTTGATTTGCTAGGGTTTTTTTTGTTAATGTTAACATACCTATGGACATTGAAAACTTGCAAATGTTACAATGTATTATTTGTACAACAGAATAAGTAGGTGTTAATGATTTGTGCCAACAACCTACATTACCAAAAGGTCTTATCAAATATAACAAGCTTAATGGGATCACTCCTACGAAGACCCACAATGAATATGCACATCCAAGGTTGCTTGCTTAGAGAAAATTGTTAAGGCAAATCATAGTTGACAATTGAGAAAAAAATGTTTTGAGCCAACTAGGTGTGCAATCATGGTGTTTTTTGGTGCCACAAATCCTCACCAAAAATTATGATGAAACACATAGCAATTTCTTGAAAATCGTGTGTTATATAGTTGTATGGGATACAATGCCCTTTTCACTTGTCAAATTATTTGGTTGTGGGGTTGATTTTATGCCAATGTTCACTTGTTTTAATTTGGTGGAATAAATTATGTTTCCTACAATTGTCACAAAAACCATGGAATTGCATGTGTTGCTACATTCTATTGAAACAACCATGTCATCAAATTTTGATTTAATTTAGATGTTTAAGAGTAGCATGGACACATTTGCCCTAATAATTAATTATTTTAATGATTCTTCAACCCCTATGCATGCTACTATTGGTTTATTTGAATTTCATGAAACCATGCGGCTTTCCATGGTTAAGAAATCGCATACTTCACTTGAAAAGTATGATTTGATGCATTTAGTAATTACTTCTATGAAATATTCAGGTAGCAACCTAATGTCTATTGTGATAGCACTATGTTCCATTATTGATATTCACCTTTTGAAACTTTAACAAGTTTATGAAGGTATGTGTTTTGGTCACATTATGTTTAAAACCTACCAATATGCTACAAATGAAAAGAAGGTGACTGCAAGTTTGAAACACATTGTTAATGTGAAAGGTGCCCGTGGCAAATCACATAGAAAAATAATTGGAAAAGGGAAGTCAAGGATGGGGAAAAAGATGTGGTGAAAAGGGGTTGTAACCTTAAAATTCAAAACCCCAATGAAAACCAAATTTGCTAGTAAGATGATTATGTTTGATGAATTATTGAAATTCAAAGAGGCCATTTTCTTATGTTATGGGCAACAAAGAACACTTACTTTGCAACAAGAAGTTCTTAAAGTTGAGGTATGGGGAATTGCAAAAGCATTCACAAGTATTTTGAATCGTGTTGCCACTACCTATTGATGAATTGGTCGCAAGGTTACTAGTTATTATTTGATGCTTTCACTACATCTATTAGTTTGACATTAACTTTGGAAGTTGAGATGGAACTTGCTACTAATGTTTTTAAAGCTTTTGATGTTAGGTCTTCATCTTTCAAAATAACATGCAGTTGAATTTGTTAAGGTGGTTAAATGTTTTCTAAAAATTTTGAAAGTTTATGATTTACATTATGTTCAATGTTCACCATTATGATTGATCCTCATTTCAAGTCTTTGCGGGGCGTGGAAAACTATGTGGGATGTGAAAATTATATTTGTGTTGTTTATGAGTTTGATGCAAATATGATAATTCCTTTTCTAATGTTGGTCTTTGAAATACTAAACCGTATTATCCAAGCATGTGTAGCAATAGTTGTTTGATCTAATGATTTTATTGAAGAAGACCATAACATCTTTGGTGTTGACACATTTATGGAAAAGTTTATGTGCAATTATTGTTTGAGAATTATCTTTGTTCAAGAGGTTATCCATAACTCCTACTGCATGTGATGATCCCTTAACTTGGTGACATATTCATGGAAGATAATTCCCAAATGTTGGCTTCCTTGTGAAACAAATCTTGAAGATTTTGAGGTCACATTTTGAAACGAAACATGTGTTTAATCTTGTTGGTGTGTTGATAGTTTTAAAACATTGCAAGTTATAAATGGAAAATTGAAATTGCATCATCACCATGGTGAATAACATGCCTGATGATCCCTATTTGAATTGTTCATGGCATAAAGATTTGACAAACTTTATGAAAGTTGAAAATTTATTAGTTGAAAAAAATTATGATTTATTGAATAATCAAATTATTTTCAACAATTGGAGTTAGATAGTGATCAGGTTTGCGAAGGTGAGATCATAAATATATATTTTTTTTTCTTAAAATTTGAACAACAATTTGCATTTGAAAGAACTTAATCTTTGTGTCCATGTAGGTTTTATTTATGGAGTTGTGTGGGGTTGGATGCTTTTGCATTTTAGGTGATGTGGATGTGGGGTGTGGTTGGGGTAAGAAAGGGCATGAAGGTTGTGCTACATTGGGCAAAAGTCTTTAAAGAATTGGGGTTCCCCTCACAAGTTATTGGTTTTGCAAAAAAGAAAAAGTTTTTATGAAGCAAATGTGTGGTTGCAAAAAAAACAATTATTCCAAATATCCAAATTTATCCATATATTTGAATTTGAAAACCAACAAATCCATATTTGCCAAATGAATATATATATAGTTATATTTTATGCATATCTTTCTATTAAATATATTTTTTAAATGTCATTTCCAAGCAACATTGGTCCTTACCCAACATTAAAGAACTTAGAGAATTGTAACTAGTTGCGATTCATTTGAGAAGGAGAGGAGGCACTTGACACTTAAGGTTTTTCATTTTCTTTTATGCCTAAGGTTCCTAAAAATGAAAAGTTTTTTACATAAAGTGCCTCCTTTGTTAAGGCAATTTTTTCTTAATGATAAGGCACCTTGCACATACATTACAATTTTTTTATTTATCATCAAAACTATTTTCCCCTAATGGTTTCTTTTGTGGCTCCTATTAATGTGTTTGCACTCTTGCATGTTGTTTCTTAGTTGGACATTGGTCCACTATTTTCGTTCTCCCCCTTTTTTTTGGGGTGGGTGTTTGTTTTTTAATTAAGTTTGGCAAGGTTTGAACATTGAAAAAGGCTTGTGGTTACATGAGTCCATTAAAAGTTGCCTCTTGTGTTTTAGGTTAATAGTAGTAGTTGTGAAGTTGGCCACATCACAACTTCCACCCCCCCCCTTGCCAAATTACTTCCGAGTTATTTTATTTTATTTTTTCCACAAATCAAAAAAAAATTTCAACTATGACTCACTTTCATTTTTCAAATTTTGAACTTATTATACATATGTCATTAGTTCAATAACTTTTTGGTAATTGATTTTGTTATTAAAAATAGTTAACTATGATTGAACTAGGATTAAATTATATGTTTCTCTTCAATTTCTTCCTTTTTGTTACTATTATTTTGATATAAGTTTGTCATATTTAAATTAATATTGTGCAATTTGTCATTGGCAAGTTGGCAACCTGTTTCAAAACCATTTTGCTCTTACCTATCCTATGTTCCTAGACATAGAATTTGGAAACCACTAAGAATTGTTGGGATTGGTGGGAAAAAATTGGGTGATACTTGGGCATGTTTTGCACTCATAACCTTCCATGTTATGAATGTTTCAAAGGGTAGATAACATGCCCAATGACATGTTACATACCCTTAATACCCATAACATGTCCAAAACATGAACAACATGGGCCCAAAATGTGTTTAGGTATCACAAGGTAAAAATAAATGGGGTAGAAGGTAGATTAATCAAAAAAATCGTAGTAGTATTTTTTGAACTAATTGGATTTACAATCTTAGGTTGATTTAACATCTTTTGAATTGGTGCCACAAATACGGGCATGGTTTTTATGAGACTTAATGAAGATTTTCATCCTTATGCTATGGGTGGCTCCCAATAATAAATAATCCCAAGACATGAAATATGCACCATTTTTGCATGTGGGATCTTATTATGCATCCTTGGTCCAATGTCAACTATGATAAACTACCCTACCCATCAAGGTATCATCTTTAGGGTTTTTTTGTTAACAAGTGATGGTAGGCATGGGCCTTCCAAGTAGTCTAGACCAATTTGCCTAGTTCTTCAATTTTTAAAAGAATCATTGTTCTTAATTTTTTTTATAAAAACAAAAAACTGTCGGTTTTGGTTTTCTTTCAATTTTCAGAAAATCAAAACTTTTCAATTTTGGGTTTAGGTCAAATTTTCTTTTATCATTGGTTCCTAGTTCCAATGGCTTTGATTTTCATAAGATTCATTCGTTTAATTTTTAATCTAGTTTTGGATTTTAAGGTGTAATGATGGCTTGATCAATGAGGCTTTTGGATTTGAAATTATAGGTGGAAAACATGATGGAAACATAAGAAAAAGAAATCCCCTCCCCCCTTCCCCTCCCCCAAAGGAAAAAGGTGAACCTTCTTAGATGTATGTCCAATTATTTTATTGGTTTTAACACTTCTTATCTTTATTTTTTGACAAAACATTTCTATTCATGAATTAAACCTCTACTTTTCATCGAAATTTTTATATTTTCCTATTTGAATTTCTTTTTTTTTGCTTAAACATCTACCATCTAGCAAAACTTATATATCTTTCTGATTAAACCTTTGCCTCTCAACAAAATTTCTTTGTTTTTTGGTTAAACCTTTATTGCTTGGCAATAAAGGATTTTTTTGTTGGTTAAACCTTTGTTTGTCACAGGCTTGAAACCTACAAGAATGGGAACTAAACCAAGGACACAACAAGGAAACAAATCACACGAAATGAAAACCTAAGTCTAATCCAAGACTATAAACATAAAAATGCAAGGCAAGAACATGGTATATGTTAAAAAATGATTCAAATAATATTTTTTTCTAATAACGTATGAAACAAAGGTTATGATAAGAAAATGTACCCAAAACTAGTGTTGAACAAACTAAAGGTAATGTGAGGTCCTTCCCCTATTTATATCATATTGGGGACCTAGTTTAAGGAAGCCTCCATAGAGGCATCCATGTGTGCACTGACCAAAGAAACTTTTTGAGAAGTTTTTTAGTTCAAGGAAGCTTCCATAGAGGCTTCCATGTGTGCATCGACCAAGGAAGCTTCTTGAAAAGTTTCCTAACTAATAGTGAACTAAGAATTAACTAAAAGTTAACGATGATGCAAGCCATTATGCTGGTGCAAGCAATGATGCAAATGACTATGTTGGTGCTAGTGATGATGTAAGTGGTGATGTAAATGACTATGTTGGTCTAAACAATGGGTGATGATGGTGTACGTGTTTTTTGGTTAAACCTTTATTACTTAACGATGAGTCCCACAAGGAACAACCTTGGGCTTGTTCGAATATTAAATGTGAAAGTCCTTCATTTTTTCCACGACATTTGATAAATTTTTGACTAATTCCCAAGTACGTTCACTAGTATCATAACCTTGTTAATGAACTAAGTATTGTAACTGACGATGCGATATCTTTCATTCTAAGTTTTTTTCAACTTTGTATTCTTACTCACCATTAAGTACAATTGGTGCAGGTGGCTTGTGTGTTCTTCCTATAATGGTAAAAGCATGGTAGGGTTCCAAAAATGAAAGATGAAACACATAGTGAATCTTCATGGAATTTGGAAGTTTAGGTTGGAATGCCATTATGTTGATTTGTTTCATGATGGTGAATGGGTCAAGTTTTTAATAGTCCAATTTTTTCGATGGCAAAGTTGTTTTGATGTTCTGTTGTTGAAGCCAAACTTGATCTCCGACCTTAAATTCGATTAGTCTTTATGATGTTCATTAGCATTTTCCTTGTATCTTTTTTGAACTTCTTCAAGGTTAAATACCAGTTGTGCTCGAATGTTTGCTAGCCATGCAACTTGATCCTCAATTACAAGATTCATGACATTGTTTACACCTTGGATGTCAAACTTGGGATGTAAGCCATGATTTGCAAAGAATGGTGTTTGTTGCGTTGTTGAATGCATCGTGTTGTTATAAGAAAATTTTGCCACAAATAAAAGATTTGACCAATTATTTTGGTGATAATTAGTCATACATTATAGATATTGCTCTGAGACTTGAATGACTCGTTCTGTTTCCCATTTGTCTAAAAATAAAAGGCTTATGATAATTTCACCTTCACATTTAATGGCTCAAAAAGCTATTTTGAAAAATTGGATGCAAATTAAGGTCCACAATCACAAATGATGTTTTCAAGAAGTCCATGATAACAAAAAAATGATTAAAGAATAACTTAACTATCTTTTTGTCAATTATTGATTTTTACAAGGAATAAAATGAGCCATCTTTGTGAGACGATCCACCACCACCACAATGGAATCAAATGAATTAGATCGTGGAAGTTCCACAATGAAATCCATGGAGATCAAAAACCATGTGGAAACAAGGACCAATAATGGTTGAAAAAGTCCATGAAGGTAATGATGAAGATTTTTTGCGTGACCACAAACATCATAAAAACTCACAAATTCCTTCATGAACTTCTAAAGTTGCAACCACCAATAGTCACGAGACACCAACTCCATGGTTTTATTGAATCCAAAATGGCTAGCAACCAATGTGTCGTGTCTAGATTGGAAACTTGAAGTTGAATAAGGCCTTCCAATACTTATAATAGTCTATCATGATATAGTAGACCATCATGAAACTTGAATTTGTTGAAGTCACTAGGAAGGTTTTTCTGATGACTTTTGATAACAACGACAAGGTAATCATTGACTAGAGCTTCACAAATGTGTTGAAGGAAGGTCTTATCCTCAAGAGTTACCAATAATGTTTGAAGTTGAAGGTTTTTCGGTTTGAGAATGGTGTCACGTTGTTGATTGTAAGTGGCATCCCCTTCCTTAAACATGAGGTATGAACGATATGATAACACATCTAGTTTCCCTTATTTTTGCGTTGGACGATAAGTGATCATGAACCAAAATCAAGACAAAGATAATGCCCATCTAGCTTGACGTTGATTCAACACAATAATCATCATGAAATATTATAGATTCTTGGGATTAATGCACACAATGATTTCATGTTGAACTCCTTCAAGTATATGACGCCATTCCTCAAAGGCATCCATGATGGCCAAAAGTTTTTTATCATGAGTTTCATAGTTAATCTCAGTAGGAAAAAACTTATAAGAATGGAAACCAACTGGATGAGGAAGATTATCTTCTTTGGGTTGTGAGAGTATGACATTTAATGCGAAGTCAAAAGCATCTGTCTCCAAAACAAAAGGTTTGGAAAGGCTTACATGAATAAAATATGGGGCAATGAAGGAGCCCTTCAAAGATTAAAAGGCATCTTCAGTTTCAGCTCCCTAGGAAAAAGGTTGATCTTGTTGAGTTAGATGAGTAAGAATGGTCACTATAGTGGAATAGTGTGCAATGAATCACCAATATAAATTGGCAAACCCAAAGAAACATTAAACATCCCAAACAGAAGTTAGGGTAGCCCAATTCACAATGGTATGAACCTTATGAAGGTCCATGTGAACACCATCTTTAGAAATAATATAACCCAACAAATCCACCTCAAATTTATGGAATCCAAATTTCTCCAATTTGGCATAAAGACCAATTTCTTAGAGTTTTTCCAACATAAGATGTACATGGTGTTCATGGTCTGCAATATTTTTTGAAAAAATGAGGATGTCAACAATGTAATAGACCACAAAATCATCCATGACATGCCCCCAAACTCCTCAAGGGACCCAAAGGTGGGTCCCATAGCAAAATAACAGAAAAAGAAGAGAATTAAGGCACATTCCTTAACTTGCAACACCCTGGGGATCGGAAGGTGTGTTAAAGCTCCGAGATGGGACTAAAAATAACTCACAAATGAGAGTTCAAGGTGATGTTAACATGCACAACCAAGAAAAGAGGGCGATTAGTGTAAATCGAATGGAAGTGGTGTAGCAAACTTAGTATGGACAACCTAAAGCATAAGCTTCACACAACTCATAACCTTTGGGAGGAGGCACCACTCCCCTACCTATAGTGTATTATGTGCCTTTATGTGGGGACCACATCTAAATGTCACTTTTTCCCGAAACTCCCAAGTGGAAGTTTCAAAACTGGGACTTTTATTGTCCCAAAACTTTGGATGTTCATATTTTTTTCAAATCAAGTATGTTTTGAGAGTTTGAAGGAAATATCTTATAGTTCTTGAGAATATCTTTTCCAACAATGTATAGCACACTCCGATCGCACCTCATTTGACCTCTATTTTCAAGGGATTTGTAGTGGGGAATCAAATTCCCAATTTGACTCTTGCCCCTTCTTTTGATCATAACTCATTAAAATCAGGTTTAAATGAAAATGCGAGGGCATTTGAAGCATCTACACTTCAAGACCTTTCTAATGGTGTCCTGGGGGCCCAATTTGGTGCTTGTTTGCCCTTCTTATAACCAAGGCTTTGAACATTTGCAACTCCCACACGAATGTAACTCCCAAAGTGGGAGTGCACTTGGGAATCATTGAGCTTCATCCTTTGCACTCTCCCTCATTTGTGAGAATGCATTTCACACCTAAACACACCTTTGCCCTCATGGGCCCTTGGACTTCACTCTTAGTGACGAACCCAATGTTAGGGTTGCAATAATCCAAGTATTCATGGAAGACATTATTTATCATATGTTGAAAAACAACAAGTGCATTGGTAAGGCCAAAAGGCATCACAACATGTTCAAAATGGCTATAACAAATTCTAAACACCATTTTCCATTCATCACCTTTTCAAATGAACACCAAGTTGTATGTTCCATTTAAATCAATCTTGGTGTACATTTTGGCATGAGTGAGTTAGTCCAACAATCCTGATATCAAAAGCAAAAGGTACTAGTTCTTGATGGCAAGTCAATTTAATCCATAATAATCAACACACATGCATAAAGATCCATCCTTTTTATTAACAAAAAGGCTTGGAACACCAGTTAGAGATTTAAAGTGTCAAATGAACCTCCTATCAAACTTTTTGATGCATTTTTGAAGCGTTGAAAGTTTGTCTTGTGACAACTTATAGATGGGTCTAAACAGAGGTTGTGTTCTTTCTTCCAAATCAATTGCATAATCATATGGTTGATGTTTAGGTAATGTGTTTACATTTTTCTTTTCAAAAACATTTTTATAGTCTTGGTATTGAAGAGGGATTTCATCCTGGGATTAGGGGCTAGAATGGCATACAGAAAAGATGCGTCTCCCTTCTTTGTTGCTTGTATGAATGTTCTTGCTCCCATGAACAAAAGCTTGAAATGTTTGTACCCTTGGTTACCCCCAATGTCTTCTTCATGTTTAAATTTCTATATGTGTTGACTAATTTTTGTTAGGTTTTCACATGTAAAATCATGTTCAAAATCTAACATGCTTATTGGAAAAGCTTTGTATTTTGGTGTAATTTCATTTACTAATTCAAAATGAAAACTCCTCGTTTTCCAATCCACTTGAAGATTATGCAAAACGAGCCATGATAACCCAATGATGATAATGTTTGTCAGCGATGAAATGACATTAAAGACAACTTTTTTATTATGTGACCCAATTATTATCGTCAATGCCTTGGTCTCATGCATTACAAGTCTTGAAAAAACACCAAATTTTCTTTAAAATGCTTCAAAGTTGTTTAAAAGAAGAGATTGATGTTCCAAAAAATGTGCAAACCATGCTAAAGTTGTGCTTAAAAATAAGGTGCCAATGAATCCAACTTGGGTTTGGTCATTTAGATAATAGTGTTGATGAAGTTAGATAATAAAATGTATGGTTGACAAAACTTCGAAATTTTGAGCATATGCCATCAAACTTTTTTGGTAGGCTAATTCATGGTTCTTTGGAAATGCTTCCAAACATTACCAATGTTTGGTTTCCTTGTAAGTGTGCAATGGATTCACGAAGAAACTAATTTTCTTGTTACATATGCCTAAAGGAAACAAAAACTTCTTCCACAAACAGAATTATTTCTTTTCTTAAAATGGACATGGCCAAAAAAATTGTAAATCAAAACTTCAATAAAAGGTGGGTGGTCCATAATCTTCAACAAAATGTTCAAAAGGTGGGTAATCCACAATCTCTTGAAAAATCTTACGTTTGAAGTAAATGGGTAGTCCGCATTCAACTTCCCAAAAAAATAAAAATATAATTATAATGACAACAAAAATAAACATAGGTTTGATGGGAGTCTATTCAAACTATTACGAGCACAAAAATTACAAAAATAGGAACTAAGCCAAGGACACAACAAGGAAAACAAATCACTAGAAATGCAAGCTTAAATTTAATCAAAGACTAAAAACACAAAAACACAAGGCAAAAACATAGTATATGCTAGAAGATGATTAATTAGCAACCTTTTAATCATTCCACCTCTGCACAACCATGGCATCTCACAAGATATGAGTGTTCATTTTAACATGGTCTTGATATTGAGGACCTCCTTTGGAAGTTGAAGGCCTCCCATGTTTGCCTTTTTTTTTGCCACTAAGCCATGCACCTTTTTCAAATTCTTGGTCAACAACCATGAATATGTGACAATGTAAGTGCCAACTTTATGCTTGCATTTCAACCCAACCTTCATCCATTTTTTGTCCTTTCGAGCCATATTAGGTGGATAAGGGTGTGTTGGTGGTTGAAAGGCCTAGTTAGTTTCAAGGTTTGGACCTAAACCAAAACCATAAAAACAAATAAGTCCTTATTTTGTAATTAAAAAACCTTAATATTAAAACCTTAGACATAAAAAGGTCACACAATAGAATGTAGATATTATAAAACATAAGATCACACAATCATATGTAATTGCTATAAATGCTAACTTCTTTCAAGTATTGCAATAAACACATTTTGAGAAAAAAATCATGCACCTTCCATCAAATGATGCAAGGTGTAAATATGATTAAACTTAAATTTTTTTATACAATTTTTTTTCTACATTTGATTTATTATATGTAAATTTTAAAACAAATAAACCCACCACTTTTCGATTGAAATTCCCGATCTGTATTAGGAAGGATTTCATCATTTGAATTGCAAACAACCACCATTGCCAATTCTAAGGCACATGGATTGTTTGGTTCATCAACTCTTAGTTCTAATGGAGCAACATTTTATTTTCTAATTGTTGATTATGATGAAACAACATTTTGTTTATAAGTTTACAAATCACCACCAACTTTTTTCAATCTCCTTCTTTTAGCCATTATAACCTTAAACATTTTAAAAAACCACCAATCATTGTTGATTGTCAATTTTAATGAATAATTAACAATTTTTCGTAGCAAAAGGATTAGAAAAGAAATAAAAGAATAAAAGAAAGAAGGTGACAACTTGTTGTTTTCTTTGGAGCAAAACACCTGAAGAAGGTGACAACAATCGCTATCGCGTTCTTTGTAGCAACACTAATACACTACTAGGAAAGTGTGGTGTAGTTCACTAGACTATTTCACTCTGGAACCATAAAGATTAATTAAGTTCACTATAATTCACTGCTTTTACCTTCATTGGTGAAAATGGTTCACTATATGGTGTACATGTTTACTAAGGGTTAAGTTTGTATACTAGGTTTGTTTCTTTAACGTTAGATTGTTTATCACATTTCAAACCCAAAAATCGTCTGGTGAAAACATAGCATTATTTCCAAACATGATTAACCGGTCTAGTTCAATTGTGCCGAAATTCAAACTCCAATTAAGCTTCACAATCTGGTTGGTTCAAAGCGGGGTACACGGGCATAGGGAACATGGAAATCGTTCGCATTAGAACGTAGAGAACGGCCAACACGAGGAGGGTTTTTCTTGCGCAGGTACGTAGCTGTGGGAATTTCATTAGCTCAGAATGCATCGGGAACGTGGCCTTCATGTTTAGGGCGACAGAAGCAGCGCACGCAGAGTCCATTCTTCTTCCTCTTCAAGCTCTTTCTGCCACTTTGCTCGTGTTTCTTGTTGTTTTCTCTGAGAGGTTCTGTGTTCTGGGGTTGCGTTCACAGGTTTGTGACTGAATTGTAATTATTGAAAATTGGAACAGAGCAAATGGACTGAGCAGGAGGAGGAGCAATGGGTCAAGGATAGTTGGGTAGGTTGCCGAACAAGCAAGGAGGTACAGGGGATCGGAAAGGCGATGTTAACAATAAGAAGGAGAAGAAGTACGAGCCTGCGGCACTGCCGACCCATGTCGGCAAGAAGCAGCGGAAGCAGAAGGGACCCGAAGCAGCCGCTCACTTGCCCGTGGTTCACGCCTGCCACCAAGTGCAAGCTTCGACTTCTGAAGCTAGATCGCGTGAAGGATTACCTGCTGATGGAGGAGGAGTTTGTGGTGGGTCAGGAGCGTTTGAAGTCGCAGGAAGATAAAAACGAAGAGGATCGGTCCAAGGTGGACGACCTAAGGGGATCTCCCATGAACGTGGACAATTTGGAGGAAATAATTGACAAGAATCATGCCATTGTGTCCTCGTCGGTGGGGCCTGAGTACTATGTCAACGTCCTATCGTTCGTGGACAAGGACCAACTGGAGCCAGGCTGTGCTATTCTGATGCACAACAAGGTAT
>Ga0116226_10003985_pt1 | contig 13017 bp, 11 predicted proteins | sample S1TSphfallax_FD_89692 | JGI IMG/M metagenome (GOLD analysis project Ga0116226, IMG submission 89692) | Host-associated microbial communities from peat moss isolated from Minnesota, USA - S1T2_Fa - Sphagnum fallax MG | ecosystem: Host-associated > Plants > Peat moss > Unclassified | place: USA... | reverse complement strand
GGCGGCGGTCGGGTTTGGGTAGCCCCACCCTGCATCCACCTCGGTGCGGCCGCCGCCGCTGATCGAAAAATACTGCGCCCAGCCTTTCCATTCGCAAAAACTGGTGCGTGCGCGCGGCGTAATCGCGCCCGCGGCAAAGGCCTCCGGCGGCAGGTAGTAGGTGGGGGGATGCGTGGTTTCCAGTATGCGCCAGGATTTTTCGGTGAGCGCCACGGTCTCGCCGCCCAGCACGATGCGGACCGGCACGTCCACAGCCTCGATCGCCGGGGGGCGCGGGAAATCGCCGACGCGCCGCTGGATCACGCGATCCAATGCGCCGCTCCGCGCGCCCCCCTGCACCGGCCGAAATCGGGAGAGGCAAGGCTGCGCCGGCGCGGCAATTCGATACCTGGAGCGTTTTCAGCCCGCCGTGCACGATCAGATGGTGCTGAACAGGCTTCAGCCTTTGTTTCGGCGCGCAGTTTTTTCACCGGACGGCCGCCATCAACGTGAAATTGCTTTAGGCCCACTTCGGCTTCTGCAAAGGCCTGCGCCACATCGGCGGGCGTGATCTTGTCGCTGCGCATGACAAGCTGGGTCAGCGGGTCGGAGAGCAGCACGTCCAAAGTCAGACGGTCCGGGCTGGGATTCATGGTCACCTCCTGCGGTGATCTAACCTCGCCCATATTCGTCTCGGATGGCGCTTCGAAAAGTTACGAAACGCTACGCGCGTCAGAAACGAATTTTTATGCTTCGCGTGTTGGGGGCGTGATGGGCTGAAGCCCACCCTGCGGCATACGGCCGCTTTGTTTTGAAATGCCAGATAGTTACAGGGGCAGGGCTGCCATAAGCGTGATAACGGCAGTGACGCCGACGATCCAGAACTTCATTTCAACAACTCCCGGCAAGATCATCTCGCAGTGCATTGCACAATAAACGCACGATGTAACGCGCGTTTTGCAGGCGTGCGTCAGTCCTGCGTTTCTACTCGGATTGTGACCGGGCGTCGGCCTTCAACGCTTCGCCGGCCAAGTAGAGGCTGCCGCAAATCAGCACGCGGCCGGGGCCCGCGCCGAGCTGCGCAATCTGGCGCAGTGCGCCCGCAATGTCGGGGCCCGGCCGGGCGAGCCCGCCGGAGGCCTCGATCACCGCTTCCACCGGCAGCGCCAGATGCTGGCCAGGTTCGCGCACGGCCCAGGCGGTTGCGGCCCAGGGCAGAAGCGGCGCCAGGAAGGTTGCGGGGTCCTTGCTCTGCTTCATGCCGACGATCAGGTGGATCGGCTGGTCCGACCAGGTTTTCAGCTGGTCGGCAAGCGCCACCGCGGCCCCCGCATTATGGCCGCCATCCAGGAACAGCTTCATATCGGGTGGCAGCAGGGTTTGCAGCCGCCCATCCAGGCGTTGCAGGCGCCCGGGCCACTCGGCCACGGCGATCCCGGCGAAAGCGTCTTGCGGCACGGCAAGGCCGGAGGCGCGCAAGGCGGCGATGGCGATGCCCGCGTTATCGAACTGGTGCGCGCCGGCGAGGCTCGGCGCCGGAAGGTTCAACGATCCGTGCCGATCTTCGTAGCGCACGCCGCCATCGGTGGCGGCAATCCGCCAATCCCGGCCGCGTTCCAGCAGGATGGCGCCGGTTTCGGCGGCACAGGCGCGTAGTTGCGCGATCACTTCGGGCGTTTGCAATCCGGTGGCGGCGGGCCGGCCGGGCTTCATGATGCCGGCTTTCTCCCACGCGATCCGGCCGAGATCGCTGCCCAGAAAATCCTGGTGGTCGAGCGAGATGGAGGTGATGGCGCAGGCGGCGGGCGCGGGGAGCACATTGGTGGCGTCGAACCGGCCGCCAAGCCCGACCTCCACCACGCAGAGCCCTGCCGGCGTGCGGGAGAACAGCAGATAGCCGGTCGCCACCAGCGCCTCGAACACCGTGATCGGGGCGCCGCCATTCACCGCTTCGATCTCGGCCAGCGTATCGGAGAGCGTTGCTTCGGAAACCAGGTTGCCGGCCACGCGGAACCGCTCGCGCAGGCTGATCAAATGCGGCGAGATGGTGACATGCACGGGCCAGCCGGCTGCCTCGCCGATCGCGCGCAGAAAGGCGCAGGTGCTGCCCTTGCCGTTGGTGCCGGCCACGTGGATCACCGGCGGCAAGTGCTGCTGCGGGTCGCCCAATTGCCGCAGTAGGCGCAGCACGCGGTCCAGGCTCAGATCGATCAGCTTGGGGTAGAGACCGTGCAGGCGGTCGATGATCGCGCTGGCGCGGCCGGAGCCCGGGTCCGGCGCCAGCCGGGGGAGCAAGGTCATCTCGGGGTCATTGGGCGAAGAGGGCGGGGGTCTGGGGGGTCACCCACGAGCCGGGTCCCACGCTTGAAGGAGGGGGGCGGAGCCGCTGGCCTTTTTCATCTGATTGCCCGAGGCGGCCCGTCATTCAGCCTCGACCAGCTCCGCGGCCGGGGCCGGGGCTTCGGGTGTGTAGGGCCGCAGCAGGCCGATGATGCGGCCGAGCGTGTCGCGCATGTCGGTGCGGCGGACCACCATGTCCAGGATGCCGTGATCCAGCAGGTATTCCGCGCGCTGGAAGCCTTCGGGCAGGGTTTCGCGCACCGTTTGTTCGATCACGCGGGCACCGGCAAAGCCGATCAGCGCACCTGGCTCGGCGATCTGGATGTCGCCCAGCATCGCGAAGCTTGCGGTGACGCCGCCTGTCGTCGGGTCGGTGAGCACCACGATGAACGGGAGCCCCGCCTCCTTCAGCAGCATCGCGGCGATGGTGGTGCGCGGCATCTGCATCAGGCTGATTGCGCCTTCCTGCATGCGTGCGCCGCCGGAGGCGGTGAACACCACCAGCGGCGCCGATTGCAGCACGGCCAGCCGTGCCGCGGCCACGATCCCTTCGCCCACCGCGGCCCCCATCGAGCCGCCCATGAAATTGAATTCCATCACCGCGATCACGGCGCGTTCACCGCCGATCGTGCCGTGGGCGACGACCAGCGCATCTTCCAGCCCTGTTTTGGTGCGGGCCTCGCGCAGACGTTCCGAATAGCGTTTCTGGTCGCGAAAACTCAGCGGATCGGCGGGCGCCTTCGGAAGTTCGATACGGGAAAAGCTGCCATCGTCGAAGGTCCAGCCCAGCCGTTCCAGGGCGGTGCCCCGCATGTGGTGCCCGCAATGCGTGCACACGCGAAAATTCTTCTCCAGCTCCTTGGTAAAAATCATCTGCTGGCAGGCGCCGCATTGCGACCACAGATTTTCCGGCACCTCGCGCTGCCCGAGCAGGGTACGAATCCGCGGCCGAACATATTCCGTCAACCAACTCAAAGCAGTCTTTCTCCGAAGCCGGCCAGGTCCCGTATCGTGGAACGATACAAAAACGTAAAAGTCTTTTGGTTCTTTTCTTCAGAAAAGAACTGCTTTCTCTACCTCTGCCGCACCGCCTCCGCCAACCCCCGCACCTGGTCCAGCACCTGCCGCACCGTATCCGCCCGGGCCCGCCCGTGTTCATCGAGGCTCGCGGCCAGCGTATCGATCAGGGCCGAGGCCACGACCGCCCCATCGGCGGCGCGCACGGCGGCCGCCGCTTGTGCTGGCGTGCGCACGCCGAAGCCAACGGCGATGGGGAGATCCGTGCAGGCACGTATGCGGGGGATGGCGGCGGCCAGTTCGCCCGCGGAGGCGGTGCGGGTGCCGGTAACGCCCGTGATGCTCACGTAATAGACGAACCCCGAGCAGCCGTTCAGCACGATGGGCAGCCGCGTATCGTCCGTGGTGGGGGCGACGAGGCGGATGATATCGAGCCCGTTTTTGGCTGCGGGGCCGGCGAGGAGGGCGGCTTCCTCGGTGGGGAGATCGACCACGATCAGCCCGTCAACGCCGGCGCAGGCGGCATCCAGGCAGAAGCGTGTCGGATCGTAGGCGAGGATCGGGTTAAGGTAGCCCATCAGGACGATGGGGGTCGTTTCGTCCTCGCGCCGGAATTCCTGCACCATCGCGAGGGTGCCGCCGAGGGTGGCGCCGGCTTTCAGCGCGCGGCGGCCGGCGGCCTGGATGGTGGGGCCATCGGCCATCGGATCGGTGAACGGCATGCCGATTTCGATCAGGTCGGCGCCCGCGCCCGGCATGCCTTGCAGGATGGCCATGCTGGTGGCGGGATCGGGATCGTAGGCTTCCAGGAAGGGGATCAGCGCGCCCCGCCCGGCTTCTTTCAGCGCCGCGAAACGTTCGGCGATCCGGCTCACAGCTTCGCGCCCAGATGTTCGGCGACCGTGAAGATATCCTTGTCGCCGCGGCCGGAGAGATTCATCAGGATGATGTCGCCGGCATCCATCGCGGGCGCGATTTTCTGGATATGCGCCAGCGCGTGGGCACATTCCAGGGCGGGAATGATGCCCTCCGTTCGGCTGCACAACTGGAACGCCTCCAGCGCCTCCTGGTCGGTGATGCCCACATATTCGGCGCGCCCGATATCGTGCAGCCAGGCATGCTCCGGCCCGATCCCAGGGTAATCGAGCCCGGCGCTGATGCTGTGCGCCTCGGTGATCTGGCCATCTTCGTCCTGCAGCAGGTAGGTGCGGTTGCCGTGCAGCACGCCGGGCTTGCCGCGTTCGATGCTGGCTGCCGTCTGCCCGCTATCGAGCCCCCGGCCGGCCGCCTCTACCCCGATCAGCCGCACGCCCGGTTCGTCGAGGAAGGGATGGAAAATGCCCATGGCGTTGGAGCCGCCGCCCACCGAGGCGACGACCACATCCGGCAGCCTGCCTTCGGCCGCCATCATCTGGGCCCGCGCCTCGATCCCGATCACGCTCTGGAAATCGCGCACCATGGCGGGATAGGGGTGCGGGCCGGCGACGGTGCCGATCAGAAAATACGTGTCGTTTACGTTCGCCACCCAGTCGCGCATCGCCTCGTTCATCGCATCCTTCAGGGTGCCGGCGCCGGTGGTGACCGGCACCACTTCGGCGCCCAGCAGCTTCATGCGGAACACGTTGGGTTTCTGGCGCTCCACGTCCACGGCGCCCATATAGATCACGCAGGGCATGCCCATCAGCGCGCATACGGTCGCCGTCGCCACGCCATGCTGGCCGGCGCCGGTTTCGGCGATGATCCGGGTTTTACCCATGCGGCGGGCCAGCAGGATCTGGCCCATGCAGGAATTCACCTTATGGGCGCCGGTGTGGTTCAGCTCCTCGCGCTTCAGATAGATTTTGGCGCCGCCGAGGACCTTTGTCAGCCTTTCCGCAAACCATAGCGGGGAAGGGCGGCCGACATAGTCCTTCAGGTAGTAATCCAGCTCCTTCTGAAAGCTGGGATCGCGCTTCGTGGCCTCGTAGGCGGCCTCCAGTTCCAGCACCAGCGGCATCAGCGTTTCGGCGACGAAGCGGCCGCCATAGTCGCCGAAGCGGCCATGCCCGTCGGGGCCCTGGCGCAGGGTGTTGGGCAGCAGCGAGAGTATTTCGTTCAAGGCGGGCTCCATACGCGCGGAGGCTGTATGTAGTGCAGGTGCGGCCTTTGGTCACCCTGTGGGGGAAGCGAGGGAAGGCAAGCACTTCTTTTTTGAAAAAAGGCGGAGCCGCCCGGCGAGAAGCAAAAAACTTTTACTTCTGGGCTTGCGGCACGACTGTGGGCTCAGCGGCGCGGGCCGCTTGAACGAAGGCGGAAATCAGGGCTGCATCCTTGACGCCGGGGGAGGTTTCAACGCCGGAGGATACGTCCACGGCCTGGGCGCCGCTGGCGGCGATCGCGGCGCCGACGTTGTCGGGTGAAAGCCCGCCGGCCAGCAGCCAGCTGGTTTCCGGGCGCCAGGCGCGGAGCATTGCCCAGTCCATCTTCATGCCATTGCCGCCGGGGATGGGGGCGTTCGGCGGCGCTTTCGGCTCGATCACCAGGCTGGCGGCAACACCGCCATCATCCGGCAGGTCCGCGGGGGTGGAGACGGCGACGGGGCGCCAGACCGGCACGCCGAACATCGCCCGGATGCGGGCGATGCGTTCCATCGGCGCATAAATCTGGAGCGCATGCAGTTTCACGGCGTCCAGCGCGTCGGCAATTTCTTCGTCGGTCGGTTCCACGAACAGGCCAACGCGGGCAGGGCCGCCGCGCAGGCGCCCCGAGAGGAGTGCGGCGCGGGCGGGGGTGACGTAGCGCGGCGATTGCGGGGCGAAGACGAAGCCGATCCAGTCGGCGGCGGCTTCGGCGGCGGCATCGAAAGCGGCGGGGCTGTTCACCCCACAAATTTTTACGCGAACACTCATGCGGCTTCCCCGGCGGCCTCGCGAGCCATGGACTGGGCGGCCAAACGCGGGTCCGGGGCCGTGGTGATGGGCCGCCCGACCACGATGTAATCGGCGCCCGCCTGCACGGCGTCGCCCGCCGTCATCACCCGCGCCTGGTCGCCACGGTCGGCCCCCGCGGGGCGAATGCCGGGCACGACCAGGGTGGGCGCCGTGCCAAAGCGGCGGCGGAGTGCCGCCACTTCGTGCGCGCTGCAGACCAGCCCATCGGCGCCGGCGCAAAGCGCAAGCTCGGCCAGGCGCAGCACCTGGTCGTGCGGCGCGCCGGGCACACCGACCGCGTTGAGCGCCGCCTGATCGAGGCTGGTCAGTACGGTGACCGCGAGCAGTTTTGTGGGGTGCGGCGCGGCATCGGCGGCGCGGCGGGCGGCGGCGATCATCGCGCTACCGCCGCAGGCATGCAGGGTGAGCATGGCGGGCGCGAGCTTGGCCAGGGCGCGTACGGCGCCGGCGACCGTGTTCGGAATGTCGTGCAGCTTGAGATCGAGGAAAATGGGGCGCTGCCGAAAACGGGCGGCGCCGGCCGTGCCGTGCGCGGCAAAAAATTCCAGTCCCAGCTTCAGCAGGGCAGCGTGCGGAGCGGCGGCCTCCGCCCATTGCCGGGCCTGATCGCTGTCTGCGGTGTCGAGCGCCACAATCAGGCGCTGCGCCATTGGCGCCCCAATCCGGCGTTCATTTCGGGGCGGCGAGGGCCGGCACGTTTGCCTGCGCGGGGATGACGGTGCGGCGGATGCCGGCGGCTGGCACGGGCGGGGCGGTGCGCGCCTTCAACTCCGCTTCCAGCGCGCTCGCCCTGCGGTGTGCCTTGGCAGCTCTGCTGCGCGCCGCCACGGATCCGAACCATACGAACAGGGCGCCGAGAAAGAAGAACAGGCCGGCGGCCACCAGGATGGCGATCGAAAGGGGGGCTTCGATCGACCAGAAATCGAGGGGCCATATGGTAAGTTGCACCGGCTGCGGGTTCGACAGGGCGAACGCCACCAGAACGACCAGGAAGGGCAGGAGAAACAGAGTGCGCAACATGTTTACGTTCTACCGAAAACAGCTTCGGCGGCAAAGCCGCATCGTGCAAACGGCGCAGGAGATAAAAGTTTTTTGCTTCTTTTTTTCAAAAAAGACGTGCTGGCCTTGGCTCGCCTACGCGGAAACGGCCGTGCGTGCGGGCTTGCTCACCATCACCCGGTTCACCCGTTCCCGCAATTCCTTGCCGGCCTTGAAAAAAGGCACCGCTTTTTCGTCCACCGGCACTGCTTCGCCGGTGCGCGGATTGCGCCCCGTGCGGGCATCGCGCCGCTTCACTGTAAACGCCCCGAACCCCCGTAATTCCACGCGCTCCCCGCGGGTCAAGGCCGCCGAAATCTCGTCGAACACGGTCCCCACGATCAATTCCACATCCTGGGCGCGCAGATGCGAGTTCGCAGCCGCTAGCTCAGCGATTAATTCCGACCTCGTCATTGCCCTTGTCCAGAAGGGGCGTGCTAACCCCTCCGCCCCCTCAATCCCGCGTGAGAGAAGGCTGCCAGACTGCCCAAACGCCGTCAACGCGAAGTGAGCGCTCGGCAGAGACGAAAATCGTGCTGATGCTGGACTGCACCATGCGCTGCACCCAGGTGCCCTTCAGCGCATCGCGCACCGGCAGGCCTTCGGATATGTTGCGCTTCTTCTGCAGCCATTTCAGCGCTTCGGACTCGCCGCCGATTTCATCCACCAGGCCGAGATTGAATGCCTGCCGCCCGGTATAGGCACGGCCATCCGCCAGCGCCTTCACCTTCGCCACATCCAGGTGCCGGCCCGCCGCCACCAGGCCGACGAACTGGTCGTAGAGGTCCATCACCAAATCTTGTAGATAGGCGCGGCCGGGGGCGGAGAGCGGCTGGGTAAAGCTCGGTTGGCCTTTTAGCGGGCCGGAGACGAGCTGGTCCGCCTTGATCCCGAGTTTTTCGAGCAGGGCCGAGACGTCGCCGAGTTCCAGGATCACACCGATCGAGCCTGTAAGGGTGCTGGCGCGCGCCACGATATGAGGGGCGCCGACCGCGATCATGTAGCCGGCGGAAGCCGCCGTGCCATCCAGCACAGCAACAACGGGCTTGACGGCAGCCAACTGTGCCACGGCTTCGTGAATGCCCTCGCCGCCGCCGACCGCGCCGCCGGGCGTATCGAGATGCAGGAGAACGGCCGCAACGCTCGGGTCGGTGCGGAGCGCATCGATCTGCTCGATCTGCTCGCGGCCATCGCCGATGGTGCCGTTGATGGCGTAACGCGCGATGTGGGCGCCGAGCGGGCCGCCGTGGCGGGGGGCGGCGACCAGGGCCGCCAGCACGAGGGCCGCTACGGCCAGGATGCGCCAGAAGAGGAGGCGGCGTTTTAGAATTTGGCGGTCTATGAGGGCATCTGCTTCTAGCGCCATTTACCGCCCCTATAAAGCACGAAAGAAAGACTTCTTTTTTGAAAAAAAGAAGCAAAAAACTTTTACTTCCTGCGCCGGTGCCACCATTGCAGCACACGCGCAGGAAGTAAAAGTCGTTTGGTTCTTTTCTTCAGAAAAGAACATTCTTACTCAGAAAGCTGATTCCGCCGCCGGATCGCGGCCCCCAGAATATCGCCCAGGCTGGCGCCGCTATCCGTGGTGCCGAACTCGGCCATCGCCTGCTTGTCTTCTTCCATCTCGCGGCCCTTGATCGTGAGCGAAAGCTTGCGGGCGGCGCGGTCGATGGCGGTGATCTTCGCGTCCACCTTTTCGCCGACCGCGAAACGGTCCGGCCGCTGGTCGCTCTTTTCGCGGGAAAGCTCGGCGCGGCGGATGAAGCCGGTGAGCACGTCGTCCACTTTCACTTCGATGCCGTTGGCCTGCACGGCCGTGACGATGCAGGTGACGACCTCGCCCTTCTTCACCTTGCTCAGGCTTTCCGCGAACGGATCTTCCTGCAACTGCTTGATGCCGAGCGAAATCCGCTCCTTCTCCACATCCACGTCCAGCACGCGGGCGGAGACCATCGCACCCTTCTCGTAGGCGTTGATCGCGGTTTCGCCGGCCTCGTCCCAGCTGATGTCGGACATGTGAACCATGCCGTCGATCTCGGGTGCCAGGCCGATGAACAGGCCGAACTCGGTGATGTTGCGCACCTCGCCCTCGACCGTGCTGCCCACCGGATGTTCCTCGGCGAACTGCTCCCACGGGTTGCGCTGCACCTGCTTGATGCCGAGCGAAATCCGGCGCTTGGAGCTGTCCACGTCCAGCACCATCACGTCCACTTCCTGGCTGGTGGCGACGATCTTGCCGGGATGCACGTTCTTCTTGGTCCAGGACATCTCGCTCACGTGAACGAGGCCCTCGACGCCTGCTTCCAGCTCCACGAAGGCACCGTAATCGGTGATGTTCGTCACGCGGCCGGAGAAATGCCCGCCGGCCGGGTATTTTTCGCCGACGCCCTCCCACGGATCGACTTCGAGCTGCTTCATGCCGAGGCTGATGCGCTGCGTATCGGCGTTGAAGCGGATTACCTGAACGCGCACGGCCTGGCCGATCTGCAAGGCTTCCGCCGGGTGATTGATGCGGCGCCAGGCGATGTCTGTCACGTGCAGCAGGCCATCGACGCCGCCGAGATCGACGAAGGCGCCATAATCGGTGATGTTCTTCACCACGCCATCCAGGATCATGCCTTCCTTCAGGCCCTGGATCAGCTCGCTGCGCTGTTCGGCGCGGGTTTCTTCCAGCACGGCGCGGCGGGAGACCACGATGTTGCCGCGGGCGCGGTCCATCTTCAGGATCTGGAACGGCTGGGGCACGCCCATCAGCGGCCCCACGTCGCGCACCGGGCGGATATCCACCTGGCTGCCCGGCAGGAACGCCACGGCGCCGCCGAGATCGACGGTGAACCCGCCCTTCACGCGGCCATAGATGGTGCCGTTGACGCGCTGGTTGCCTTCGAAACTGCGCTCCAGCAGAGTCCAGGCTTCCTCGCGCCGGGCTTTTTCGCGCGAGAGCACGATGGAACCGTCGCGGTCCTCGTAGCGCTCCACGAACAATTCGATCATGTCGCCGGGCTTGATTTCCGGCTTCTGGCCGGGCGGGTTGAATTCCTTCAGGGCCACCCGGCCTTCGGATTTCAGGCCGACATCGACGATGGCGAATTCATCGGTGAGCCGCACCACGCGGCCGGTGACGACGGAGCCGTCAAAGCCGCTATCGCGGCCGAGGGTCTCATCGAGGAGGAAGGCAAAATCCTCGTCTCCATGGGAGCGGGAGGGGGCGGGACGTTCGAGAACGCGGGCAGCAGCGCTGGAAGCCATGTGGCCTGAGAAATCCTATGTGTGAGCGGCCCGCTCCTGGCGGGCTCGGTCAGTGGTATGCGCCTGCCCGACTTGATCGGGCACACGTCTTGTCCGCCATCGAAGGCAGCCATGGGTGAACGAAAACGGGCCTAAGCCGGAGGCTTTGACCCGATGGGGCGGAACATAGGCCGAGGCTATGCGAAGTCAACCAATTTCGAGGGGTAGACGAAAAGCGCGTTCTTTTCTGAAGAAAAGAACCAAAAACCTTTTGTGTCCTCCGCGGGTTGAACGGTCCAGGCCCTGGCCTGCAACGTGGAACCCGCGGGAAAATAAAAGTTTTTTGCTTCTTTTTTTCAAAAAAGAAGTGCTTGCTTTCTTCTTACGCCGCCCGAACGCCGCCCACAAAATCCCGCACCTGCGTCGCAAGTGCCGCGGATTGCCGGCTCAATCCCGTCGCCGCCTTCAGCGTGCGGGCCGAAGATATCTCGGTCTCCTGCACGGCCTGCGAAACGCCGGCGATCGTGTTGCTGACATCCTGCGTGCTGGCCGCGGTATCCTGCACGTTGCGGGCGATTTCATTGGTTGCGGCACTTTGTTCTTCGGCGGCGGCGGCAATCGTTGTGGCAACGGCGCTGATCCGTTCGATCGTGAGCACGATGCGCTGGATGGCGCCGACGGCATTGCCGGTGATCGCCTGGATATCGGCCACCTGGCGGGAGATGTCGGCGGTGGCGGCCGCGGTTTGTTGCGCCAGGCTTTTCACCTCGGCGGCAACGACCGAGAAGCCGGCGCCCGCGCTGCCGGCCCTGGCTGCTTCGATGGTTGCGTTCAGCGCCAGCAGGTTGGTCTGGCTCGCGATGCCGGCGATCAGCCCGACGATGGTATCGATGCGCCTGGCGCCTTGCGCCAGCGCATCCACGATCGTGCTGGTGGTCCGCGCTTCCTCCACCGCCGCATCGGTCATGGCCGTGGATGTGGCGATCTGGCGGGTGATTTCGCCGATCGAGGCGCTCAATTGCTCGGCGGCTGCGGCCACCGTCTGCACGCCGGCGCTCGCCTGGCCGGCGGCGTGGGAGACGAGGTTCGATTGCACACGGGTGCGTTCGGCCGTGGTGCTCAGGCTGCGGGAGGTTTCCATCAGGTCGTGGCCGGCGGCATTCACCTCCGACAGCAGGCCATCCACCTCGGTTTCGAAATCATGCACGAGGGTTTCCAGCCGCGAGGCGCGGGCTGCCTTGGCCTCGCGCTCCGCCCGTTGTTCGGCTTCCATCAGCCGTGTGGCGATGGCGTTGCGGCGCAGCGTTTCGATGGCTTCGGTGATGCGCCCGATCTCGTCGTCGCGGTCGTCGACTCGCGGCACGGCATCGAGATCCCCTTGCACGATGCGATCGATCAGGCCGGTCAGTTCCACGATCGGCCGGACGATCCGGCGCCGCAGCAACTGGCTGACGGCAAAGGCGATGGAGGCGGTGATCGAGAGCAGGCCGAGCGAGGCTGCAATCGCGATGCGCGCGCGGTTGAACAGCACGGCGACCTTGCGGTCGATGGCGTCCAGCGCCGCATCGCGCAAAACCGGTGCGCCGGCAAAGAAGGTGATGGATTTTGGGCCGAATTCCCTGAAGCTCATGCTGTAGGCGCCGCCGGCACGCCCGGTTGTTACCATCGTACGGATCAGCGTTTCGCCATCCTGCATCTGGTGGCGTACCGATGAGAGTACGCCCTGCAGCGCCGGATCGGGGGGCAGCCGGGCAAATGCGCTATCTATTTGCTTCCAGTCGTCGCGCAAGGCGATATCCTGGCCGGCGATCCGTTCCAGGGCGGCATTCGGAATCGCCACCCGCAGGCTCATCGGTTCGATCAGGGGCTGGATTTTTCCGCCGGCATCGAGCCTCAGCCGAAACGCGGCGCGTGCGATTTCGAACAGGCTCACCAGCGCGCCGTCCTGGTTCATCAGCATGGCGCCCGCCCGATCCAGCTCCGGCTCGATGCTCGCGACGAGGCCGTTGATGAAATCGATATTCGAAAGGCTCAATTGCTGCATGCGCTCCGCCCGCGGCAGCGTCATGACGTGATCGACCAGCGTGCGATGCTCCCGGTGGGCGGCCAGGATGTGCTCCACAACGTGGGCCAGCCGGTCGCCATCCAGCCGGGTGGTGCCGATCACGTGCAGGGCATCGGCGCCTGCTTCGTCCAGCATCTCCCGGCTATGGGCGATGCGCGCCAGTTTTTCGGGCGAGATGATGTCGCCCGAGATGGCATCGGTGACGGGCACGCGTTCGCCCTGGATCTTTTCCTGCAGCACCATCAACCGGCGGGCCACCTGGCCGACCGTTTCGGCGACATGGGCCGAATGATAGAGGCCGAAGGCCTGCACCACCATCCACATGGCGCCGGCCCCGGCCGCCCCGCTGATGGCAAACATGCAGAGCACGAAAACGGTGCCGATCCCGTTGGCCCGCTTCTGCGATGCGGCCGGCGAAGG
>Ga0116226_10003984_pt1 | contig 13017 bp, 9 predicted proteins | sample S1TSphfallax_FD_89692 | JGI IMG/M metagenome (GOLD analysis project Ga0116226, IMG submission 89692) | Host-associated microbial communities from peat moss isolated from Minnesota, USA - S1T2_Fa - Sphagnum fallax MG | ecosystem: Host-associated > Plants > Peat moss > Unclassified | place: USA... | reverse complement strand
GACGCGAGGCTCCAAAGCCAAATGGCAACTGGCCGCATGGAACGCGGCTTGGCATTAACTTTGAAAGCGGAAGCTTCGATGGCGAGATCGCTCATGGACAGCCTTTAAGCAGAGCATTGACGGCGTGGACGATCGGACTTAAGCGCTCGTTCAGGCATAAGTCCATGCGCGCCGTGTCGCAGCCGATCTTTGTCTAAGGAGAAACTGTGCCGCGCCGGACCCGCAAATTTATTGGCACGCTCGCGACGATCCTCTTTGTCGTGACTTATGCGCTGATTGCGATGGCTTTGGCGCAAAGCCGTGTCATTCAGGACGCGCCCGGCTATCTCCAGGGGCTTTATTATGCGGTTTTAGGGCTTGCGTGGATTTTACCAGTCATGCCGCTTATCAAATGGATGGAACGGCCGGAATAATTTCACGCCGTTGACACACGCCGCCCCCGGTTCCAGAGCGCGAAAGGCGCGCCGGACAGAAGAACCTCAACCATCTCCAGCTTTTGCCAAAGGCCATTGATCGACAGACGCGGCAGCGCAAACCGGCAGGCATCGTGTTGGCAAAACAGCATGCCCGGCCGCGTTGTGACCGCGCTCGCGAATCCGAGCTCCTCAGCCAAAGCAAATTCGCGCGCACCTGCCGACGCCGGATCGCCGACAGGATAGGCAAGATGCCGCATTGGAAGCTTGAGCCTGTCTTCAAGCACACCTTGGCTTTCGGTCAGCTCATGGCGCACGAACGAGATGTCATGTTTCGCGAGCATGGGATGCGTCAGCGTATGGACACCGATCGTTGCGAGACGATGTTTGGCGACCGCGTAGACGCCGTCCCAATCGAGACAAGACTCTTCGACAAGCCGGCGCGCATCTACTTTCGCCTGCGCCGCGAGCTGAGCGATCGCTGAAAGCAGATCTTCCTCCGGTCTGGCACGCAGCAAAGTGTAGAGCGCGCCAAACGCCTGTGCTTTCTGCTCAGAGGATTGCGTGATCGCGTAAAAGTGATGATCTCCGATCATGAGATCAATCGACGGCAAGGCGCGGATCGACTCTTCGAGCTCAACCCACCAGAGGCGGGCGGAACGATCAGCGTAACCCGTCGTGACATAAAGTGTGAAGGGTGCATTGTGACGCTCAAGCACCGGCAGTGCGTGCGCGAGCAAATCCTTGTAGCCATCGTCGAAGGTCAAAGCCACGAAGGGCCGCGCCGCCGTATTACCAAGCCGCGCCAGCGCCTCATCCATCGAAACAATATCGAAGCCCAGAGCTGAGACGCGGGTCAAAACAGCGTCTAGGAAGGCCGGCGTGATTTCCAGAAGCCGGTTTGGCGCGAAGGCCTGTTCGATCCATGGCCGCACATGATGGAACATCAAGATTGCGCCCTGCCCGCGCGTCCAAGGCCGCACCAGACGATGCAGTTTGGTGGCCTCGAACATCGCGAAACCCGCTGCGATCAATTGGCTTTTGCTCAGCATGGACTGCGTTCCATCGCGAAATCGTCTTCGTCTGTAGTTGATCCTGGCAAGATGTCGTTGATCTTTCCTTGCTAGTTTTGGCGAGAAGCACCGGATTATGGTTAAGAAATTTCATGACGCGGTTGGTATCCGGAAAGATCATGGCCGCAGAGCAGATCGCTTTCGTTCCAAAAGTCGAGGACAATGCGCGCGTCTGGCGCGGAGCGTCGCGTGTTGAGATCTATGATGATCCGCGCCAAGTGATGCCAATCTGGCAGGAGCTTTTGGAGGTCGCACCCGCATCGGTTTACCAGACGCCTAGCTTTCTTCTGCCATGGCTTGCGACGCGCGGTATCGCGGCCGGCATCGAACCTTTATTCATCGTCCAAAGAGATGGCAACGGCAGAGCATTAGCTATGCTCGCTCTGGGACTGAAACGGTTCGGCTGGTTCCGCACGGCCGTCTTTCTTGGCGCCAAGGATTCAAATTTCAATTTTGGCCTCTTCCGTCCAGGCTATGTGCCAAACGGGACAGCGATCGCCGCGCTCCTCCGCGAAGCGGGACGCATGAAGGGGGCGCATTGTCCTGACCTTTTGCTCTTATACAATCAGCCATTAACTTGGAATGGCTGGAAAAACCCGCTTTCAGCGCTGCCGCGCCAATGGTCTCCGAGCTTCGCCTATCAAGCCAAGGTAGATGACGATGCCGAAAGCTTCTTCAAAGCTCATATCTCAAAGGATACGCGCAAAAAATTGCGCAGGAAGGAGCGCCGCCTTGCTCAGTTCGGCACGCTCCAGCACCTGACAGATGCGGACGGAAACGGCACAAAGCTAAAAATCATGGAAGCTTTCTTCCGCCAGAAACTTGCGCGCTTTGGAGTTCAAAACATCGAAGCGGGTTTCGGAAGCGCAGCGATGCGTCGTTTCGTCGAAATCGCGACACAGCCATTGAACGAGAACGGCGGCGAGCGCCTCGAACTCCACGCGCTCAGTTGCGGCGATCGAATCGTCGCAGTCTATGGCGGCGCGACCCATCGCGGGCATTTCAGCGCTTATTTTAATTCCTTCGACGCCGATCCCGAGATTGCGAAATCGAGCCCCGGCGATCTCTTACTTCTAAAGTTGATCGAAGCGAAAAGCGCCGCGGATGTCACCAGTTTCGATCTTGGTATCGGTGAAGCCCGCTATAAAAATAGGGTTTGCGACGAGACCATTCCGCTCTTCGATTGCTTTGTGCCCTTGACTTTAAAGGGCCGCGTCCTGGCTATGGCGTTTGGCTTGAGCCTGCGGATCAAGCGCGACATCAAACAAAACCAAAGCACTTATAAAATCGTAAGCCGCATCAGGAGTGCACTGCGCCATAAGGCTTGATCTTCCGGAAAGCACTATCAGGCTACGTCCTGGCGTTCACGTCCCGCCGTTACTTCAGGCGGCGCATTCAGGAGGATGACTTCTCTTGCGCCAAATTCGATGAAATCGCGTTTGATCTCCGTAGCTCTATCATTCAGCGTCAGGCCTGGATCGACAATCACGATATCGGCATGGCCAGCTAAACCTAGCGCCGTTTCGTTGCGTTCAAGCGGCGGAGCCATCAAAAGAATAAAATCGTAGTTCTGCGAAAGAGCTTCGAGGACGAGCTCAAACTCGCTAATGTCAAAATCTCCTTCACGCCCCGCTTGAATAAAGTGAAGCCGTGAGGCTTCGTCACGGTGAATCACCTCGGCGAACGAGGCCTCGCCGCCAAGAAGATCGCTCAAGCCGGCTGCATTTTTATTGGTCTCGCCTTTGCCACGCCATGCCGCGATAAGCGATTCAAAATTATCGGGATGACCATCAAGATCGATAATGATGCTATGCCCGGTACGAGCAAGTTCGCGGCCGAGTGCGATCTCAATACCTGTGCCTATATCCTGCCTTGTGAGGGCGGTGATCATAATGCAAAGACTTTCGCCGTCTTTCTGTTTATTCACGATCTCCCCTGCCAGAGAGGCAGCGGTCAGCGCGGCGCTATCCCCCAGCCGATCCGGTGAAGACGTATTGGCGCTAGCGGCTGCGCGCGTGAAAACACGCGCCGCAGCCATCGGGTCGCGCGGCAAAGGCACTGGCCGCGAGCGCGCTGCGTTCGCGCGGCCAGAGAGAAGTTCACCCGAAACGATCCAGCCCGACGTCCCGAGCAGTGCCGCCAAAGTCGCAAACACGATCAGCGGCACTTTTTTCGGATAAGAAGGTTCGTTTGGTGCGATTGCACGGGAGATGATACGTGCATCAGCAGGAGTCGCGGGCGAATCTTCGCGTGCGAGCGCTTCTTGATATTTAGCCGTGCTGCTTTCGAGCTCGTCCTTATAAGCGTCCGCTGTCCGCTCAAGTTCACGCAGATGAACCTCATCCGAATTGGCAACACCAGCTACTTTCTTTTGCTGGTTGAGAACCGATTCAAGATTGGCGACTCTGTTGCCCGCGATACGCGATTCATTTTCTAGCGCATGGACGGTTTGGTCCGCCGCGCCGCGCAAAGCACTGTCAAGATCCGCGATCTGTGCCATCAGCTCTTTGATCCGAGGATGACCGGGCAGAAGTGTGCGGGATTCGGACGCGAGCTGGGCGCGGGCGGTAACCCTCTGTTCTGCGATACGGCGCACCAAATCATTATTGGCCACATCTGGAACGTCGGCGACACGTCTCTGTTTGATCATATCCCGGATCAACGAAGCTTTTGCCTGCGCATCGGCCTGGCTGGTGCGCGCTCTCGACAATTCGGTATTGATGTCGGCAAGCTGCTGACCGGTGAGGGTCATATTATTGCTTCCGGTCAGAAGACCGGAACTCGACCGGAACTCTTCAACTTTTGTGCTGGCATCTGTCAGCTTGCCACGCAGTTCCGTGATCAGACTTTCAAGCGATGCCGCCGCCGCCTTGGCGCGTGCGCGCTTCGCTCCGGATTGCTCATTAAGATAAAGTTCGGCAATTTTATTGGCTGCCCTAGCAGCCAGTTCCGGGTCGCGCGATTGGAAGTCGATCGTGAGCACCCGGGTCTTCGTCGGTGAATAGACTGAAAGCCGCTGCTGAAAGGTCTCCAGTATTCTATCTTCCGGTGACAGGCGCGTCGGATCTTTCACGACCCCGAGCAGAATCAATACACGCGAGATTGGGCCGATCCCCTTCGCTAAAGGATCGAATTCAGAATTTCCTTCAAGATTGAGGGCCTTGATGGCGCGGCGTGCGAGATCACGCGATGTAATCAGTTGGATCTGGCTGCCGACGGCCTCGGGATCGACGATTGAGGGCCCGTCATTGACCACTTGGTCCTTCTGCGGCCGGGTGAAATAGTTCTCCTGGTTTTCAAGCAGAACCTGCGACTCAGCCGTGTACCTTGAGGTGATGAGCGATACGATCAGCGATGTGACAAAGAAGGCCGCGCAGACCGGCAAAATAATGAAAGCCCTCCTGCGAATAAGGGCCGCCCATAGGACGCGTATATCGATTTCGCTTGAGCGATCCTCTCGACCTGCCTCAGCATCGAACCCGCTCTCCATCACCCTGCTCCACTCGATCACGCAGCAAATGCAATCGATTCCCAACAATTAGTGCCGGATACACCAGTCGGGTTGCGCAATTGGCACCAGCTTAGTTAGCCGAACACCGCCCGTGCCATTGCCAATCGTCAGCCGTGCGCTCTCCCGCGCTTATCGGGCCCCAGCATCCGCCTCCATCAAGCAGAGTTATGGTTGCAGCCAGGTTAATACCCGGCGCAAATCGTAAGAAGTGAGTATTTGTTAACCATGATTATCTAAAACTTCTCTAGGTAAATGACGCGTAACAGTGATTGAATTTTAATTCTCGGCGGGGACAATGCGGCACGTCTGTTTAATTCTTTGCCTTGCCATGTCTGTGGTTCTGGAAAGTTGCGCTGTGCCGCAGCACATCCCTTATTTCGATATAGACCCTAATGCCCCTTATACGCTTGGAAGCGGCGACCGGCTTCGCATTATCGTGTTTGGACAGGAATCCTTGAGTAACTCCTATGCGGTCGATAGTTCTGGTCATATCTCGATGCCCCTTATCGGGCTCGTCGAAGCGGCAGGCCTGAGCACGGCTTCGCTCGCCCGTCGAATTGAAGCCGAGCTTCGCAATGGATTTTTGCGGGAGCCGCGCGTCTCGGTCGAGGTCGAGGCGTACAGGCCTTTCTTCATCCTCGGCGAAGTGACGACGCCTGGGCAATATCCTTATGTGAGCGGAATGACCGTTGAGACAGCCGTTGCCATAGCTGGCGGCTTCACGCCGCGTGCTTTTAAAGGCGGCGCGGATTTAACCCGCCTCATCAATGGACAGCCTGCCACTGGAACCGTACCCGATACCCAGCTCGTGCGGCCCGGCGATACGATCTTCGTTCACGAGAGATTTTTTTGAGGCTGGACATGGATCGGGTAATTGCCGTGGAACAGCGGGCGCGTACCGACCGGAAGTTTCGGATTCTTCATGTCTTGCGTGCGCCTGTCGGAGGGCTGTTCCGCCATGTGCTCGACCTCACAAAAGAGCAAATTGCGCGCGGCCATGACGTGGGGCTTGTCACGGATTCCCTAACCGGAAGCGACGCCGCATCCGAAATTCTCGATCAACTCAAACCCTCTTTGGCTCTGGGACTTCTGAGGACCCCGATGCGCCGGCAGCCGAACCCTTTCGATCTCATAACAGCGATTAGAATCGGCAAATACACACAGAAGCTTGCAGTCGATATCATCCACGGCCACGGCGCCAAGGGCGGTCTTTATGCACGCCTTCCGTCTCTTTGGCCGGGCACTCAGGAAGCGGTGAGAGCCTATACCCCGCATGGTGGAAGCTTTAGCATCACAATGCCTTATGCGCTGCAACGCTTTTATATGCTCGTCGAGGGCATGTTAGAACCGCTCACGGATGTTTATCTTTTCGAAAGCGCTTTCGCCGCCGGCCGCTTCGCGGATTATGTTGGAAAGACCCATGCTGTGACCAAGATCAATCCAAATGGGATAGGCACCGCTGAATTCGTGCGGGTTGACCCCCTGCCCGACGCGGCGGACCTAATTTACGTTGGGGAACTGCGGCGGCAAAAAGGGATCGAGGTTCTCATCAATGCTGTACAGGAACTGACCAAGTACCACGGCAAAAATCTTCGTCTTCTTTTGGTTGGAAATGGCCCTGATAAAGATTACTTTGAAGCACAGGTCTCCACGCTCGGTCTTAAAACACAGGTGATGTTCATCGGTCCCAGGCCCGCACGGGAAGCGTTCAAAATGGGACGCATTCTGGTCCTTCCAAGCCGTGGAGAATCATTACCCTACGTCATTCTTGAGGCCGCGGCGGCTCAACTCCCTATCGTTGCAACGAATGTAGGCGACATTTGCAATATTCTTTCTCCCTACAGCGACCGGCTTGTCCCGCCGAATGATGTCGGCCGCCTAACCGCGGCCCTCCATGACATGCTCGAAAAAACGCCCGCGGAAAGACAGCGTGTAGCTGCCGATCTCGCAGCCCATACCGCCGAGCGCTTTACGATCGCCAATATGGTGGACACTGTTCTTGCCGCTTACAGCGAAGCGGCCGAACGTAAATCCGCGCGGCATGGTCATGCCAAACCCTCTTTTGCTCTCCTCTCCTGAAAGTCACCGGTGCATCTCCATGGGCGCCTTTTCCGTCAACGATTTAAGACATCTGGAGCCGGATGCAAAACGGCAAGAAGACAATTCTGTCTCCGGCTCAAGCGAGCTTTCAGCTGTCACAGAAAACCTCGCGTCCTTCACCCCGCCAGCCACCTATTCGCGGATCGTCCTTGCGGGGGTCGTGCGTGTCAGCGAATTTATGCTGATCGCCGTCACCGGCTTTCTAGTGCATATGCTGCATGTGGCACCGGCCTATGGTTACGATCCAGTCTATTTCATTGCCATCCCCTGGGTCGCGGCATTCACGGTCGTTGTGTTTCAGTTTATCGGCGCTTACCGCATAGGTGCCTTACGGTATTTTTCAAAAGAGAGTTTGCGTGTTGCAATTGGCTGGACGCTTGTTTTCCTCGTCTCGCTCGCATGCATTTTCTTTCTGAAGCTTGACGTTGTCTTTTCGCGGGTTTGGCTGTCCAGCTGGTATCTTTTCGGTCTCGCCTCGCTATTAATCGAAAGGGCAGCTCTTTCGCTCTATACCAATCACCTTGCCAAAACCGGCCGGCTGGAGCGCCGCACCGTCATCGTCGGCGGCGGCCCCGCTGCAAATCAACTGCTAGAGCAGCTAGCTCATCAACCGAACTCGGATTTGCGCATTTGCGGCGTATTCGACGACCGCACGGATGAACGCTCTCCCAACATGGTCGCTGGCTTTCCTAAACTAGGGACGGTCGACGACCTTCTCGAATTTGCAAGACGTGTGCGGATTGACCTTGTCATCTTCACGCTTCCAATTACAGCGGAAGCGCGCCTGCTGCAGATGTTACGCAAACTTTGGGTTTTACCCGTCGATATCCGCCTTGCCGCTCACATGAACAAACTGCGCTTTCAACCGCGCGCCTATTCTTATATCGGGTCCGTTCCGCTGCTCGATGTGTTCGATAAACCGATCGCCGACTGGGATATCGTGCTCAAATATCTTTTCGATAAAATCGCTGGAACCTTGTGTCTCCTATTTGTCGCGCCAGTCATGGTTTTAGTTGCTCTCGCGGTCAAAATTGATTCAAAAGGCTCGATTTTTTTTAAGCAAAAGCGTTACGGCTTCAACAATGAACTGATCGAGATCTATAAATTCCGCTCAATGTATTCTGATCAGCTCGACTACAATGCGGCCAAGCTGGTCACACGAGATGACCCTCGCGTGACGCGAGTCGGGCGTTTCATACGCAAGACCTCTCTCGACGAGCTGCCGCAACTCTTCAATGTCGTCTTTAAAGGCAATCTTTCTCTTGTCGGGCCCCGGCCGCATGCCATTCATGGAATGGCTGCGGAACATCTATATGATGAGGTCGTCGATGGCTATTTCGCACGTCATCGTGTCAAGCCGGGGATCACTGGCTGGGCGCAGATTCATGGCTGGAGAGGAAGTACGGATACACCAGAAAAGATCCAAAAGCGCGTCGAATGCGATCTCTACTACATTGAAAACTGGTCTATTCTGCTTGACGTGTATATTCTGCTTGCAACACCCATCGCGCTTTTAAAGCTCGAGAACGCTTATTAGAGCGAGACGAGGAAAAGTGTGTGCGGTTTTCCGCTCGCATCTCGCTCTATACTTTTAAAACGAAGGCTGGCCAGCTCATGCTGGCCGCCGATTGTGAAATGTTTTATGCAGATCGAAAAATGGGCTTCGTTCCTCGTTGCACTTGCCGCGGTCGCTGGCGCGGCCGGCGTCACCGAAGCCGCCTATGCGGCACATGGATCGGCCAATCCGCTGCTTCAGACCTCGTCGCATTTTCTTTTGCTGCACGCGGCTGCGGTCATCGCCGTGACAGGCTTTGCGCAGTCCTTCCAGCCCGCGTCCCGATTCCTCCTTCTGACCGGTTCGCTGCTCCTGCTCGGCACGCTCCTTTTTTGCGGCGATCTATCGGTTCGCGCTTTTACAAGCACACGCCTGTTCCCGATGGCAGCGCCGCTCGGCGGCACCACGATGATCGCCGGATGGCTTGGCACCGCCATCGCGGCGTTGTTCCAGCTACGGAAATCGAGAACTTCTCACGTGTGAAGCACGCGTCCATAGGCATCAAGCACGCTTTCGTGCATCATTTCTGAAAGTGTCGGGTGCGGGAACACCGTCTGAATTAATTCCTCTTCGGTTGTCTCGCAATTCATCGCAATAACAAAGCCCTGGATCAGCTCTGTGACCTCGGCGCCAATCATATGAGCGCCAAGCAGCCTGCCAGTCTTCGCGTCGAAAACCGTTTTGACGAGGCCGTCAGGTTCGCCAAGCGCGATAGCCTTGCCATTGCCAATAAAGGGAAAGCGGCCAACCTTGACCTCAAAATCCGCCTGCTTTGCTTTGGCTTCGGTCAGACCGACGGAGGCGATTTGCGGGTGGCAATAAGTGCAGCCTGGGATCATCGCCTTATCGATCGCATGAACGGGCAGACCCTTGATCGCTTCGACGCAGACAACGCCGTCATGTTCAGCCTTATGCGCGAGCATTGGCGGCCCGGCGACATCGCCAATCGCGTAAATACCCTTCACATTCGTGCGGCCATAACCATCGGTTTTGATAATGCCGCGCTCAATCGCAACGCCTAAAGCTTCAAGCCCGAGATTTTCAATATTACCAATAACGCCAACCGCCGAGATCATGCGTTCGGCTTCGATGACCTGTGTCGCACCCTTCTCATCAGAAAGGGTCGCAAGCACGGAATTGGCTTTCTTCTCGACCTTCGTCACTTTGGTCGAGGTCAGGATTTTAATGCCGTCCTTTTCAAACCGCTTGCGCGCATGAGCAGCGATCTCCTCATCTTCGGCCGGCAAAATCTGCGGTAAAACCTCGACGATCGTGACCTCGGTTCCCATCGTCTTGTAGAAGGAAGCAAACTCGACGCCGATCGCGCCCGAGCCCATAACGATCAGTGATTTCGGAAACACCTCTGGAACCATGGCTTCGAAATAGGTCCAGATCAGCTTGCTGTCTGGTTCCAGACCCGGGAGCACCCGCGGCCGCGCGCCAGTGGCGACAATGATATGTGATGCACGATAGACCGCCGGGGGCAGCGTATTTTTCGGCACTGGATTTTGCGGCTGCATCGGCACCTTCTTCGAAGATGCAACCGTCACCTCGCCTGGCCTTGAAATCGACGCCTCGCCCCAAATCACATCGACCTTATTCTTCTTCAGCAAAAAGCCGACACCGCTATTCAATTGCGCCGAGACCGCGCGTGAACGTTTGACAATCGCCGCTGGATCGAAGCCAAGCTTGCCTTCGATCACGAGACCGTAATCCTTGGCATGATTTGCGTAATGAAAAATTTCGGCTGACCGCAGCAAAGCCTTGGTGGGAATGCACCCCCAATTCAGGCAGATTCCGCCAAGATGTTCACGCTCGACGACTGCCGTTCGCAGACCCAATTGCGCCGCCCGCAGGGCCGCGACATAACCGCCAGGGCCGCCGCCAATCACAATAAGGTCGTAGGATTGATCCGCCATTTCGATCTTCCAGATCCATCAAACTTGAAGTCCATCAGCCTTCAATGCTTAGCACATATCAAACATGTTCCACGGCGACGATACCAGGAATAGCTTTCAAGGCGCCTGCCATATCGGTCGAGACCTGATATTTGCCGGGCAATTTCATCTCGATTTCGTCGCCTCCGCGCATCAGAACAAGCGAGACCTCACCTTCGCCGCGCAACGTCAGACGCTGGGCAATCGAGGCCAAGGGAGCCTCATCGCGTAAAAAGACGCGCAAGCCCTTTTGGATACGGGTCGCCGCCATATCCAAAGGCTCGGCGGAAATGATGCGCGCCCGCACATCCTCACCTTCGACATTGGCCTGCAAGCCCAGCAGCAAAGCCGCGCCTTTGACGAGCAGGTCGCGATATTGGTTCAAGCCCTCCTGAAATAAGATCGCTTCATATTGGCCTGACTGATCCGACAATTGGACGATGCCCATTTTTGTGCCGGACTTGGTCCGGCGTTCTTGCTTATCGAGCACGATCGCAGCTACCCGGCCGGCGGAAGCTCCCTGTTTGACGGTCCGGGTAAATTCGCTCCACCGGCTCACATGCAACCGGCCAAGAATCTTGGCATAAGCGTCAAGCGGATGGCCCGACAAGAAGAACCCCACGGCATCGAACTCGCGGCGCAACCGCTCAGCAAGTGTCCAACTGGCGGCTTTCGGCAAAGCCAATTGTTCGATTGTCTCGATGGTGAAGAGCGCATTTTGCCCGGCCATACGCTCTTCCGTGCGCCGCGCGGCGCAAGCCATGATCGTCTCAATCCCGGCAAAAACACGCGCCCGGTCTGCGTCGAGCGCATCGAAAGCCCCCGCCGAGGTCAAACATTCGAGCATGCGCTTATTGACGTCGCGCGGATTGATGCGAGCCGCGAAATCCGCGAGGTCGCGAAATCCAATTTTTCCCCTTGCGGCGACGAGCGCCTGCGCCTGCCCCGCGCCAACGCCTTTGACGGCTGACAAAGCATAATGAATGACGAGTTCCCCGGCGTTTGCCTCCACCTCGAAATCGACGCCGGAGCGGGTGAGCGATGGCGGTTCAACTTTGATCGCCAGCCGCCGGGCCTCGTTGCAGAACTCAGCAAGCTTATCCGTGTTCGATTTGTCGAGCGTCATCGACGCAGCCAAAAATTCAACCGGATGATTGGCCTTAAACCAAGCCGTCTGATAAGCGATCAGCGCATAGGCCGCCGCGTGACTCTTATTGAAGCCGTAATCAGCGAATTTGGCGAGGAGATCGAAAATTTCGTCGGCCTGCGCCTTGGGCAGCCCGCGCTCCATCGCGCCAGAGACAAACCGGTCGCGCTGCGCATCCATCTCTGACTTGATCTTCTTGCCCATCGCGCGGCGCAAAAGATCGGCCTCGCCCAGCGAATAGCCGGAAAGAATCTGCGCGATCTGCATCACCTGTTCCTGATAGATGATGACGCCGCAGGTTTCTTTCAGGATCGACTCGATCTTCGGATGGATATAATCGGCATCCTCTTCGCCGCGCTTCACGGCGCAATAAGTCGGAATATTGGCCATGGGCCCCGGCCGGTAAAGCGCGACGAGAGCAATAATGTCTTCGAACCGGTCGGCCCGCATCTCGACAAGCGCTTTGCGCATGCCGGCACTTTCCAGCTGGAACACGCCAACCGTCTCGCCACGGCCAAGCATTTCAAAGGTTCTACGATCGTCGATCGGAATTTTCGCAAGGTCGATCTCGATCCCGCGCCTTTGCAAAAGCGCGACACAGGTCGCAAGCGTGGTGAGTGTCTTCAACCCGAGAAAGTCGAATTTGACGAGACCCGCGGGCTCAACCCATTTCATGTTGAATTGCGTCGCAGGCATGTCGGATTTCGGATCGCGATAGAGCGGCACCAATTCTTCGAGCGGCCGGTCGCCGATCACGATGCCCGCCGCGTGAGTCGAGGCATTCGAATAAAGGCCTTCCAGCGTTTCCGCGATCTTCAACATTTGCGCGACCTTCGGCTCAGCCTCGGCTGCCTCACGAAGGCGGGGCTCGGACTCGATCGCTTGTTTGAGATTGACCGGCGCCGCTGGATTTTGCGGCACGAGTTTCGCCAATTTATCGACTTGACCGAGCGGCATTTCGAGCACACGCCCGACATTGCGCATCACGCCGCGCGCCAGAAAAGATCCGAAGGTAATAATCTGCGCGACCCTGTCGTGGCCATAGCGCTCACGCACGTAGCGGATCACTTCGTCGCGCCGGTCCTGACAGAAGTCGATGTCGAAATCCGGCATCGAGACGCGTTCGGGATTGAGAAAACGCTCGAACAAAAGCCCGAAACGGATCGGATCGAGATCGGTAATCGTCAGCGCATAAGCGACAAGCGAACCCGCGCCCGAACCGCGCCCCGGACCGACCGGAATGCCTTGCGACTTCGCGTATTGAATGAAATCTGCGACGAT
>Ga0116226_10003983_pt1 | contig 13022 bp, 3 predicted proteins | sample S1TSphfallax_FD_89692 | JGI IMG/M metagenome (GOLD analysis project Ga0116226, IMG submission 89692) | Host-associated microbial communities from peat moss isolated from Minnesota, USA - S1T2_Fa - Sphagnum fallax MG | ecosystem: Host-associated > Plants > Peat moss > Unclassified | place: USA... | reverse complement strand
TTTATATTGGAAAGCCTAGCAACAGAATGTCTCAGGCTTGTTATGTGCTTAAATTTTCAGAGTGTGAAAGTTTCTCTTGACAATGAGATTTCATTAAAGGTGCTAAATTTGTTGAACTATTATATTATTGAGTATACTTCAGTTTGCGCTTGTAATCTGCAATTGAGGACTCAGGACTGTCTAAACTAAAAGAAACTGTAAAGCTCTCTGTAAAGCATCCAGAGCTGGGGGAGTGAGAAGGAAAATCCCAAAAGTCAAATTTGAGCCCCCAGTCCTGATGTGTTTATTTTTCTTGCTTCTTCCTGTGATGTAGCCATATTTGCATTTGATTATGTGATGATAATGGCAATCATCTATAAGAAGATTTAGCCAAATTTGGCTATAGACTAGATATGAAAGCTTAAAAGTTTATTCTTTCTTCTATAATATGGGTATCTTGTGTACAACAGCCAGTTTTTGTGCAAAACACTGCACAAATGGGAGAGAATTTTTTTTGTCGCAATACTAGTAAAATTAGATGGCTTTTTACATGTTTAACATTTTGATGACAATGATTGTGAAGTCAATCATACTTGTACAAAATTATTCATTATGTTTATTTTTGATAAATAGAAAAGTAAAAGTATTTAATTTGACTAATTTCAAATGATGTTATAACCAAATTGAACATGCCAAAATATATGTGGTATATACAATGCATATGTGAACTATGTAAGTGACTAAAACTAGTCATAGACAATTTGACATCAAATATGACATGTCATTTGTGTAACTAAAGATAGTCATAGTCATTTTGACATGAAATATGACATGAAAATAAATAACAAATTTCATGTTCACAGTTTTTGTTTGTAATGTTTCATATAAAAATTTAAAAAGGGGACAACATTGCTCGAATATAACAAAATGACATCTTAAAAAATGGAAGATCAAATCCAATTTATATATTTAATTTTTTTACTAAATAAAACATAACCAATGTACATGTGAAACTTGAACTAATGTATTTTTTTAATTGAAAATTGAAAATAATAAAAATTTAAATAAACTTATGAATTATAGACATGTCAATTGAATTATATAATTTCAAAAGCGAATTTCGCTTCATTATGAGATTTTGAAAAATAAATAATTTTTTTTTCCCAAGCCAAGATATAAAGATTCATGCATTATTTTTGGAATTTTAAATATTAAAAAATTTAGTTAAGTTATCTTTTGAATAAAATAATTTAATTTAATATATTTAAAATTAGTGTAATAATGTTTTTTACCTTTTGGAATTGAAAAGCATTATAAGTTTCATTATTCTCAAGATGTTAATTTTTCCAAATTCTATGGTTTCAAGCAATCCCATATTATGTATGTATGGATGCAAGCAATTCAAAAAATAACATGAAAATTCATAATAACATGTGATTTTTGATGTCCATGTAAATGGTTATTACAGGAAAAGAATGAATTAGTTTCTAGGTGTGCTTCATTTAGTGTTATGCAATTATTGTTTCAATTTCAAATATAACACTGTTGGTCAATTCAATAGTAATTTAATAATTGATGCATCATTGTAAATGAAAATTGGAGCAACATTAATAAAAATGCAACTTGGAAAATGCATACAAGTTTTCTGGTTTTTATATTAGAATTGCAATTTATCACAAATTATATGGATTTAATTGCTAGCACAAGTCTTCCAAAATGATTTCAAGATAAAATTTGACACATTACTAAGATACCTAAAATTGAAATGCAAATGGAATTTACTTCTCAAAATTTTCATTAACAACACCTAGATATGTTATAAATCACCCAATGCCTAGAAGGTTATTATTCAATTTTGGAACACAATGTAAGTTTTTTTCTAAACTTTTTAAATTGTTTCATTTAATTTTATTTAATTGTTCTAACAATTTCAAATTTGATCAAAGCTTAGGTTTTAGAATTTGGGCAATATAGATTAGAAATAATTCATCAATAATGTAATAAAAATTCTTTAACACATATTATAAATTTAGCTACAAAATAAATGAAATTTGAAAAGTAACATCAATCACCTATAATAAAAAATGCAACTTGAAAAATGCATACAAGTTTATTTTTTCCTTATATCAAAAATTAGAATTGAAATATATAAGCATTGTATGGATTTAGTATTTACAAAAGTTTTTTATTTCTTGAGGGTAAAAATGAAACATGACATTTTGATCAAACATTTGAAAAATATTATTAAGAAATCTATATTACATTAGGATAGGTGTTTGTTTTGTTTTGTGGTGACCGCATCTTAACCCTCCCAAACCATGGGGCCATTCATTACTCTTTTGGTACCATTGGAAAGCCATTAACAATGTAATGTGCATTTTGCAAATTATTAACCATGGAGCAAAAGTTATTGAATTTAGATTTATTTTTTCATTGAAAATTAATTTCAAATTACAAAGTTGGCTTTTCCAACAATCAATGGGTCTTCACATATTGATATTTAAATTCACATTACTCATTTCAAATCACATGAGATCAAAATCTTTTAAGGTGTACCAGCTAGGATGAAAGAAAAGCAATCCTTATTGGAGTTTGATATTTTGATCTCCATCATTATCAAAAGATGTCAAATATTTTTCAAGTTAATATCTTAGATCACCATATATCTAGAACCATTAGTATCATCCACTTTATGTCCCTGTGTATAGTGAACAAGAGTGTAGTAAAGGAGTTTTTTTCAAAAGGTGCATTAAAGCTATCTGTAAAGTGACTCTGTATTTTACCCCCTATCCCCCCTACTTTCACCCCCTATCCGCACTTTTAGTGGTATCTGCAAAATAAAGAAATTTTATGAAATCTCAGTATGAATGCTGAGTTTCAGCATTTAATGCACAAGGTTTGAGAGTAATTATAATAGTTGTATAGGTAGGAGCAGTGAAAACATATGTAGCAATAGTGAAGACGCTCAAGAAAGGAAAGAGGGGATGAAACTCAGTTCACCACCAAATTTGGTGGAAAAATTAGTTGGAGTCCCAGCTATTTTGTTTTGTAAATTTTCATTCCCAATTACATGTTTGATGCCCTATAGTGCCGAAACTGGCAGTTGTTCTCCCTAATTGCCTAACTTTATAGATAACATTATCCCCATGAGTGAATGTATTTGCTTCTATGTGTCATGGGGAATCTCTCATTGGTCATCTCCTATTTATCCATCTCAATCAATTAATGTCTCTTCATGTCGCATGAAGAAATATATTTATTTCTTCATTTCATAAGGAAATGCATGGGAAATCTCTCACTGGCTATCAAATTGCCATTTAACTATCTCACCCAATTAGTGTTTTTTTATGTCAAAAGGACAAAATCTTTTTGCCTTTTCATCTCATGTGGAAATGATGGAAAATCTCCCATTAGCCATCCTATCCACCCTTTCATTATTAACCCTTTTATTTACTTTATCAAATGTCAAACCTTCAAATCTTAAACTTTAACTCAATCACATTTCAGTTCATAATTGAACCTTGAATATATTCGCATTTGGGCCAATGACACAAGATTTCAATAATGAACATTAAATTAAAACAAAGGAAACAAAAATGATTATAAAAATATATATATTAATATCATAAATTCAACAAGGTAATTGAATGTGTTGTAATCACATGATACAAATAGTGTATATAATTTATTTTAACCTTTTTTTTTTTTTTAAAATTTGCATGGTGCACATTTTGTAATGATCCTTCGGGAAATGATAGGGAGCAGGCCAAAGAACATGATGGGAGCACAAGTGAACGTGTGATGACGGGAGCTAAAAGGTGTTAGATATAAATCTTATATAGAAATAGAGACACAAGAGGAGGGTTAAAACTTAGAAGTGAGAGGAAAGGGGATCACTTTTTGAATTTTTGGAAAAACAAAAGAAACTTGTGAAAGTAGCTATTATCAATCATGTTTTTGTTACTCTAAGCTTGTAACAAGAGTTTTTTGTTGCTCCAAGTTCACATTCTTACTGCTCTTTTCAGTCGTGCTCTTATTGTTCCAAGTTCATGTTCTTGTTACTCCAAGCTCCTAACAAACGTTCTTGTTGCTCCAAGCTCCTAGCAAAAGTTCTTGTTGCTCCAAGCTCCTAGCAAAAATTCTTGTTGCTCCAAGTTTTCATTCTTGTTACTCTTTTTCATTGTGCTCTTATTATTCCAAATTACGTTCTTATTGTTCTTTTCAATCATGTTCTTGCTGCTCCAAGCTTGTGTTCAAATGTTGTTCTTCATGGTTGTGTTCTTGCTACTCCAAGCTCGTGTTCGAATGTTGTTCTTCCCAATTGCATTCTTTTGCTCCAAGCTCATGTTATTGGTATTTGAAGTTCGAAATTCTTCAAAAACCTTTTTATGTTGCTTTTGGTTTTTTATTTTTTTGCTTTATGTTTTGGCCTTTGCTTTCTAGCCCTTTGGCTATAGGTCTCTCAAGATGGTTCTTCCTCTTGTGCCTTCTTGATGTTGTTGTTTTTCAAGGTTATCCATGCTTCTCACCCTTCTAATGTTATTGCTCTTTCAAAATTAATCCTTTTTTGGCCCTCCTATTACTACTAGATCAAGCCTCCCCCCCTCTCCACCCTTACCATTTAGTTTAGCAAGTTAAGTTTATTCGGGTTGTCATTCACACCAATCACCAAACACAAAAGCCATGATTTCCAAACACAAAATCTTTTCAAAAATTGGATGTAAATACATATTGATCCTAATTTACTTGGGTTTTGGGAATTTTTATGATTTAAGGTTTTGGGTTCATAAAGAGATTAAGGAATTAATCAAGAGCTAGAATATGGACATATAATTAATTTTCCCACCTTAGTCAATTTGCTCTAACCTTTGTTGTTACTATTTCTTCTATTTTAAAAAACATACCAGTTATTTTAACAATGATTTATTCTAGTTTTCGAGTGTGGCACTTGAATTAAATTTACACCAAAGCAAAATGATCCAAGAAAAATAAAATGGTATGTGCATGGTAGGAAAAAACTTCATGGTGATGGAAATGAATCAATATTTTAAACTAGATTGTGTATCATATATTTTTTTTTGTGTAAAACAAATGCAAAATTTACATTGTTTTCAAGACAAACTAATCTAGCTTTTGTCTATGACTATGTAATTTTTTTCATTTGTTTAAGAAGAAGTCTAATTGCATAATTATAAAAAAACTTCTAAATCATTGTTTGTTCTTCTTACTTTTGCTGTTGTGATTCTTTTAATTATGTGAATGAATGAAACATTGTCAAATTTGTTGTTTTATTCTTGTGCCCATCATAATCATCAATATTTTTGAATGTTGTGACTTCATTCATCCAACAAGCTTTGCTTTTCAACCAACAAAAAACAATATTCCAAATCATGGCATAATCTTGAACAATCAAATCTATGTTGCAATATCGATGATGATCAAAGTTTAAACATCAAATTGGATCCATATGCAATAGAAAAACACAAACCCAATGAAAAAAAGTTAATACATTACAAATATGAAGAATATTATCAATCTAGGTTATGTGGAAAAAACACAAATGCCAAAAAAGAAAAACAAACATAAAAAATTTTCAAGAAAACTTCAATGATAACAATGAAAAAAGAAATCTACTACAAATCTCAAAAATGTCATCAATCCATATATGGTAGAATCACAAACTTGAAAGAAAAACAAAACACCTCAAATCCCAAAATACCAATGACGATGAAAAATGAATTTAATGTTGTGAATTTTTATGAATATTAATCTAGATGTGTAGGCAAAATTACAATCCAAAAAAAAAAAAAAACCACTTCAAACTTCAAGAGTGTTAGTCCTTGAAATGTAATAGAAACACAAACCCAAAAGAATAACCACAAATCTCAAGGATACCAATTTGCTACAACAAAGAAAGAAAATTGGAACAAATCTTAAGAACATCACAAATCCAGATGTGGCAAAATTAACACAAACCCAAAAGAAAAAAAACAAAACATTATAAATTAGATTCAAAAATATCTTTAAAATATCATTATCAATCTCTAAAATATGGTAGATTTAACACAAACCTAAAGAAAAAAAAACAAACATTTTTGCAAATATGATCCAATGATCTGTAAAGGATCAAGATCACTAATGATGATGATGATGAATAATTTTACTTTTCTAAGCTCTAGATGATAATGACCCCAAATGGTTCTAAGCTCTAATCTATGAATCATAATCCACTCCACATGTATGTGCAATAAATGGTCAAGCCTAGGGATTTATTTTTGTATTTTTCAATTCTAGGGTTTGATTGTCTACCAATGTTGTGCCTAATAACCAATCAATGGACTACTATATCCAAGATTTAAAAGAGGTTTCAAGTTTGTGACCATCTTCTTAAAAAAAGTGGTGAAGCTCTAAAGCTGTTAATAGGTTCAAACTACTAGAATTTCCTTGTTCATGTTTCTTGGTTCAAACAAGCTATGAATTCCACTGCAAAAGTCTTTTTTTGTCTATAGACACATGATGTGCAATGTGTAACACATGAGGTTGCACAAATAAAACTAGTTGTTCTTTAGCTACATGGAATGTTGTAACAATTGAAAACTTCCAAGGTGAAGTTCTTGCACTTAAGCTTTTCAAGCTTTTGTCTACCTTTTGAAATTTTGCATCTTTTGGAATATTTGGAAATCCTTTATGTGGTTGAACTAAAAATTTCAAAGTTAAATAATTATTCAACAAAGACCCTATGATCCTACTATTCACTATGGTACCAATGCAAATTAGGCTCTAACAGGTTTTTCCTGGTGACCACTTAGTTAAGAATGATTTCGTTTCACAAATTGCTGTTGGGTTATAGCCAGGGATGAAGTCATGGAGTTGATAAGCTTGCTAGTATGCAAGACTGAGAACAAGCCCTGAATTGTTTTGTTTCATGTTTTGCAGGGACAATTTCAGACACGTGAATTCCAAAAGTAAAATTCGAAAATCAAAATTCCAAGTTTTGCAATTTGAAAATCAAAATCCACAAATCTCTGTTTCTTGCCATTGGTTCAAACTGTGTCTACATTAATAAACAATAATTGCTGGTCAAATCTATGACATATCACTTGCTAGTCAAATCATTGACATATCAATTCCAAGTTCAAAATTCATGAATTTCATTTTCAAAGCGTTTTTCCAATTCCATTTTCACTTTCAAAATTCGTGCATTGCATTTTCTATGTATTTTTTCAACTGCAATTCATTCTCAAAATTCATAAATCCCATTTTCTAGAATTTTTCCTATTCCAATTCCAAGCTCAAATTCCATAAACCGTTTTCTACAAATAAAAATGCATTTTCCCCATTTGAAGCTCAAAATTCATAAATCTTTCTTTCCAAATTTCTAGCAACTTGCAAAAGGAATGGGCACATATCAAATCACCATCACCATGATGAAAGATTCGGTTAGTCTTGGAAGCGAAACAACCAGCAATAATCTAATTTAACAAAATTTTAATTTACAAATTTAACTCACAATAGTCAAAATAAAACCTTGTATGTCTACCCCGGCAGGGCCTTTGTGTGCACCACACCTTGTTATTAAGGTTGGCAAAAGTGATTCCAAATTTAAGTTATGTACTACTTAGTAAAAAAACCTTCATTACATAATCACTTGAAGCGTGCTGATGGAAAACTCTGATATTATTGATCTATGGCCTCTTCACTTTGGCACTAAAATGCAACCCTAATTTGACAATCAAAATTATGACTTCAAGTAGTACTAGTGTGGCCTGTGCGGTTGGTCCAAGTGTTACCACTTCCTCAACTGATTTTTCCTTTTAAAACCTGGTTTTTGAACTTTATTTGAATTTTCAACGGCGGAAATCACTTAAAAATCAATATCTCCCGCATTCTGAATCCAAATCTTACCAAATAAATTCCATTAAATCCTGCTCATCAAGTTCTTTCCAACAACACCAAAGGCACATTCCAATTCCTCCGAAATTTTCAGCTACAATTTAATTTCATTTTCAGTGAAGAAATCATTCAATAATCAAGAACTTCTACACAGCAAGTCCAAATGCCATGAAACCAAGGCGATGCACCCCTCCTCCTCGAGAGCTTTCCAAAGAGACCAAGAACGCGATCTGAAGCATCCTGGTTAGGTGGATCTCATTGGTACACAAAAAAAAAGAAAAAACCAACAAACTACCTTGCTTCATAGAGAAACGTTTCATCTAAATAATAATAAGGCACATAAATTAGTCATTTTCTATGCAAGGAACTGGGTTTTCACTTTTGAGTTCATTCGATCCTTATTACTGTGAACCTCAGTCGTCACTAAACTCCATTTTGTGTTTGGACAGTTCTAACCACGAAAGTTCATTTTCTGTTAGAGCTGTTGCCAACCAGTTGTGTTCAAAAGAAGTTAAGCAGACGACAACGGCAACAACAGTCACACCGATGCCAATCGTGAGCGCCATATTGACTGTATACTTGGGAATGGGTGGTAACACTGCAAACCCAGCACTAGCGAATGCACCCATGACAAAGAAGACTGCAGCACTCACAAGGTAATAAGCTAGTCCAAGTTTCCACTGTACAGACCGCACCTCGAATCCGATGTATTCGCGACGTCGTGGGGGAAGTGCAACATTCGCTCCCATCATGAAGGTTGCAATAGCAAAGAAGAAAGACAGCGAGTTGAAAACCCAGAAACTTTCCAAAATAGGATGACCTTCAACAGAAGCAAAAGGACCATCCGTGCCAGGCGGGGATGAGTATCCTAAAGGCGGGCACAGCCATCCGGCAAAAGTCGCAGTTACAATCAGCACGGTCCCAACAAGAATAGCGTTTATTGCATCCACGTGAACTTTCCTCGCCTCGGTCAGTTTCTTCACTTCTCTGTGGATCTCAGGTCTTTCCATCAAGATGTTCCAGATCCTACCCCAGGGCTTCGGATTGAATGGCTCACTCGAGTTACCTCTGTCTTTCTTGTGTCCTTTCTCGTATGCCATCTGAAGAACCATTATTCCTTTCGGATAATGAGCAACAGCATTTAAGCCTCTTTTTGTGGCCTCATACAAGCGGTTAACAACTTCGCAGTGTCCACTGAGCACAGCTAATGCTAGTGGAGTCTGGTACCAACCATAGGACTTGACGTCTGCATTATCCAACAGTCCACGCACATCGGATGCCTCATTCAAATCGACAATGTAATCCCTGTCGATAAGAAGTTTGACTATCTCATGACGCCCCATTCTCACAGCCCAATAAAATGCTCGTCGCCATTTGCTCTTCTCGTCCATCATCGTCTCACTGAGAATTTTCTTCATCTCCGCCTCACCGAGCTCGTTCTTCATCACGTGCTCACTGAGCTCCTTCTTCTCATGATCGGCCTCCATCTTCGCCTCACGCAACTCAATAAGTTTCGTTACCATGTCAACGTGCCCCAGTCTAGCAGCTGCCTCAATCGGACATAACCAGACCTCATGACAACGGTACAATGCGTATACAAGTTCATCACAGTTACTGTAGAACAAATTGAGCGTCTTCGTATTAGGAGAGGAAAAATCTGGTTCGCTAGATTTGAAGCTCTCGTCAGCGACTGCGATATCCTTCAGGGCGTCAACCATTTTGAAGTCATTGTTCTCAGCAGCAATTGCCAGAGCTAGAAGTCTCTTGCTGATTGGTGTCGGTTCAAGTCCCTCGTTCAGTGATTTCGGATCATCAGCTCCTCTCGGCCGTATCAGGGCCACCACGATGTTCACAAATTTTTTTCTCGCAGCCCAGCACTCGCTCCTTCCGCAATCTGGCCGTCCTTTTGCATATTTCTTGAAGTCGTCCTCAACCACGCCCACAAAAAAATCCTCTATCCTTTCGTCGTCATTCCTTTCGGCCTCACTCCTTGTGGCTTTATTTGTACGAGCTTGTCGCAACGTCTCCTCGTATACCTGCCCACGGGAACTAAAAAACGCGTTGTACTCCCTTTTAGTTGGTTGAGGCTCCTGCTGAATTTTGCTGTCGAAGGCATTTGCAGCAGGCTTAAGTCTCCCGTCGAGATATGATTTCAAATAATCATTGCTGGCGCCAACAGGTATCAATTCGGCAGATTCAGAAGGCTTCTTAGTTTCATGATAATCTAAGTCCGCGATTTCTTTGTCCTCAGGAGTGTTTTGCGCCGTCATTCTCCAGATAACACGAGACACCTCTCAAGCTGAAAGATGCTTTGTGCACGTCCTACACAAAAAAAAATTGTTCAATGGTACAACAAGCTCTGCAGATAATTATTCGCCAGTTTTGCAAGGTCAGTGAGTCCCAAGTGTAACCATTGTCGCACAAATTTTTTTTGAGAAAGACTAGGCAGAAGGAGAGAAAGATTTCACCCGCAGCTATTCACAAACTCTACGCTCCACTGTAAAGCACTCACAGACCAGTAATACTTTAAAATAACATTAAAAAAATTTAAACAATTTTTTTTGAAATTAAAAAAAAAATTCGATTTTTTGGGATTTTTTTTGAATAATTCAATAAAAAACAGAAACAAATTTTAAATTGACTCACATTACACCTCATTTTATTTTTTTCACACCTGCCTCTTGGCTCCATCATAGTGGGGGAATGGGCAAGTTACATGTATAGGTGTATAATGATAAGATTATGTGCGGGTTTAAGTTTGTAAAAGAAAAATTTGAAAAATATCTTTAATTTTTTAAATGAATATTTAAAACTTAAAAAAACCCAACCACCATGGCCCAACGATTTGATTATGACAAGATTTTCTACAAAAAGTTATAATTCATATTAAAATAAATTTATTTTAAAAAAACTAAGTACCACTCCATGGTGGCCTAACTACTACCACGCTTGGAACCTACCTCCTACCTCCATCTTCATTGTGGGGGTAGTAGGTAGATTACATGTATAAGACCTACTTTGGCCCTTACATAGTAGAAGCAACAATCATCCTTTTTCTTCATCCATGTGTTTTGTAGTTTAGGATTTAAGTCATAAGAACCCAATTGTCAACAAGCTTTTCCTTCTCCTTTACTGGATCAGAATCATCAACATCTTGTCCTATTATGTCAATAGAAAGATCCATACAAAGAGAGAGGGGGGAGAAAGATAGGTGTTTGATCGCAGGACTTGGTGCAATTTGGTGGCAGCTGTGGTAATCGGAGCAGCAATAATGTTCATACCTTGAATACATGGGCAAAATGTGCCTCACTGTGCAACCTTAGAGCTTCGTGTTGACTCCTTTGAAAGGTAGTGTGCACCTTTTCTTCCTTGAGTTGTATTTATTCTTACGTGTTCTCTCTCTTTCTCTTATTTGTGTGTTTTTTCAACCAATTGTTTTGTGAAGTGTGTGTGTCCGCACGCACATGCTTGTTTAGTTTGTTGCAATGGGTTTTTTAAATGACTTGGGTTTTGGGTTTGTGATTAAAATTATTGCGAAAAAAATGATGGTTTTGAGATTTTTTAAGTTTTAGTGACTTTGGGGTGGATGTGACTATTTTGAGAATATGTTGTTGATGAAATTCATAACATTCATGGTTAGGGTTCCAAAAAATGGAAAAGGGACTCAAGGACTTGAAACAAATTTAAGTGAGAAAAATTGAATAATTGAATTTAAGATAATTTATGTGATGGTGATGAGTTTTCACATTCATACATAGTTGTGTATGAATATTTTGATTTATAACTAAAAACTCAAAAAAAAAATTAAAATGAGTTCTAATGGACAACCAATCATGTTTTTTTGGCAAGATTATTTCCTACACATGTGACCTACACCTTAAAACTAAACATTTTGAATCCATTGAACATAATTGTTTTTTATCCTTTTCCTTGTAACCCATTCTTTCAAGATTTCAAAACATTGAAATGTTTGTATAATTTTGTTTTTCATTGAGTTTATCTAATGAACATGTATTTCATAGAATCAGGCATGTTTTTATTATACAAAAAATTTGAAATGAATTGTATGACTTTATGCATTCCTTTTAATTCTTTTTTAAAAAGTGCAATTTAGACATTTGATATAGTTAGTTTATATAACTCAAAATAATATCTATATAATATCCAATTTTTTTATAATTTTTTTTATTAATTTAACAAGACATCATTATATCTATTGGCATACAACAATTCATTCCAACTATAATAATGTAAGATAAACAGAAATTTAAAGTTATCTTTTGCAATCCTTTAAATACAAGTCATTTCTTTTTGGTACCCCAATCATGAATACACCCGAGAAGTCGTTTTATGTGAGAGATTTCCCCGCATAAGGAAGGATCTATGTTTCATACTTATTTTATCTAATTTTTAGGGTTTCTCAACAAGATAAAGACGAGGGTTATCTTGCACCGTCAAACCGCCTTTGCTACTGTTCTTCAAGAAAGTGTTCCTTGCTCCTGCCCTGGTGCCGCTGCCATTTGTACAATTGAAAACACATGGGAAAACACAAACTTTTTCTTGATGGGAATATTGGGGTACTTATTTGTGGGTTCACATCATGATACATGGTCTGCTCATGGGTGCAGAAGCAACAACAAAAGTGGAACTGGATCAAATGGTGGATCAATAGAAATCAGAGATTCATAGTTCAACTATGTTTGCATTCGTGAGGGCAATAGTGAATATGTTTGGAGATTGCGTACAGACAGGCCATGCACATCACCCACAATCACACTTATCTTCCCACCAAGGCTATGTTGGCCACTAGGCGAGCTAGATGACCCACCCACAATGTAGAGGCACATGCTTCTATTCCTTGGAAATGCAGATTCCGAATTTTTGGTGTGAAATATGAGGAATTTGCATTGTTGCTGATTCACACAATCTTACCTCCAAAAGGATAGCGTTGGAGACTATTCTGAAGTTTTTAATGTTTTTTTTAGTGTGTTGATGACAAAAGATATTAGCAGCAAGATATTAGCAACAAGACTAGCCAAGTAAGGCAAGAGGATTATTTTTGGCCAATCAGGCTCTAACAGGTTTTTTCTGGTGACCACTTAGCTAAGAATGATTTTGTTTCACAAATTGCTATTGGGTTATAGCCAGGG
>Ga0116226_10003982_pt1 | contig 13024 bp, 6 predicted proteins | sample S1TSphfallax_FD_89692 | JGI IMG/M metagenome (GOLD analysis project Ga0116226, IMG submission 89692) | Host-associated microbial communities from peat moss isolated from Minnesota, USA - S1T2_Fa - Sphagnum fallax MG | ecosystem: Host-associated > Plants > Peat moss > Unclassified | place: USA... | reverse complement strand
GATGGAAAACCCTAACCCTAACCCTAAAACATGTTTAACATGTATGATGGAAAACCCTAACCCTAACCCTAAAACATGTTTAACATGTATGATGGAAAACCCTAACCCTAACCCTAAAACATGGGCCAGCAGTTGCATTTGCAACTAAATCTAATAGCTGTTGTGCTACCATGTGGCGCACTATAAACGGTCTAATGAAAAACCCTAACCCTAACCCTAAAACATGGGCCAGCAGTTGCATTTGCAACTAAATCTAACAATTGTTGTGCTACCATGTGGCGCATTATACACGATTTGATGAAAAACCCTAACCCTAACTGTAACCCTAAAACATGGGCAAGCAGTTGCATTTGCAAATAAATTTAACAGTTGTTGTGTTGCCATGTGGCGCACTATAAACGGTACGATGAAAACCCTAACCCTAACCCTAACCCTAAGACATAGGCCAACAGTTGCATTTGTAACTAAATCTAACAATTGTTGTGTTGCCATGTGGCGCACTATAAACGGTCTTATGAAAAACCCTAACCCTAACCCTAACCCTAACCCTAAAACATGGGCCAACAGTTACATTTGCAACTAAATCTAACAGTTGTTGTGTTGCCATGTGGCGCACTATAAACGATATGATGAAAAGCCCTAACCCTAACCCTAAAACATGGGTTAACAGTTGCATTTGCAACTAAATCTAACAGTTGTTGTGCTGCCATGTGGCGCACTATAAAAGGTGCGATGAAAAACCCTAACCCTAACCCTAACCCTAATCTTCCCCACGTGCACAATGACATAGCATGGTTGATCCAACACATGTCCGCACCCCAACGGCTACGATTTGGACGGTCTAGATTAATTAAAGTATTCTTAAAACTAAATATTTAATTACAAAATAAAAGTACACATGTTTGCATACAATTGGGTTAGCCAGTTCAATGGGAATGCAACCCCTGTAGTTGCATGCAGTCGCACTTACAACTGTTAGTATGGATGAAACCGTATAACCCAACCGTATATACTTGTCATATATGTATTGTCGCATGCAACTATCGGTCGCATGCAACTTGTATTATGCAACTAGGCGAATTTGCAGTTGCATGTGTCACATGCAACTGAAAACCAGTTGCATGCGACAGTTGCAAAATGGCAAATTTCTAGTAGTGAACATAGGCCTACTTAAGGGCTCTTATAAGTTGCCATAGGGTTATGTAGGCTATTTAAACTACCTAAGGACTACCTAGGCCACCTATGGTGTAATGATGGGCAACATAAACTACTTAATGCCTACTTTAAAACAACATTAATATAAGCCTATTTAAAGGCTATGTAAACTACCTAAGGGGCTACCTATTTATGTACTTACAACATAACTATTTATAAATCTACTTACATACATATTATTTACTTACCTACTTTTCCTTAGGTACCTATAACTTATATAATAACAACATCAAAACAAAACGTATCTATTATAATTTATTATTAAAATGAATTACTTCAAGTAGTGAAGAAACTACATAATGACCTACAGTGACATAACTTTAAGTTTTAAATAAGTTGAAATGATTAGGGTACAAAACTTATTTCATTTTTAAGATTCCATAATGATTTAAGCTAGTGAACTACAACTTGCCTTTGTACTAGTGTTTATAAAACAATAAACCAAATGCATTAAACTATTTTTTTATGTTCATTGAACACTTATCTTTCTTTTCAATTGTCTACATTTTACAACTTGTCACATGCATTGTTTTAGGGTGTTTAATGCATGATGCATAATGCACATCATTCTTTCTTGTTGGACACCACTACCCACATTATCTTGTTATTGTTAAGTTGTTGTGGCACATGGATCCCTCTTATTAATATGTACCAAATTCTTTTATTGTTGTAGTGCATTGCCTTTTCTTGTTGTTGCATAACATCAGTCTCTCTTACTACTACATTGCATTGTTTTCCTTTACTATTGCAAGGCACTGCTATTTCATATTATTAATTATTATGCACAACTTTCTCTTGCTACTACTACACATATCTTTCTTTTACTATTGTGCACATCTTTTTAATTTTTAATTTTTGCAAAATTAATGATCATGCCACCTTTGGAGCTTCCCAAAAACCTCATTTTTTATTTATTTTTCAATGGGGTCAATGAATGGTAATGTAACATCCTCTAGCCACCAAACCCCAAACATGGATTCTCTATTTGAACCTTTTTCTAAAGCAAACCTTTGGATTTCTACCCCGAAAAAAAAGAAACAAGAATTATATGTGCAACAAAAAGTTTGTCAAGATGTGTATAATGTTGAACTTCCATATGAGTTGAATCCATGGTGGGTTTAGATGGGAAGGTTTGTACCAAGATTGAAGGGAAGAAAAAGTTGTTGGCCCCCAAATGGGATACACTTTGGAAACATGGTGGAAGGAAGGAGGTGCTAGTTGCTCTCCTAATTTGTAGGGTTGGAAAATTTTACATGAACAAAAATTTATGTTCTCATGCCAAGAACGAATAGTTGTATGCAACAACCAAAAATGATATTGTTGTTGTTCAATTTGCCATGCTAATGTTGGAGAGAAGAATAAATGATTGATCCAATTTGTCCAAAGGAATTGGTAATAGGAAAGTGACCAACCTCTAATTATCAACAAAGACTAGTTCATATGGACAAATGAATTCACTAATAGCTAGTTGAATTCATTAATTTGGCTAACCAAATTTAGTAAAAATAAATCAAATTCACCAATAGTTAATTGAAGTCATTAGTAGCGTAAGCTACTTTAAACTATTATTGTTTAATGTAGGTTACCCTAGGCTAAATTTGTAGGCTATTCTTAGGCTAATGTAAGCTACCCTATGCTATAATACATAGGGTAATTGAAACTATTCCACCTGAGGTTATTTTTAAGTATTTTACCTTAGTAGGTTATTCCTAATTATTATAAGATATTCCTCCCTATGTTATTAATATCAAATGTTTTACTTTAAGCTATTATTGGTTATTTTAGGTTATTCCATTCTAGGTTATTTTAAATAATCCGCCAGCTTAGGTTATTCTACCTAAGTTATTATTGGATATAATAAGTTATTCCACCTAGTCTAATCTTGTTATTATAGGCTTTTTCCCCTATGTTATTGTAGGATATTTTACTTGAAGTTATTATAATTATTTTAAATTTTGACCCAAGGTGATATTATTGGTTATTATAGGTTATTCCACCTTATGTTTTTTTATTTACTCTACCCTATGTTATTTTTAATTATTCTACGTCAAGAAATATTGATTATTTTAGGTTATTATAACTCAAATTATTTTAAGTTATTATCAATTATTTCACTATATGTTATTATTGGTATTTAGATTATTTTATTTTAAACTATTATATATGTTATACCCCATGTTATTTTAAGGTAGGTTATTATACCTTAAGTTATATCTCAAATTATATCCCACGTTATTTTATTGTAAGGTATAATATTTCAAAATAATTTATAAAATAAAAATAATTTAAAATAACCCAAAGTATAAAATCTATAATAAACTTTTAAAACTCTAGTTTAAAGTAGCTTAAGGTGAAATAACCTAAAATATTTTAAGGTGGAATAGTTTATAATATTTTTAAAATTATGGTAAAATATTTTATAGTAGTTTAAAATGGCCTAAAGTGAAATAATTTATAATAATTGATGATAACTTAAATTTAAATAGCTTAAAATAACCTAATGTGGAGTAATTTTGAACATCCTAAATTATAATTTTCTAAAATAAAATAAAATAAGCTAGGTAAAACAATAGCCCATAATAAGCCAATAATATTTTATAATATCATGTGGTTAAATAACCTATAATAGCCAAAAATAATTTTTAAAAAATAACCTAAAATAATTCAAGGTGGAATAATTTAAGTAAAAAAACATCCCAATTTTTTTTTAATGGAATAACTTATAATAGCCAAAAATTGTTTAGTTTAAAATAGCCCAATGTGCAATTGCCAAAAAAACATGAAGTAGAGTAGCTTAAAATAATTTAAAGTGGAGTAACCTAGAATAACCAAGAATAAACTATGGTAAAATAAATTAAAGTAAAATATTTTTAAATAACTTACAATAATTATATAGTGGAACTGTTTAGAATAACATAAAAAAATTTAGGGTGGAAAAACTTAAAATAACCAAGAATAATTTAAGGTAAAATAACCTAAGGTGAAATAAATTATAATAAATTAGATTACAATAGCTTTAAATAATATAGGGATATTTAAAAAAAATTAAAGTATAGTTTGATGTGGTTTAAACAACAATAATGAAAAAAACTTATTTATTGTAATGAATAACTTCAATTAATAATAGATTATGTTAACTAAAATGAAAATGGTGATTACATGATGACCATATAATGACATAATTTTAACCATTATGAAATGACTAAGGTGGGGTGAATTTATTTCATTTAAAAGGTCCCATATTGATTTAAGCTAATGAACTACATTTCACTTTTGTATTAGTGTTTAATTAAAGCTATTATATTCATTCCTTGTCATGTGATGAAGTTATCACTTGTCAAGAGTATTAATTTAGTATTTTAGTTAAATCACAAATAGTTTAATGATAAGTTGGGTTAACATAGTTAACATGATTCAAGTTATTTTGATGTTTGGGTATATTAACCCAATTTTTTTTATTTCAAATCTCTTTTGGTGATTTGAGATTTTAGAACATAGTATATTTATGTTTTGGAATTTTTTTTGTGCTTATGCAACTTTTCATGGTACATGGTGTTTATGTTGTCATTTTTATATTTTGGGCTTGAAATCTAATGTTGTTGTAAATGAATTTTGTTTTACTCATCAAAAGTGCCATTTGACTATATTGTGCAATAGTTAAATTTGGTTCTGTTTTAAATATTAATTCTAATTGAGCTTTTAGCTTGGAAGTTGTGTTTTAGCACCATGTTGTGCATTTTAAGTTTTTTGTTTTATGTTCGTGTTGCAATTGGGGTAAGAGTTACAAGGTCATGTTGTTCTTAGTCTATTTTTTGAATTGAAGAAATTTGCCCAATGATTTTTGTCATTTTCATGGAAACTTTGGTTTAAAACTCCTTAAGAGTTGAACTTCAATGAGGACCTTTGGAGTTGTGAAAAAAAAACTTTTAGAAAAAAACCTCTAATTTTTTCACATTGGCCCTTTTATTTGATTTATTTTCTCTAGAGCTTTGGAGGTGATTTTCATATTTTAGTGGTGATTTGGGTTTTTAAATCCATTAGGAGTTGGACCCAAACAGGGCCTAGCCTTAGAGTTGTGAAAAAAATCATAAATAAACAAGGAAGGCCCCTACTTTTGTCACAAGGGCCCTTTTATTATTTTTATTTTTCTCTATCCCTTTCAGCACTCTTTCCCCCTTTCTTTATTTCTTGTTTCAACAACAACAAAAAGAAATGGTAGGGGATGGGACTAGGTAAAAAGGGTGTCAAGCCTCATCACTGTGGTTTGTCGTGCAATGTTAGGGCAGCAATGACAGTGGTTAGCTATAATACAACAATTTGAAAACAAAAAAATGTTTAAATGGGAGGTCCAAATTGGACTTCACCACCTCCTCATCCCAAACCTCCCCCAGGCCTCGTGAATCTCTAAAACCTACTAAACCTTCTAGGTTTGGGCAAGGTTTGGAAGGTTTGGATATGGTGCACCAATTAAGGTTTTATTTGTTATGTGCTTGCATGTTTGGTGACATTGATGGTGGTAGGTACCAACATAAGAGCACACAACACACTTGTGATCAATAGTCCTAGGTTTCCATTCATGCATATGTGGTTGAAAATTGGCAACGAACCCCATTGTTATCATCCTTACAACAAGTAGTTGATGGGGCCACTCCAAATAATTTGAAGCAAATTCTAGTGGATGCCATGGTGTTGTTTGGTAATATGATCCCCCAAATTTGAAATTCTTTATGCCAATGCCATCATAGTCTTCAGGTAACAAGAAATAGAGGAAAAGTTTTTTGGCTTGAATTAAGACAATTTCAAATAATTATTCAATAATATTTTAGGTAAATCAAAAGTTATAATTTTTGTAAGTAGTTAAATTTTTTATAAACATCATGATTACATTTGTGGTGCAATTCATGATAAACTTGCACAACCACAAACCCTAATTTGCATTATATTATAATTTGTAAAATTTTGGGCATGTCTAGCTCATCTTTTCACTTTCAAACTTTCTATTTTGCTTCTATTTTAAAGTTTGATTATGTATTATTATTTGTTAATGTTAAGTTTTCAACATTAAATATGACTAACTTTTATGCTAGTTGGATGAATGAGGTTTGAAGTGACAAATAAATGTTGAATCTATTGCAAACAACCCCTAATTTCCATGATGTCAACTAGTTTGACCTTTGGATAGATTTTTCCTTGGTCTCAAATTGTTCTAGTAAGTTTGCATCCCTAGAATTACCATTTAAATATGTGGATTGTAAGTCAAGGTCATGTGTTGCCACTAGGTGCATTGTCCTTCATGTGAATTTTCAACTTGTTTAACACATTGTTCAATGTTCATGTGATTGTAACTTTCTATTCAAATATTAGGGACTTGTAAAAATGTGTAATCCAAGGTGTAATTTTGAACACAATCAACTCTATTCAAGAATGGATCTCCAAGTTTTTCCATATGGATTCTCCTACATTTGCCAAAATGCTTCATAATTTTTCTTAGTATCACATAAATTCAAACTATGTCAAATTTGAAATTGCCACTATTCACACACCTAATGTAGGTTGGAATAGCCAAATACACTATCCCTCCAAGGGAAAGATCTTTGTATGAACTTTGTTTTTCCTTATGTAACCACTTAAAAAGATAAGTTGTTTATGCATGTAATTGTAGCCATTTGAGGTGCTAGTTTTTGAACCTAGTTGCCATTCAAGCCACTTCCAAGAATCCTTAAAATCAACATTGATAAAATGCCCTCCAAATACACTAATTTTTTCCTCAAAGTGTGTTATGTTATGGGAATTCATTTTTAGAATTAGATGTAATAAACATAACTATGTGATTATGGATTCAACTTTTGGTTCTTCGTTGCAAATGATGTTTTATAGAATGTAAGTTGTGTTTACTACATTTTATGATGAAATTACACCCAAACTTCAAGTGTATCTAAATATTTTCATTTCAATTTCTATCATAATCATTGATCTCTTTTGGACTTTCTTCCACATCACAAAAGTTAAGAGACTTGTAGTAGACTAAATCAAAGCATTGGTGTTTGCAAAATTGATTAAAAGGGCTAAAATAAGTAGATGCTCACAAGGAATGCACATATAATAAACTCATTTGCAGACGGGCATTCCATTTTGTGACATGCACTTGTGCAATGGTAGACCTATATGGCAAGAGATTGCATTTTCATAACTTCCATCATACTCAATTTAGTCAACCATTACCCAAGTAATTTCCTACTATGAGGGCATTACCCTACACAAAACACATCTTAACGAAAGTATTCCAACATAAGCTGAGTTTTCACATTGTAAACATCATGTTCACTAAACACAAATGGGCATGCATTTCAAATGTTAACTTCCATTTTGAGAAAAGAGACATGCATATGGAACCTTCCCCATTTGTTTACTCATATACTAATTTCTAATTTGCAAGGCTAAGGGAGGACTCTTATAGAGTAGGTCACGTGGTTTTGTAGCACAACAACAAGGGCCAATGCAACCCAAATTTCCTAGCCCAAGAACATTCGAAGCAATGAGCCCTAGTGTAATGCACATGTTCCCTAGCATAATGCATGCCTAACTTTTGAAACTAATAACATGGCCTAAAAGGAGCCCTAAAATGAAAAAGTTGCCAAAAGACTACCCTAAACCGATAGTTGTTGGAGCATAGTGATTACAATGTGCACATAACCATATGAAGCTAGGAATAACATGTTGTTTTGTGTGTTTTATGATTGCAAGTTGTGCATTCATGGAGACAAGAGAGGGAATGCGTTTTTATTTCCCTGGATTTAGAATTTGAGCTTTCATGTTTATCTCTGTTTGGTTTTAACTTTTCATGAGGACTGGTGGGAATGTTTGCTTCGATTTGTGCACTAGATTATTAGAATATGAGGTGCTACAAACATACTTTTTGAAGGGGTGGGGAAGCTTGAAAGGATAGAGAGCAAAGCTAAGTGATTAAACATTCTTGTTGTTAGAATATGTTAAGATGGGTGTTGTGTTTGGTTATTAACAAATGAAATACCACCCAACACTAGCCAATAGACCTTGGTGAAGCATAGGCCGATTGGGTCTCACATTGTTTGTTGTGTTTATATCCATTATAAAGTATAGTAACTTAAGGGATTTTGGCCCCTAAGTAATAGGTCTATTTTGATGAGGATTTTTGAAATATGATATTTTGTCTTGTGTTGAAACTTGAGATTAGTTATTGAATTATAATATCTTGAAGGATTTTGGTTTCTTATAAAGTATTTTCTTAATATTATATTTTTGCATGGTGAAATATTTGAGTTTCCATAATTCTTCTTTTGCCTTAAAATGCTTTTTAATGTAAATGGCAAGGCCACAATGTGACACACTCCTTGTTCGAACAAATATAAATTGTGAAATGTATACAAACCCCAATAGAGGTGGAAAGCACCAAAGAAATGCAAAGGAACAAAAGTGGTACTACCTTGTACCAACCCAAAACACATTAATTATGGGAATCTATTAGTGTAATCATCAAACGTGACCCAATAATGATGATGTGCAAGTGATGGGTTAGGTCACAACTTAGGATACTAGGAATTAGAAAATTCTCCTTCGAGTACCACTAGAGGAGGATGTTACATGTAAGGGTAGCAACAAATGTAATATGTAAGACATTAACTAATATACAAGATCCAAACCAACTAATAAGCAAACAGACAAACAAAAATTGTTATTTTAGGAGCATAAATATACATCATAGGTTTTGGTGTCTTATTTTATTTTAATGTTTTTTAGGTGGTCATCTTTTGGTTCCACTTGGGCTTTGTTAGTTTTTGTGTAGGGTAAAGTCTTAGGGTAAGGACATTATGGAAATAAGGGCCCAAAAAACTGGAGCTGAGAAAAGGCTTGTTTTTTGAAAACGCCTAAACCCAAGGGCTTTACATGACTCAAGGGATTTACATGACATAAACTTGGCGTAGAACTTCCATGGGTATTTGGCAAGGGTCAAACATCTTCCCTGTGGGTCCAAGTTGGTTCATGATAATATTCACTTTGGTATCCATGGGCTTTATGAAAAATGAAAAGCCCTCCTAGGTACTTGCAGGCTTAATGAGAAGCAAAAAGCCATGCTTAAAAGGAGGAGGAAAAATTATACTACAAAGTGTACCTCCAACTACATTATGTTTTTTGGAGTGGGGCTTTATGTTTATTTTTGGGCTAATTTCAATAGGCCATAATGAACCAGCACCCACTAGTGTACCATGAAGGATAAATGGTAAGTGGTCAAGAAACAATTTTCTATTGGGTTTAAGTTCCTTACTTAACCATGGTGGTTATTTCAATTGTTTTTTTTTGTACCTACCTACCAACAACCTACAAGCATGTTGTTAGTAGGTAGGTGGTATAATAGCCTTCACCAAATATATAAACCATTTACTTACTTAATAATTACCTATTTTCCTACCTATCTACTTATGTATGAAACCTATTTCTTATAGAATTGGTGACCAAGGTGAAACCAAATATTAATGTAATTGAGGTTCATCCACAATTGAATAATAATAAGCATCCAATGGATGGCGTGTTGGTTGGTGCTGGTTTCGTGTGGCCATTTCATTTGTGATGTGAATCAATAGTTCAAAACAATTGGAACACTAGTTATGATTAGGAATTGGAAGGCTAGAGTGAACCAATAACCACCAATGCACCATTTCCTTATTCTATCCATTAGATGGGTTGCGCTTCTTCATGTGGCGCTAAACGAGGTTCATCAGAATCCATTTCCTTTTATTATAGACCAATGTACATAGTTTTTTTTTGTTTTTGTTTTTGCCATTTGTTCCTTAGACCTGACCTCACACATAGCTACCCTACCCACCTTCCTACCCTCTTAAATATTGTACCAACTTCATTACCTTATTAATTATCTCGTACTGACATAGTTATCTTAATAATTAATTATCCTACTGACCTAACTATCATAGTAACTATCTACCCTACTAACTTAGCTTCCTTATTAATTACATATCCTATTGATTTAACTTCCCTATTGACCTAGCCACTGTACTAACTACCTACCCTATTGACCTAGCTATTTTACTAACTAGCAACCCTATACACACAACCACCTTATTGACATAAGTACCTTAAAAACCTAGCCACTTTGATAAAATAGCTTATTTCTTAATACTAACTTGCCTATCTACCTAGCTACCTTACTAGTGCAACTTCCTTCCTACCTACTAACTTGCTTACCTACTACATGCCTACCTAACCTAATAACCTATCTACTTTGCTTCTTGAACTTCCTTTTTACTTACTAACATGCCTACTACCCAACTACCTACCTATATACCTACTTACCTACCTATGCACCACGTTCCTACCTACCACTATGTTTACCTACCTACCTACGCTTTTTATATAGCCAAATACCTAACTAACTATCTACTCACTTCTTCCACCTCCCCCCAAATCTTACCTATCAATTTATTAAGGTTCACCCTAGTTCATGCATGACAAACATAGGTCCCCATATGTAGGTATTATAAACAATTTATAGTGGAAATAATGTTATAATTGTATCCATTTCAGTTTAATTAATGCATACTTTACTAAATTTTGTTAATATAATATATTTATGGAATGGACATTACAATACATCTTTTCATGTTATTATGTATGTATTATTGAATTATGGTATAGGTATAGGTTTGCAAGACATAAATTAATTAACAAAATTTTCACAATTTTATAATAATTAACCTAAACTAGGTTAAATTTGGGGGGAATTTTTTTGGGGTTTAGACATATGTGAAGCAATACTATTTCAATCAATATCTTTTCAAAAAGAGTGGAAAAAATCAACTTGGAGAAATCAAACAAATGTAAAAGACATACCTTTTCTTTTGGTTTTTTACAAAATTTATTTGATTGTTTTTCAAAGTTAAGGTTTTTTTTTTGTTAATAAATATTTGCAGTTTAAAATTTTAAAATTTGGTTTCTAATTTTTTATTTATTGTTTTTGATTATATAATTTCTATAATTGGTATAGCTTTTTGGGTTTAGGCCATATAATCACTAGGACTATTTTTTAATAGGGTTTGTGTAGTCAACATTTTAATGGGGCTTATGGGAAAATATCATTTGGATTTTTAGGGTTGGGTCTTATGATTTAAGGTTTAAGAATTTTGATTCATATATTTCAAAGCTTAAGGTTTATACTTTAGACTCTACTCATTGTATTGGTTTTTTATCTTATCAATTATTTAAATCTATAACATAATTATGAATCTCCTTTGTTTCCATATGTTCCATAGTTATTACAATTGAATATTTTCTAACCCACTTTTGTCTAAATGCAATATTCGTGTCGTATTGTGATAATTCTTTAACCATGAAACATAAAAATATTTTTTAAATATTTGATTCCTCACCAATGACAATTTAATGTCTATTCTTTTTTGTATTATAACATATTAAACTTGATATATATAAGATTATACATGTAAATAATTTTTATAAAAAATAAATTAATTCATATAATTATTACAAATATATACTATTGGATTATGGTTTAGGTTTAAAGTTTGGGATATATAAATTAATTAACATTCTTTTTACAAGTCTATAATAATTAGAATAAATTGAGGTACGTTTTGGAGGAATTTTTAGGGTTTAAACATATGTAAAACAATGCAATGTCAATATATATATATTTTTAAAGAAAGTGAAAAAACTCAATTTCAAGATATTACCAAATGGGAAAAGGCATACCTTCTTTTTTGTTTTGTTAAAAAAAATATTTAATTACTTAAGTAATTAAGGCCAAATTTCTAGTTGGTGAAAGTAAGTATGTGTGTGTGTATTACAAAATTATATGAATACATAGCCTTAAATGCAATACCCAAATTCAAGTTCATTTCGAAATAATTGATAGGTGATTTTAGTGACCTTAGGTGAAAACCCAACCTTAAATGCAATCCTTACATGTAAGGTCACTTTGAAATAACCAATACATAATTCGGGTGTGCCTTTGAATGAAGACCAAGGCCCAAATGTAATGTTTGCATGCAAGTTCATTATGAAATAATCCATAGGTGATTTAAAAAACCTTAGGTGAAAAGCCAACCTTAAACGTAATACCCACATGTAAGGTTACTTCAAAATAACAAATAGATTGTTTGAGTATGCAATATACATATCTTTTTATTCCTAAATTGATTGTTATTCTGAATTTATTTTATAAAAAATTATTATCATGAATAATTATTTAAAATAATGATCTGAATAACTTATCAACATTAAAAAATTCCAATTAAGATAATAAATTTAATATCAAATTATAATTTTGATTTTTAAGGGTCAAATAATTAAGGTTCAACCAAATAATTAGTTCATTAATATTAGCAAAAAACGATTGTCTAAATATGATATTAAATCGTTTACATTATCTAGAATATGTTTTTAGTATTTTTTTAATTATATGACATTATTTGTTAATTCTTCTAGATTATTATGTCATACTAGTTTGAACCCTGTGCCTAATGCACAAGTGTGTTATTTCAACAATGTTTGGTTCATGTTTTTGTTTTTTAAAAAAACTTTTATCTTTTTATTTTTATTATTTTTATGTGTTTTCTTTATTTATTTATTATTATTTTGTATAATAAAAATAAAGTGTTTCTTTTTCACTTTTTTATTATTGTTTATATTTTATATTTTTATTATTGTTTTATATATATTTTTATTTGGATGCAAGTTTGAAGTTTGGAGAAAGAAGACACACCTCATTTTTTTTCAAGTAGGGTTTTTCTTATTTTTTACT
>Ga0116226_10003981_pt1 | contig 13028 bp, 11 predicted proteins | sample S1TSphfallax_FD_89692 | JGI IMG/M metagenome (GOLD analysis project Ga0116226, IMG submission 89692) | Host-associated microbial communities from peat moss isolated from Minnesota, USA - S1T2_Fa - Sphagnum fallax MG | ecosystem: Host-associated > Plants > Peat moss > Unclassified | place: USA... | reverse complement strand
TTGCAAAAATCCCTGGCTATGCGGGCACCGCATTACTCGGTGATGGCCGCGTCTTACTGGTTCTTGATTTGAAGGAGTTGATCGCATGACAATACGCCGCGCCGATAACGTGATTTTTCTCGAAGAGATCTGCGCCGTGGAGGATGCGGATACATTGCTCGCGGAAATCCAGTCAGGTGCTGCAATGTTCGACTGGACCGGCTGCACCTTTCTGCACACGGCCTGCCTGCAATTAATCTTGGCCTCGTCCCTGCCCATGCGCGGCACGCCGGAAGACCCCGCCTTGGCCCGCTGGGCAGCCCCCCTCGTAATACCCTGCGTGGCCGAGAAGTCGCCGCGTGATGCCGTGCAATCCATCCTGATGAAAGTATGAACATGACAACCATCCTGGTCCTCGATGATTCCGCGCCAATGCTGATGAGCCTCACGCGAATCCTGAAAAACGCCGGCTATGACGTGGAAACCGCGGCCAACGGCAAGCTAGGCCTGAACAAGCTGACCGGCGGGTTGAAACCCAGCGTCATCCTCACGGATTTGAACATGCCGGAGATGGACGGCATCGAATTCATCAAGGGCGCCCGCAAATCAGCCGCGACGCGCTTCACGCCCATCATTGTGCTGACCACCGAATCCAGCGTCAAAGGCCGGGACGATGCGCGCGCCGCCGGCGCCACGGGCTGGCTGACCAAACCAACCGAACCGGCTGAGCTGCTCTCAACCGTGAAGCGGCTTCTGCCGTCGCACGGTTAACGCCCACCATGGAAAGCGGCGATGACAGGCTGGTTCTCGCAATTCTCGCGGCCCAGGTCACGGCGGTGCGCGACCGTATCGAAAACAACGAAACCATCGACCTGATGTGGCGCACCACCGATGTTCTGGCGCGGCTGGCGAGCCTGGTGCCTGAACTCTCCCGCCGCAACCCAGGTGCCGACATGGAACGCCAATGCACCGCCGCCATAGCCAACATGACCGATATCAGCAAGTCACTCGACGACATGGCCTTCGTGCAAGCCCAGCGCCAGGATTTCACCCGCCAGATGGCTGATTGCGTCGCCACCGCGTTAATCAGGCTGGGCGCGCCGGCGGCTCAACAAACTAGCCGCTTCTGCGCCGCCGACCTGGCAAAACTATATGTCTGCGCCGAACAACGCGAAATCCACGACGCCGCCACGGCCGCGTTTTATCACGCCAGCGGCTGGTCAGCCCAGGGGAGCATTCAACCAGGTAAAACCGCCAATTCTAACGGTATGTTATGATCAAAATATGCCACGCGGCACATTTCCGGCGCCCAAAAGCCGGTCAAAATAAGCAATCGTGCGGGTAAGCCCATCATCCAGTTTCACAACCGGTTCCCAGCCCAGCACCGCCCTTGCTTTGCTAATATCCGGGCATCTTTGCATCGGGTCATCAACCGGCAAAGCGCGGAAAACAAGTTTGGATTTAGCCCCGGTAAGCGCAATCACGCGCCGGGCCAGCGCCACCATCGGGATCTCCGCAGGATTCCCAAGGTTGATCGGCCCGGTCACATCATCGCCGGTCGCCATCATCCGCAGAGAACCCTCTATCAGATCATCCACATAGCAAAAAGCGCGCGTCTGCATCCCATCCCCGAAAATGGTAAGATCCTCCCCTCTCAGTGCCTGAACAATGAAGTTTGAAACCACCCGGCCATCGTTCGGGTGCATTCGCGGACCGTAAGTATTGAAAATACGCGCGACCTTAATGCGCAACTTGTGCTGCCGAAAATAGTCAAAAAACAGCGTCTCCGCGCACCGCTTCCCCTCATCATAACACGCGCGCGGGCCAATCATGTTCACACTTCCCCGGTAATCCTCGGCCTGCGGATGCACCGTCGGGTCCCCGTAAACTTCGGATGTCGAAGCCTGAAACACCTTCGCCTTCACCCGTTTCGCCAGCCCCAGCATGTTAATCGCGCCAACAACACTCACCTTCGTCGTCTGCACCGGGTCAAACTGATAATGCACCGGCGATGCCGGACAAGCGAGGTTGTAAATCTCATCAACCTCAACATAGAGCGGGAAGGTAATGTCATGGCGCATCACGTCAAACCGCCGGTTATCCATCAAATGCGCAATCGTCTCGCGCCGCCCCGTGAAATAATTATCCACCGCCAGCACATCATGCCCAGCCGCCAGCAAGGCCTCGCACAAATGCGACCCCAAAAACCCCGCCCCACCCGTTACCAAAACACGCTTACCCATCAACCACCCCCACCCAACCATACAGCGGGCAAGCCCCACGGCAATCTCGTGAATGGCTTGAGGGCGATGAGGGGCAGGCGGTGGGCCAAAGTAAACAAGGCCAGGGGGCTTCGCCCCCTAGCCCCCCTCCAAAGGCCGAGCCTCTGGAATCCATTCATACGGTTCTAAGGGCTCCGCCCTTAGCGGGGATCCAAGGGGCAGAGCCCCTTGGCCTTACTTACTTCGTGCCACCGCCGCCCTCAATCGCCCTTAAGCCATTCACTAGAACGCCCGGAGATTGTCGCGGAGCATTGCATGGGTATAGGCGTTGCGGACGAGGCCGCGTTTTTGTAGGGCGGGCACCAGGCCGTCGGCGATTTCGACCAGATAGCGGCGGCTGACGCGCAGGACTGGGGTGGTGATGAGGAAGCCATCGCCGCCGACCTGTTCAATGACTTCGCCCATGCGTTCGGCCACCTGGTCAGGCGTACCGATGAGTTCGACCGAGGATACCAGGCCGCCGGCACCGTCCACCACCAGTTGGCGCAGTGTTTTGCCGCTGCCAAAATTCTGGAATTTATCTAGCGAGCCTTGTTCACCATTGGTCACCAGCCGGCCTGGCAGGGGTTCATCGAGCGGATATTTTGAGAAATCGATATCGGTGATGGCGGAGATGGAGACGAGAACATCTTCAATAAAATACGGCGCTTCCACCATGCGGCGCTGCTTTTCCTTGGCCAGTTGTTCAGTCTCGTCCAAAACGGGGGTGATACAGAACATGATTTTGATATCATCCGGGTTGCGGCCGAAGCTTTTGGCGCGTTCGCGGATATCCGTGCGAAACGCTTTCATGCTCTCGACACCGCTGGCGATAGAGACGATGGAATCGGCATGGCGCGCCGCGAAATCCCGGCCGCGGGGGGAGGCGCCGGCCTGTACATAGACAGGCCGGCCTTGGGGCGAGCGGATTGTGTTCAGCGGCCCGCGCACCTTAAAAAATTTGCCTTCATGGTGGATCGGGTGGACTCTCGTATGGTCCGCATAGATGCCAGCTTCGCGGTCGAGCACCACGGCGTCTTCATCCCAGCTATCGAACAGCTTGCCCATCACATCCATATACTCATCGGCCATTTCGTAGCGCAGGTCGCGCGGCGGCAGCTTGTCCAGCCCAAAATTCTGGGCGGCCAGGTTCTCGGCACTTGTCACCACGTTCCAGCCAAACCGGCCCTTGGTGAGGCTGTCTATGGTGGAGGATAGCCGGGCCATGAGAAAGGGCGGGTAACCAAGCGTCGACATGGTGGCGACAACGCCGAGGCGCTGTGTGGCCATGCCCATGGCGACGGCCAGCGGCACCGGGTCGTGCTTGGGCGCCATCATAGCGGTTCGCAGACCCGCCTCAGTCGAGCCGCCGTAATTATCGGATACCATCAGCTTGTCTTCGATCATGATATAATCAAAGCAGGCGCGTTCCAGCGTTTGCGCCATTTCGATGTAGAATTGCCCGTCCCAGGGCGTGCCGCCCTGGCCGAAGGGTTCGCGCCATTCATCGGGCGTGAAATTCATGAACCAACCAAGGTGAAAGCGCTTATCCGGCATCGGCATGCTCCAACTCTTATGGCGGCCCGCACTTCGCCGCCGCCGGCGAAGCCGTTATATAAGAGAACAAGCAAACGCAAAGCACTGAATTGCGGCGCCTCCGCCGCAACTAAACCTTGGCGGCGGCGAAAAACGGCGCGGCCGCATATCTGGCCGCGTTGCAAGATTTGTTGAATACCCCCGCCGCAACGGGGGCAAGCCTGCCATGCTCAGCGGAAAGATTGTCACTCACATCCACAATCTCACCGCTCATCAGGCGCTCATAAGCAAAGTCATGCACCGAAATGCCACGCAGAAAGGGCAGCTTCGCGCGCGCCTGGCGATAACTTGCGCGAAAGCAGGCCAGCCGGGCGGCCTTGTAGGTCAGGTTGGGGTATTGCCGCGGCTCCTGGATTTTATGGAAGCCGAAACGCCGGTACATCGAAATATGGTGCGGACGGCAGGCATTCAGAACAATATCCGCGTCATAGAATAAAATGAGATAGCCGACAGCGCGAAACAGAGCTGCTATCACTGCCTTATCATTGGCCAAGTCACAACGCCGGGCAAGCCGCGTAATCTCCACGGCCCGCAAGCGGCCATTTCCTTGCCCATCCGATGTGAGCGCTCGAATTTCCGGCTCAAAAATTTCCATCGCCGGAACCTGGTCGGCATCCGGCAAGTGCTCTCTGGGATCATAAAGACATACACGCACCGTCGCCGCCGGCACGCCACCCTTATACACAAGGACCGTCGTGACATTGAGGCGGTCGTCGTATTTATCCGAGAATTGTCCGGATTCCCGGCGCGATATGTAATTATAAGACAGGTAAGCGTCATGTCTTATTTTATATGCATTTCGGCGTATTTCGACCGTGCTTGCGATTTGCAAATCAATCCTATTCTTCAGCTGTTCGGGCGGCAGGTTGAAATTCAGGCTCTGCAATCCGACGCAAAAATAACCATCCATTGCAAGACTCTCCGGTTCTAAGTTAAGGTTCACCCAGTTTAATTTATCGCATTGAGTTTATTGTTGGACTGCAATTAAAACCTAAAAGTGTAAAACCCGCTATATGAAAGGTGATCATTACTAAGACGGTGCAAAATTTTCTTTTCGACGCTCAGCTTCTGACCGGCCTTTTATTTCGGAAGGCAAGCTCCCCGATTCCTGAAGTGCTGAGACGTAAAATAAATATTTCCCAGCTCACCGCGCGTTGCCGGCTAACCATCATGATGTCGCTTGCGGGCTCTGTAATCGTCTATACTTATTTTTTCAGCTTTCGGGCCGATCAGCGTGACTGGCCGCTCACAATCGGCGTGTTTTCGGCGTTGCTAATGTATATCCTGTTAGCGCGCGCCTGCCAGAAATGGCTTGGGATTTCGGATAAGGAGGCGCTCTACACGCAATCCGTGCGCGGCATTATCAGGCTGCAAGTGGCGCTCGGCCTGTCCTGGTGCGAACTGATGGTCGCGGCGGTCCGGGTCGCGGATAATGACCAGCGGCGTATGCTTTACGCGCTCGCCATCGCGCTGATCTCCACGACGATGGTCTCGGGGCCTGCGCGCTATTCATTTTCATTCTGGGTGCCGGTGATTATTGGGTCATTCATCACGATCTTGGCTGATCCTGGCCATTTCTATATGCCCATCCTCACCGGACTGATTTGTTATACGCTGCTCAGTGCATACTCCATTTTGTCGATGAACGAGAAGCTCTTCGAGCGTGAAAAAAATCTGTTTGAAATCGAGCGATATTCCGAAACAATCGAGCTTTTGCTAAAGGATTTTCAAGATGGAAGTGGCAGTTTTCTGTGGGAGACGGATGCCGGGCTGTTGATCACAGAATTCAGCTTCACCCATCAGGCATTTGCCGCCGCCGGACTTAATCCTGTGGGCACGCAATTCATCGGCTTTATTGAAATGCTTACCGCCGCGGGCGGCGATGGCCGGAGCGCAAGCATCATCGCGCGTTATTTGAGGGATGAAGTGGCGTTCAAGGACGTCATTCTCCGGCAACAATCAGCGGGCCGAAATCTCTGGTGGGCGGTCTCCGGCAAACCGGTATTTGATGAGGCCGGGCGCCTCAGCGGCTTTCGTGGCCTCTGGTCTGACGTGACCGACCGGGAGGAATATAAAAACGCACTGAAATTGGCCGCGGGCCGGGACTATCTCACCAAACTAAACAACCGTTCTGCCTTCAATGAGATTCTGTTGGCAATCTGCCAACGCGGTACGCCTGATGACGCTTCGTTGATTTGTATTGACCTGGATTATTTTAAGCGCGTCAACGATAATTTTGGGCATTCCATTGGCGACCACCTGCTGATTGCCGTTTCGACCCGATTGACCTCATGTATTCGGGCCGAAGACCATGTTTTTCGGCTAGGCGGGGATGAATTCGCGATCCTCCTCACCAATGGCGGGCACGCCGAGGCCGCCCGCATGGCGCGGCGCATTATCGAAACAATCTGTCAGCCCTTCATCATCAGCGCTGTCCGCCTGGAAATCGGAGTCAGTATCGGCATCGCCCTGATGCCCGCCGAAACCGTTGATCCCGACACATGGCACCGGCATGCTGATACAGCACTTTACCGCTCAAAGGCCAACGGGAAATGCACCTATACCTTTTTTGAAGAAAGTTCAGAAGATCCTTTTTCTGCCAAGCGAAGCATGTCCCTGGCAATGCATGACTCAGTGCTGCTGGACCAGCTCTTCCTCGTTTTTCAACCGATCGTTGACCTGGGAACACGGCGAATCGTCGCTGCCGAAGCCTTGCTACGCTGGCAACACCCAATCTTAGGCGTCGTCCCGCCACAGGATTTCGTACCCCTCCTGGAAAAAGGCGGGCATATTGCGCGGGTGGGGGCATTTGTCATCGAGCAGGCAACACGCGTGGCGGCGCGGCTACCGCCGGATGTCGTACTCTCGATCAATATATCCCCCTTACAACTCGCGGATACCGACCTGCCCCGCAAGCTTCTCGCAGCACTGGACGCCGCGGGCCTCACGGCTGGCCGGATTGAGATTGAGGTCACTGAAAGCTCATTGCTTGAGCGTGACATACAGAAACTGGAGGTCCTGCGGCAAATCCGCGCACTGGGTTGCGGCATCGCCCTGGATGATTTTGGCACCGGATACGCTTCCCTGCTCTTGCTGGAACAGTTTCCATTTTCAAAAATCAAAATCGACGGATCATTCGTCCGGGAACCGGCGGATGATGCGCGCCGGCATCTGATCCTCAACGCAATTATCAAGCTGGCAAACGACCTTGGCATTTGCGTGGCCGCCGAGGGCATCGAAGCCGAAACACAGGCGCGGACAATGCACGACCTTGGATGTCAGCTGGGCCAAGGCTTCCTCTTCTACCAGCCACTCACGGAAGACAGATTCTTGGCCACATTGGCGCTCTTAACGTCTGGGGTTTAGGTCAGGCTAGCGAGGCCACGGGCAGCGCCCCCGGGCGATACGCACCTTGGCTAAAGACCCAACCGTGCAGTTCCTGCGCGGCATCGGCGATAACGCTGTCCCAGTCATCGGCGACGGACTGGCGGAAGATTTTCATTGTTGGGTACCAGGGCGTGGTTTGCCCGCTTGTCAGCCAGCGAAAATCCGTCACGAAACGGTTCAACAGCCAGACCGGCTTGCCGAGAGCACCTGCCAGATGCGCGACTGATGTGTCCACCGAGATTACAAGGTCGAGATTGCTGACCAGCGCTGCCGTATCCGCGAAGTCTTGAATGTCGGCCATCAAATCGGTCAGGCCGAAATCCCTGGGCGCTGGCGGCCCTTCCTTTTGCAGGTTGATGAAATGCAGGCCGGGGACGGCAAGCAGCGGCGCCAGGCGCTCCGGCGCGATTGAACGCCGGCGGTCGACGGCGGCCATATCCGCGACGTAGCGATAGGAATTTCCGGCCCAGACCAAGCCAACCCGCAAGCCCGTTTTTGGAATTTCGGCCAAGCGCGCCTTGGCTGCGGCGATGGCACCGACATCAGCGGCCAGATAAGGGATGGTTGCCGGCACCGTCTTCAAAACCGTACCGAAAAGATGCGGCAGGCTGAGCAGATGGGCGTGCACGTCGAACGCCGGCAACGCATCGCCGCGGGCAATAACGGTTTGCGGTCCTGCCAAGCTGCCGAGCAGCCGTTGCAGGGGCTTCTGGACTTCCAGAATCACATTCAGCCCCCGCTGGGCCGCCAGCGCCGCGTAGCGGCAGAATTGCAGCGTGTCGCCGAGCCCTTGTTCGGCATGGATCAGTAGCGTTTTGCCGGGCGCGGGCTGACCGTCCCATGCCGGCTGCTCAAAGCGGCGGCGCACCGCGGCCATACGCGGAATTTGCCAGCGCCATTCATACTCCCGCCAGCCGGCCGCCATGTCCCCCTTGGCCAGCAGCGCCATGCCAAGATGGAAATGCCCCTCGGACCGGTCCGGCCGTAACGTAACAGCGCGGCGGAAGCAGGTAATGGCATCATCCAGCCGGCCGGCCGCATAGAGTGCTGTGCCAAGATTATTCTGCGCCTCCACCGAATCAGGGACAAGGGCGGCCACCTGCCGGCAGAGCAGCACAGGCTGGTCATGCTGCCCCTGCGCAGTCAGCAAATTCCCCAAATTGACATAAGGTTCCGGCTCGCGCGGGGCCGCCGCGATGGCGGTTCTGAATGCCTGCTCCGCTTCGGCCAGATGGCCCTGGTCCCTTAGTACAACACCGAGAATATTATGGGCTTTGGCGAGAGAAGGGGCGAGTTGAATGGCTTGCCGGCACATCTCCGCCGCGTCTTCAAGCTCGCCCATATCGCAAAGCACGGCGCCCAAGTTGCAAAGCGCCTCCGGATAGGCGGGCGTAAGCGCTATGGCGGCGCGGTAAGCGGAGGCAGCTTGCGTGAGCAGCCCCTGCTGCTTGAAGGCTGCCCCCAGGCTGTTATGCACTGCGGCGATGCGGGGGGCGAGGGTGGCCGCCTTTTGCAGCGCGGGCACCGCCTCCTCCAGCCTGCCGGCTTCCAGCAGCGCGGTACCAAGATTGGCATGGGCTTCGGCGAAACCGGGGGCAAGGCGCGCGGCTTTCTGGAATGATTTCAGCGCGTCATCATTCCGGCCAGCCTGGCCAAAGGCGACCCCTAGATTGTAATGCGTCTGTGGCAATTGCGGCGCCATGGCGGCGGCCCGCTGGAAACAGAGTAATGCCGCATCTGCCCTCCCGGCGCGCTGATGCGCGATGGCTTCGGCGTAGATGGCTTCCAGATCAACCTCGCCATTCGAGGCGGCATCTTGGGTCTGCTTCGTGTCCGTGCGGTTCATTGGCACCGTGCGCTGTTATCCCTCCTCCCCTCTATAACATTTATTTATCTCGTGAAACCGCAACGGTCCCGCCAATTTATGCGCAGTGCCGATGTTCGGTTGACAGGGCCGTTTGAGGCAATAAACTACCAAAAACTTAAAAAATTTGGGTTTGGCCCTCCAAAGGCCGAGCCTCGGGGCTGATGGGCTTGTTGCGCTGGCGATGCAAGGTCGCAGAGCGAGGAGTCCGTGTGTTTAACTGCTGTTTCAAATTGCCCGATGCTGAAAGCGATATTTTGATGAGGCGCGACGCCGGACCAGGAAAGCAACGGAGCCGGCCGGCCCAGCGTCGCATCGCCGATTACCGGCTCAGCTGGTGATGGCGGATATAGCCGCGCAACCTACGGGGCTCGCCGGCTCATTTGAGCGGGCGGATGTTCATCTGAACGACGTTGTTAAAATTTTTGCCCGCGAAACCGCGGTTGACCACATTAATCTCACCATCAAAAGCGGCGAATTTTTCAGCCTCCTCGGCCCTTCCGGGTGCGGTAAATCCACCACGCTGGCGATGATCGGCGGGTTTGAGGAGCCGACCTATGGCAGCATTCTGCTCGGCGGCGTCGATGTAAGCCATTTGCCCGCCTACCGGCGTGATGTGAATACGGTGTTCCAATCCTACGCGCTGTTTCCGCATTTAAGCGTGTTTGAAAACGTCGCCTTCGGCCTGCGCCGCAAGGGGCTGAAGGACACGGAGGTAACCCAACGTGTGCGCGAGATGCTCGCCTTGGTGGATTTGCACGGGTTCGAAAAACGCTGGCCCGCGCGGCTTTCCGGCGGCCAGCAACAGCGCGTCGCCCTTGCCCGCGCGCTTGTCAATCGCCCCAAACTTCTACTCCTGGATGAGCCGCTGGGTGCCCTGGATTTGAAATTGCGCCGGCAGATGCAGTTGGAGCTGAAGCGCATCCAGTCCGAAATCGGGATCACCTTTCTCTTCGTCACGCATGACCAAGAAGAGGCGATGGTCATGTCCGACCGACTCGCCGTGATGGCCGGCGGCCGGATTGAGCAGGTGGGCACGCCGGCGGATGTTTACGACAATCCGGCAACCGAATTCGTCGCCGCGTTCCTTGGCATCTCCAACCTGCTTTCTGGGGTGCTGGATGAGCGGGGGGCAGATACAAGCTGGCTGCGGCTGGAGGATGGTGGCAGGCTGCAATTTCAGTCATCGCGGCTGAAAACCGGCGCCACGGCGCTGAAAGTTGGCGTGCGCCCAGAGAAAATAATCATTCTGGCGCCGAACGAGCCGGCCTCGCCGGACTGGAACGTGATTGAAGGCACGGTCGAGGTTGCGACCTATATGGGTGTGAACCACCAATATAATGTGCGCAGCCATGCCGGCCAGTTGCTTTCCGTATATGTGCAGAATCTCGGCCTGCGGGATTGCCGGGCCGGCGATGCGGTGCGGCTCGCCTGGCACCGGAACCATACATTCGTGATTGAACCGAAACCCTAAAATTTTAACCAGGAGAAAGATTGTATGACTAAAACCCCGAAATCCCCCGGCGCGCCACTTTCAAGCATGGACCCGGCGATGCTGCGCGGGCTGACCCAGCCGCGCCTCTCCCGCTCCAATTTTTTGCGTGGCGGGGCGGCGGGGCTCGGGTTGCTGGCCATGGGCGGGCTGCCTTCCCGCGCCGAGGCCAAGGTAACGGATTGGCATGCCTGGTGGGCGGAACAGAAGCCGACCAAGAACCTGGTATTCGCCAATTGGCCCTATTACATCGACGTGACGACGAACGGGTCGGATCATCCCTCTCTCGATGCTTTCACGAAAGCCACCGGCATCAGCGTTAAATATCTAGAAGTTATCCAGGAAATTCCAGAATTTTACGCAAAGATTGCCCCAGTTCTGAAGGCCGGTCAGCCTACCGGCTATGACCTTGCCGTGATCACCAATCGGTGGGAGTTGGAGGAGCTTATCCTGCAGAAATGGCTGACCCCGCTCTGGAAAGCAAAAATCCCGAATTTCACCAAACATGCCAGCTCCAACGTCATCAACCCCGCCTATGACCCGGGAAATAAATACACCGCGGTATGGCAAAGCGGCTTTACCGGCATCGCCTATAACCCCAAGCTGACGAAGCGGGAAATCACCTCCTTCGAGGATTTATGGGACCCGGCCTTCGCCGGCCATGTCGGCATGATGAACGATAATCTCGAACTCGGCAGTGCCGCGCTGCTAAAACTCGGGATCGACCCGGCAACCTCCACCCCGGCTGACTGGGCAAAGGCCGTGGCGACGTTGCAGGACCAGAAATCCAAAGGCTTGGTTCGGCAATATTACGATCAGAGCTATATTAACGCGTTGGAAAACGGCGATACCTGGATCAGCCAGGCCTGGTCTGGCGATATCTACCAGGCTAACGAAAAGGGCTATAAGGACCTGAAATTCGTGGTGCCAAAGGAAGGCATCATGATCTGGCACGATAATATGTGCATCCCCGTGGGTGCGCAAAATCCATTAAGCGCCCTGGAATGGATCAACTATTATTATACGCCGACGACAGCCGGGGTTATCGAGGATTATGTGGATTATGTCTGCCCGGTGCCGGACGCGAAAGCCTATATCGCAGACACGCTGAAGGACCCGGCCGTAGCGAACAGCCAGTTAGTGTTCCCCAGCGATGCAACCTATGCAAAGTCGCATCTTTTCCCGGCATTCAAGAACTATGCCGAGTACAAAGCCTGGAACAACACGTTCAACCCGATCATCCAGGCTTAAATGGCCAAGGCCGAGATCGCGAAGACCGCGGAACGGGCCAATCGCGGGCGGATTGGCCCGCGACTTGCGCCCTACCTGCTCAGCCTGCCAAGCTGGGCGTATTTTCTTGGACTTTTTCTCATTCCGCTGGGCTCGATGGTGATCATGGCTACCGCCATCGGCGACCCGCTGGATGGCTACACGATTTCGGATAATTTTGCCGAGTTCTTTACCGCCGTTTCGCAGTATCATGACGAATTCGTGCGCTCCTTTGTCTATGGCGGTGTTTCCACGGTGGTAACGCTGCTTCTGGCCTATCCGGCGGCGTATTGGATCGCCTTCCATGGAGGGCAGAACAAATCGACATATCTATTCCTCATCGTGCTACCGTTTTTTGTCACGTTCGTCATTCGCGTTCTGGCATGGCAGTTCATCCTGGCGGACCAGGGTTTCATTTTCGGGCCGCTGAAAGATCTCGGGCTGCTACCGGAAAATGCCTATGTGCTCTCCACCAAATGGGCGGTTATCGGTGGCCTGATCTACAATAACCTCGGTTATTACGTCCTCCCGCTTTATGTCTCGCTGGAAAAAATCGACCGGCGGATGGTGCTGGCGGCAAATGATTTATACGCGACCCCGTCAACCGCGTTTTTGCGCGTTGTTCTGCCGCTTTCCGCGCCCGGCGTGTTTGCCGGCTTTCTGCTGGTGTTTGTCACGAATGTGGGCGATTTCATTAACGCCGAGATTCTGGGCGGTCCCAGCACCTCCATGATCGGCAATATCATTCAGGATAGTTTTTTCGTTGACCAGGATTATCCAATGGCAGCGGCACTTTCATCTCTGTTGATGCTGCTGCTGATGGTTTCCATCCTGCTCTACGCCAAGGCTTTCGGCACCGAGACGATCCAAGACTATGCCTGACGCGCTGCCAGCAGGCAAACTTTTCCTTCGCAAGGTGCCGCTCGGCGAGCGGCTTCTGAATGTTTATACCTGGCTGACCATCGCTTATGCCATGGCGCCGATCGCGGTCATGGTCGTGTTCAGCTTCAACCAAAGCCCGAGCGGCCGAATTGGCCTGCGCTGGCTGGGATTTACAACATTCTGGTACCAGAATGCGTTCGCCATTCCGGATCTCACAACGGCTTTTGTGAATTCGCTGGAAATCGCCATCAGCAGCACGCTGGCGGCCATCATCCTCGGCACGCCGCTGGCGCTCGCC
>Ga0116226_10003980_pt1 | contig 13028 bp, 10 predicted proteins | sample S1TSphfallax_FD_89692 | JGI IMG/M metagenome (GOLD analysis project Ga0116226, IMG submission 89692) | Host-associated microbial communities from peat moss isolated from Minnesota, USA - S1T2_Fa - Sphagnum fallax MG | ecosystem: Host-associated > Plants > Peat moss > Unclassified | place: USA... | reverse complement strand
TCTAATCCCTGGGCTCCCAACTCGACCCTCTACCCCTTTCTAGAGTTGGAAGCCGGGAGCGTGCTACCAAGTTTCAACTTCCGTAACTTGACTTTGTGAAACCCTCAAGTTGGTTTCACCCCGTGACTTGGGAGCGCGTCAAAGGGACTTGGGAGCGCGTAAAGACCTTTGAGACCTTGAAAGGCATTTTGGTGAAAGCGCCAATGTTGAAGTTACTCGACTTTGATAAGGATTTTGAGATCCACTCCAATGCTTCTAACTTTGCAATTGGAGGAGTCCTAGTGCAAGAAGGAAGACCAGTGGCATTTGAAAGTAAAAAGTTGAGCGAGACAGAGCGAAGGTGGCCAACACATGAGAAGGAAATGTGGGGGGTCATACATTGTTTCCATAGGCTCCAAAGATGTGGTGGTGTGGATAGACAATGTGACCTTGAAGTACTTTGCCACTTAACCCAAGTTGTCCTCAAAACAAATGAGATGGCAAGACACATTGGCCTTATTCAATGTGGACATTCAACACAAGCCCGGGAAGGAGAATGTAATGCCCGATGCGTTAAGTCAAAAACACTAACTTAAAGTGGTGTATGTGGGAGAAATAAAACTTCAAAAGGAAGTTTGATTAACAAGCCGCCATGACAAATTTGCTAAGGAAGTGAAGCAAAACATTCAAAATGGAGCCAAGTCACACTTCCATTTGCGAAATGGACTATTGTGGTACAAGCAAAATCAGCCCTATGTGCTAGAAGGGAAGATGAGGGACATCGTTTTGAAGGAATGTCATGATGGGCTACTTGTGGGCCACGGTGGTGCAAAGCGTACCACAACATTCTTCTAAAAAACCTACTATTGGCCCAACTTGAAAGACAGTGCGGAGGAGTATGTGAAGACTTGCTTGATTTGCCAACAAAATCGAACATTTAACAAAAAGCAAATGGGCTTATTACAACCTTTGCCAATTCCTAAAGGGCCATGGGAAAGTGTGTCCATGGATTTCATGGTAAGTTTGCCCCATCAAGGGGTTTTCACGCCATCATAGTGGTGGTGGATCGATTTAGCAAGATGGCACATTTCATTCCCACCAAGGATGAGGCCATGGCCCAAGAAATAGGTAGGTTATTCTTCACACACATTTTCAAGCATCATGGCCTCCTAAAAGACATAGTCTCGGATCGAGACCCAAAGTTCACAAACAAGTTTTGGCAAGCCCTATGGAAGCAAATGGGGTTGGAGCTCAAGATGAGGAATTCCTTCCGTCCCTAAACCAATGGACAAGCCAAGAGGGTGAACTTGGTTATCCAACAATTCATAAGGAATTATGTGGCGGCGAATCAACGAGATTAGGTGGACCACTTGGAGTTAGCCAAATTTTGTTATAATAATTTAGAACACTTCGCAAATGGGTCCACCCCCTTTCGAATGGTGACAAGCTAATCACCAATTGTGCCCATGACCTGGGCAACACATGAACAACCCCCAAGTGATGCAAGTGAAGAAGTGCCAATGGTCACACAACTTGATGAAGAAAGGCGGCGCTTGTGGGAGGTAGCAAAGGCCAACTTGGAAAAGGCGCACAAGCGGTACAAGGATTTTGCGAACAAGTCTCAACGAGAGGTGAAATTTCAAAAAAGGGATGAAGTGTGGTTGAACATCAAGAATTTTTGATTGCCAGAAGGTTTGAATCACAAGTTCTTGGGCCCATATGCGAGCCCATTCAAAGTGTTGGAAAAGAAACTTTACGACACTTACAAGTTAGAACTACCAAAAAATCTTAGAATTCACCCCACATTTCATGTTTCCCTTTTGAAGTTGGTCGCCTACGATGCCTCAAGGCCTAATCGAGAGCACAACTCAAGGCCCCCACTAGACTTGGTTCATAACGAACCAGAATTCAAAGTGGAGGCCGTGCTCAAATCAAGGTAACTAAGAGGACGAGAGCGGGAATACTTAGTTAAATGGAAATGAGATCATCCAATAGAGGCATCTTGGGTGAATGAATCCAATATGGAACATGCCCAAGAAACCATAAAAGAATTCCACACTAGATCGGCAAAGAAAAAACATAGAATGTGACGAGGACATCACCTTTTTTTCAATGGGGCAAGGAGTCACATAAAATGTACCACATCAAGTTACAAGTGAAATAAAGGCTAAAAATGATGCACTCCCAACTCCTTGAAGGACTCGAATGTGAGTCCGCGTGGGAGTCCCGAAATCGCGCCAACGGGCACTCCCGCAACTTTGGAGCCCAATAACTTTGCGAGCAGACCTTGGATTGAAATGCCGTTTAAAGCAAACTTGTAGCTCTCGTCGAGAGCTTTCCAACGGTATGTGGCACGTGGTCTGCAGCTAAGTAAATCGGGTCGATTCCCGACTTTTTCTGGTCGGGAGTCAAATTGGCAATTTGACTCCTGGCCCTTCTTTTGGCCATAACTTGTGTTTCAGATATCCAAATGAGCAATGCGAGCCCATTTTAGACATCTAAGTTTCAAGAGATTTCCAATGATATAAAGAACGCCACAATTCATTGAGTTTTGACCCCTCAAATTGGTCTCTGAAGTTTTGGGAGTCCCCCAGGACTCCATCTCCCACAGTGGGAGTTGCCTTGGGAGTGTGAGGGTTCACTCCCTCACACTTTCCTACACTCTCGGGAGTATGTGATGTGACTCCCGGGCTTCCTCTTGGCCCACACCCTTGCAACCCCTTTGCCTTGGTCGCAAGCCCAAAGCTAGGGTTGTGACAAAAAACTTCCAAGAGATTGTATCACGAAAATAATGTATAAATGCAAATAAGGTTGTCAAGTTGGCATTGGACAAATGGAACTTTCTTATGTAGGCCCAAATCAAAATTGGATCCCTATTTTGGGGTTTAAAAAAACCTTGGCACCAAAAGAGGAGGCAAGCAAGTTGAGCTTGCGAGGACATGCACATGCTTTAAGTGCATCCCAAGGGGTTGGTTGGTAGTGGCGACCAACGTAGGAAATCATGACCCCGTTCACGTACTTTAATCATGTAGTTTGGGACTTGGGTTTTTGTAAAACCTAAATGTCGGTTCTTGTACCTTAATAAACAAACCTTTTAGTTAAAGCTTGATTGTTGTGATCAAGGCGCAAGGTTGGGAAAGGAGTCATGTCAACTAACTTAGGTCAAGATTAAACTTGGCTTGGGTTCCCCATGAAGGGAAGGATGGAATAATTGCCTCTCGAATGAGGGCTTCGTCAGTTAAGCTAATTAGATCTTTTTAACGAAGCATTGGAAGAGGGTTTTTATGAGACCCTCTTGGACTTGTTAAAAAAGTGTTGGAAACTTGGGGACACTTAAGTTAGCTTGAAGCAAGGTCCAACTACAAAAGTTGGCAAATGATGGTTAAGGATCCAAAAGAAAGCAATTGCAATTGTTGAAAGAAATTATAAACGTCAATGAGGACATTGACCTTTTCTTTTAGTGGGGGAGAGTGTCGCAACCCTACTTTGAGAAAGTGTGAAGATGAGACTCACACTCCCGAAATGGGGACTTGGGAGTACTCCGGGAATCCTGAAACTTCAGAGTTCGATTGCAAGGGTCAATATTGACACTTTTGTAAAAGGTTGTAAGAACATTGCAATATCTTTAAACCTTAACATTGAATTGAAAACTCTTTTTGTTGTACATTTTGTCCAATTTGTGTAGAAGGTGGCAAAGATTTGAAGGTGCAAATTAATAAAAAGAATGATGCATTTGAGAACCAAGTACTTGTCAACCTAATTATCCATCTTCTTTATGCACTTAGTCTATGTGAAAACAACATATGCTTTGTTTCACTATTACAAAATGTGGGTGCAGTTCACTAGTCCACGTTCATTAGACTAGTGAATTCACTACTTCTTCACTGGTCCCCATTTATTACAACCAATGAATGCTTTCAAAATCCAGTGAAATCATTTACTATATGGGGACACCTTTTGTTGTAATGTTTCTAATCCTAATTGGGCTTTGGAATGCATTCTTCTTTTGCGGGTCCTTTCTGGTTAAAGTTTAGCAATGAGGTGATCTTGGAAAACTCCCTCTTTGGAAATTATTCATAGGGTGCAACATGTTAATTCAATAAGGTGTCTGATTTGTTTAGGAACATGGATTAAGGTTGGTGCCTTCATTGAATAGGGTGTTCAGCCTTTGGAATGTATTGTGTAATTCGTAGGGTAGCTTCATCTTCTTGTGTTTAATTCTACAACTTGACCCTTGCATCTCCTTCAAAATTGTGTCAAAATTTGGGTTGGGATGAAGACAAGGATGCCAATGGGCAAAAGCCTTCAAGAAAAAAATGTGGGAAATGAAACAAAGTTCCCCAAAGATTATGATGTAGCCCAACATGTGCATGAAAGTTTATTTTTGGATCTACCAATTTCACCCTTTAAGAGGATTATTTTATACAATCCCCAAAAAATGGAATTTAAACTCAAAGATGGGAATGTCCTTAAGATTGTTCCTACATCACTTGCAAATATCTTTGGGAAAAGTTTAGTGGGCTTTAGGCCACGTGAATGCATATATGCATTAGGAGTTCAAAAAGTGAGGAACATATTTCGAAGGCATGCTCGGAGCTCCGAGAGATTGGATTTTACGATGTTTGATTAGAACAATGAGTTTGCAAAATGATTGAAGGGAACATGGATTTGAAAGTACCATGTGGAGAGCTTTGTATCAATATTGCGGATGAAATTCATTGTCGCTTGTTTGATGGAAGAATTCGAACACCTGGTGAATTGGGCAGCAGAACTTTCCCATGATCTAAGTAAGACAATGCGAGAAATTTCTTCTAAGAAGAGGCTTGGATTGAATGCTTTTGAACATAGGGTGTTTTTCAAGCTTTTGGAAAGCATACAAAAAGAATGATACATGGAATGTTAGTTTTTATGGGAGGATTTGCACATCCTACGTGCTTTGGAAATCCCATCTTATGCCATTTGTGCAAAATTAGAACATGACTTGCATGGTGCAACTTGTTAATGATGCATAGACAATTTATATGACTTGTGAAATTTTTTAGATCTATAGCCTTCCATAATTCCCATTCATTTTGATTTTTGTTGTTTTAGAAAAAAAGGTAGTAACATAGAGATACATTTTTTTTGCCCCAATACATGTGATGGCTCTGGGACAACTTATGTGCTAGCCATAACATTTAACAATATTATGTTGGATTTTTCTTTGAATGTAAAAGGTCATGTGGAAGTAAGTTTGTTTCAATTTGTATACATTAGCATTTTATTGTTAACAAACATGGCAAGGAAATATGTAGAGGTTGGGAATAAAATCCATGTTTTGGATAATAAGGTGCAACCGTTGAGCCTACCATGGAAATACACTAAGAGTCGGGTGAGCTTCCTATCAGTCATTTGATTTAACAATGCTTACGCATGCATAATGGAATGTAGACCATTTTTGGTAATGAGAAATGCCTTGCAAATTAACTTGTGTTTATGAATTGCATTTTTATTTTTGGATGGCATTTCCTCCTCTTTTCTTTCTATTTTTTCTCTCTTTCATTTTTTGTCATATTTTTTTCTTTTTGGCCTTTTATGAAATTTTAGTCTTATTCCTTAAGGTCATAAACACAAGCTATGAATTGTTCACTACTAATGTTTCATAGTTTAGTTTCTCTTTTATATTATTGATAATGGTTGTTGTCCTTTTGTTAGATCCAAGATATGCACATTTCCTTATTAGAAGGTGATTTCAAAGTCTTTTCAAGTTCCCTATTAGTTACCATAAATATTGAAAAAATCTTAGCACTTAGTAAATTTTTATATCATATTTCCATACAATCATTATGCATGTGACAACATGTTCAAGAAAAAATAACATGGGTTGTATTCAATATGTGACACAAGTTATGTTTGTCCTTTAGAACTGCACTTTGATTTACTCATTTTCAATTTGATGGTCAATGCACATGTACCTTTTGGTTGGGAGGTGAAATTGTTGAGTTGCCCCTCTCTCTATGTCTCCTCTTTCTATCCAACAATTTCAAAGCATGTACTTGTCTTCAAGTTAATTCCTTTTTTTGTTTTGTTTTGCCATTACATCTCAAAGATCTAGTAATGGAATTTTATTGGAATTGTTAAGTCACAATTTTATTGAATTCCACATTGTTGAAAGCTTGCAAGGTGCAGTCTCTTTTGAGAAGCATGCTATTGATTATGTAGCAATCTTTACTTGTGACCAAACAAGGAAACCAATGTAATTTGGAAGTTTGAGATTAAATTAAGTGTGTGGAAGATTGTCCTTGGGGCTATATCACTAAGAAAGGGCACATGTGGTTTTTGCGTGGGCGTTGCCCTTTTGTTTGGAAAACAATTATAGAAGGTTGTCTAAGGATCCATGTTATAAGAGATTGAAAATGTGAAGCAAAGTTGTCATGTGTAACTAAAAGTGAACGAGAAATTGGTAAATAGATCATCAACATGTTAACAAATGATATTATTAAGGATTTAATATTGGAATGTGTAGACCATCAAAGGTCTACTTTTCTTTGCAAAACTTTGGACCCATTGCCATGTAGAAACATGTGTGCATTGAGCTTACTATAGTCAAATCTGGCGTGGTAGCTAAACTTCGTACGTATTGGTCACTGCAATGGAAGTGTTAGTTTTCAAAATCAAATTGACTACAAATGTAAACAATGGTTGTGCAAATGCCAATTTTTTTATTATGGTTGCCCCATTGCCAAATTGATGCATGTCTCTATGTGTGCAATGATGTTTATCCTTTCATTGATCCCACATTTCAAATTCTAGTTGCCCTAAATGGCCTATTTGATATTATGTGTGCATGCAATTTCCAATCCTAGTGCTAATGGGATCTTCACCAAACTAATCACTCATCTGTCACGAGGTAGTATGGGAGGAAAAAGCCAAGCGTTGAATCAACTATTATCATTGTTTTGATATTGCTTCATAGCAGATTGATAGAACAGTGCATTTATATTGTTCCAACTTGTGCTCAACACAAGATATCATTAATATTAATGCTAATATGACATCTATTAATTTCCCCACATAATATTAATGCAACATAAGTTGTTAATGTAACATACGTTACTAATATATTATATTAATATATATTAATGGATATCACTAATATTAACATAATATCAATGTACATATGACATCAAACATCCATATGTATGCATTAGTTTTCATAATATGGTTTTGAGTACATCACCAAGCACACAATAGCAGAGATAGTAGGGTTGCATTCAGCCTTGGTCTTTTTTTATGCCCTTAAGTTTTACATTTTTACAAGATTTTATTGGTACTAGAGGGCTGATTTATTGGCCCTGACTTGTAAGGTAGGAATATTGTGTTGGGAACCATTATAGAGTATGGAAACTTCAAAGGGTTTTACCCTTTAGAAATTAGGTGAGATGATTCATGTTAATTTGGTTGGAAAAAATGAACCTACTTTCTCAAAAAATGGTTATGGCACCTATCACAGGAAAAATTTGCATAATTCTTTCAAAATGTGACTACGTGATTTAAAACATTCAAACACACATTTATTGATAATCGAGTTTGAAATTCTGCACAAAAGTGAAAAATAAATATGGAAAACGAATATTTTATCACTCTTGTTTTTTGAGATTAAAGTCATTAGATTTCCATTTCAAACTGTCATCAATGATAGTGGCTTTCGGTGCCATGAACTTCACAAACTTTTCCAAGCTCATGAACCATGCAAAATAAATTGTCGTAATTTGATAATATGATTTAATTGTGGCAATACTTCAAGATCACAACTTGTTACGACAGTCCAACAAAAAAAAAACCATGTGGAAATATTTTAAAAGTGGAATCTGAACTCTATTGAATATTTGAAAATATGCCATTTGTGAAAAGGTGACTCATCTGCTATTCATCAAACATGTGTCACATATGATGACACAGCCCGGTAATGGTTTGAAAGTGTTATTTGTTCCACTTCAACTGAATTTCACAATTAAAATCATTGGACCTATTTTCATTGCATGCTTTAATTGACATGTTTTTATTCAAGTTTCTTGCTGCAACATGTTTGGTGGGAGTTCCAGTGGGCTTCAAACTAATGATGAGTCCTCTCTAAAGGAGGAACAAAGATCTTCTGATGCTTGGAGAAGCCGATCGGCCCATATTTCGCCTTCCAAATTGGGTCGTCACCTAAGCGATGAAGAAGATTGCACAACATTCGAAGGTCCTTCAAACTAAAAGACCCTAGGCTAAATTCTTTAAATCGATTGGCCATGGCAATGGTGAGTCTTCTATGGCAATCGAAAAGGGCTTAGTTGCGGAAATAACCAAAAATTCCACATTTGGAACATTGTCTTGTGGTGATGTCACCGCGAGCTTGTGTAGGGCGAGTCTCCACACATTCCATTGAGCCGAATTGTCAATTGCCTTCTTCCAGCTTGTGTTTATCTGTCGAAGGGATGAAATGCATGTGATTGTGCGCTTCAAGTCCATTGCTTTAGTTTCCTTCCAGTCAATTTACAACAACTTGGGGAAGATGTGCTTGTGGGCAATGAAGTTCGAAAAAGACGACAAGAATTCCATGCTGCAAAAATCAATAAATGAACTATAAGAAAAAAGAATGGACCTAGAACAAAATTAAAAAATCGGGCCAGAGAGCACAAATTGTGGAGCAGGAGATGAATGGGAAGAGAAAAAATGGGCTTGCAAGAAAGGACGATGTGAACGACAGAACTTGGGTCCAAGTTATAGGATCCTAATGAGCAAAAATACAAATTGCATCCAACGGCTGAGATCATGGGATCTTGTTGTTTATTCCATGGTAGGGCTCAAATTGTAGAAAAGAGTACGTCCATCAAATAGTTGAGATAATGGGATCTCATAGATCTGAGCATCGGACAACTCGGATTATAATAAACGAGTCTACATTGGACGATTGAAATCGTAGGATGTCGTAGATTTGAGCATTGGAGGGCTTAGATTGCATCAAAGAGAACATCCATCAAACAATTTAGATCGTGGGATCTCGCAATTTTTTCCATTGGAGGGTTGAGATTACAAGAGCAAGAGCGTCCATTGAATTGCTGAGATCTTGGGTTTAGCTCAAATAATGTGGGAGCCTTTTTGGGTTCCTCATAACTAATGTGATGTTAAAAAATGAAACAAATCATCATGACATTTTTTTTAAAAACATAACACTATACATTAAAATTAGAAATTTAATTTTTTTATAAGAGTTATGACTAATTTATCTTTACTTTTTCCCTTTTATTTTTATTTTTATTCTTTTTTCCCTCGCTTATTAACAAATCAATTAAAATATCAAACTTTTTTTTTTTTTTTAAAACGCTTTGACCAAATTCTATTTTCCATATTTTCATTTTTTTGGCTTCTTGGGGATGGATGAGTCTCAACAATTCGATGAGTTTTGTTTGATGACTGTCTATTGTAAGGGTTTCCTAGCAATTAGTTGAGTGTCATGATCGATCCAGAACCCTAAGAGTGATTTTTTTTTGTCACCCACATACCCCAATAATGTGGAGCTCTTGATAGCTCTATATAATTGCCATGTGCACCAACATGTTTATATCAAGCAATAGTAGGTTGACTCCCAAGTCCCTTTATCCAGATTATGCTCGTCATACTTGGCACTTCTTTGTTGAGGATACTTTTTGAGAAGGATCAAACTGATGCCTATCACTGTCCTTGCAACATGAATGTTTGTAGATATTAACGCGTATAGGGTTTTTTGTCTTTGCCCTTGATAGGCTCATATGAAGTTGTACAAGTTGTTAGGCGAGGAGAGGTTTCTTCTGTGGGCCATTTGTATCTGCACCATCATACTAGAGGTTTAATTTCACTCCCTTTCCTTCTTTGGTCATAATCAGTTCATGCAGTTTAACACTTAAGTATAGGAGTCAAGGTGGAAAGGACCACCCCTACTTTTTTTTGTCTTGAATTGTCCACACATAGTGTACAAGAGCTTAAAGATATGAAATGAAAGGTGTAGGGTTCCATAACATAGTGCAACACTGGAGCATCCGACTTTATCAAGCTTCCCAAATCCTTTGAATGGTTGCACTATTTGTGAGACCCTGGAAACCCTAGATGCAAGTAGTGCCTCGGTGTACTAAGTAGTAGTCAAACATGGGTTGCAGGCTGGACATTGTCATTGTATGAATCTCTGACAACATTTTGTGTGCAGTTTAGCGATGGTAATGCCACTTGCAAAAGCTTCATTGAAGAAACATGTGTAGGACCTCATAGTTTGCAGGAGCTTGAAGGTACCCATTTTGTGTTCCACTTGTTTGTTGTTGATGTACATCTGAGACCTTTTGATCAGGGACCTTGAGATGGAATGCATTCACATCTAGTGCAAGGTTACAAATAGTGCAATATATTCATTGAATTCTTGTTTTACTGCTATTAGGTGGTGGATTTCCGGGCTATTTGTGTGCCTGAAGGTGCTACAACAATGACAAAAGCATGATACAACACTAGGAGTGTTGCAGAGCCCACTGGGCAATCTTTTCACTATTACTAAATACCATTTGAGGTTGCAGTTATCCTAGTCTTTCACCACTTGTCTAATTTAATGTGTAGTGAGAATTGGACAAGGTTTGGTCTTTTGAAGAAGTCAATGGGGTTTGTTTAAAAGAAGCACAGGTGATGTTTTATGCAAACATAGTTTAGTCATGGAAATTGTGTACAATAGGTTTTTATGCATATGTGGTACACAACATATATGTGTGGCATTTGTGAATGGAGATGATAAGTCTGGAGGTGGGTTTGGTCATTTGGTGGGGGGCGGGGTGTGGGTGAGTGTGGGATATGGCATTGTTGACAAGGAGAGTTGGTGATGCATTCACATTAGTATGAGCATGCAGTTGAAGAGTTCTAAGGAATACTAAGATTAAGGTCTACATTCCTTCCCTTGGGTGTCTTATTATCATGCTCGTGAAATTTAGCTATGTGACAATGTTTGGTACTATGCTCCTAGGTTGGAGAACTTAGGTTCAGTTTGATATCAAGGTTGGCAGAGTTGGAGGCAGGTAATCCAAAGCACCATATTCCTGGATTTATCCCTTCAATTTATGCTTCCACATTTTTGGTCTTGGTGATTCCCTGTTGAAGTTGTTTTTTGTTTGTCATTAACACTATTTGGATTGAGTGCCGTGATTGGCCACCCAACATGCCTACATGTATGTGGCACATAATAATCTGTTGAATTGAGGTATTCCATGTTGTTGCAGCTTGTAGAACAACCTAGCCAATGGACATGGAGGTGGGGGCATATCCAGTATAATTTGAGCTTTGCTTTTGTGGTATTACAATAACTCTCTATCAGAACTTCAGCACGCACAAAGTGCTTCCAAGATGATGGAAGGTTGAGTGGATAGTTCACTATGCAGTGTCATCAACAATCATGGTTGGTGCAATCAGGGTAACGAGGAAAGAGAATTCTAAACATTGTTAGTTCCTTTAACTTGCAATGGGGAACTGACCATAAGCAAAGCAAATCAAAACTACAAGCATACCAAGGAGTGGTGGAAATCCAAACTTTATCCTTCCTTTTTTATGTACTTCCATGATTAGCTTTAGGGGTCAGCATAATTGATTTTTTGCGTCTCTGTGGGAGAAGATTTGTTAGTAACACCTTTTGTTTTCCTTCCCTCAAGTAGCTAGTAGCTTCCTTTGACCCAACTTGTTGAAATGTTAAGTTGGGATGAAGGTGACAAGGATAAGAGAACATGCATTGCTTCAGGAGGCACATGCCCTCATGCAAGAATTGGCAATGTAAGAAGAATCTTGAGGAAGTTGAAGATAAGGTAACCCCCTACTTTTCAGCCTTTGATTTTGGTATGATTATAATACACAATTAGTGCACTCCATGCATATGTTGAAGCCATTTGCAAGCTTGTAATTGAACCATGTTTGATTACCAACACATTTGTCACCATGAATTTTACTTTTTCAAAACTTTCTTGCATGCATCATCAAAGTGACTCATAATCCACCTTATTTGAATTTGGGCAAGATGAAAATATTGCATTTGCTTATAATGTACTCAAAGGGGCAATATATTAACAACTTTATGTGCCAAAAAAGAGAGATGTTAAAATAAAAAGTAAAATTGGGGTGAAAAACTAAGGCTTGTTTTACATTAGGAGGCTAGGCCAAAAAAACTTCATGCCAATTTAAAGCATTTTTAGCTTGTTATTTCGCCCCAACTTTTTAATCAATCCTAGAAGATTAATGTCAAGACATTAATAAATGTTGCAACATTGGCCCCAAGGGTTGCAAATTGGCTTTCCAATTTTGGTGGTATCTGTTTTTAACCTTGGGGCCAATACAAGGTCATAAAATTGAACATTTATTAGCAACTTGGGTTAGTTAACCAAGTTTAAATGTAAGTTAGTTTAGCCAAATATAGGTTAGTTGAAACAAGTTTAGATTAGTTTAACCTAGTTTAATCAAGTTTGGTTTAATTTAGACAAAATTAATCAAGATTATGTTAGTTTAATAAGGTTTTACCAAGTATAAATTACATTAGCCAAATTTAGCCAAATTAAATAAGTTTACCCAACTTTAGCCAAATGTAAAGTAATTAAGCTTGTCATGACCATATGTGTGTTAACTATAGCATATAGTGTACTATGGTAGTGAGTAGTGCTTACTTAACGTTGCAACCCCACTTTGAGGCAAGTGTCACTACTAGAAATTTGCCATTTTGCAACTGTCGTATGCAATTGGTTTTCAGTTGCATGCGACACATGCAACTGCAAATTCGTCTAGTTGCATACGACAAGTTGCATGCGACCAGCAGTTGTATGCGACCGACAATTGCATGCGACAGTATGTATATGACAAGTATATACGGTTGGGTTATACGGTTTCATCCACCCATATTATATACTAACAATTGTAAGTGCGACTGCATGCAACTACAAGGGTTGCGTTCCCATTGAACTAGCTAACCCAATTGTATGCGAACACGTGTACTTTTATTTTGTAATTAAATATTTAGTTTTAAGAATACTTTAATTAAT
>Ga0116226_10003979_pt1 | contig 13030 bp, 10 predicted proteins | sample S1TSphfallax_FD_89692 | JGI IMG/M metagenome (GOLD analysis project Ga0116226, IMG submission 89692) | Host-associated microbial communities from peat moss isolated from Minnesota, USA - S1T2_Fa - Sphagnum fallax MG | ecosystem: Host-associated > Plants > Peat moss > Unclassified | place: USA... | reverse complement strand
CAAGCCTACATAGATTCCGAGGTGTTGGAGTGGGAGGGATATTGCGCCTACTCCTCAATAGTGGGAGGGTTTCTTACACCTAATAAGTAGGCATAATTTCCCTCCCACCCTTGAGGAGTAGGCTTAATATCCCTCCCAATTTCTAAAAGGGAAATTCATGGATATAAAGTGCCCTCCACATTCACTACAAGTTTTCTCCGAATGCTTCATGAGTGTGAAACCAAGGGTTTAAGATTCAGGATCGGCATGAAGGTTTTTTTTTTTTCATATTTGTGATGTAGATGAACTGGTAGTCATCCATAATACAATTTAGCCAAATTTGGCTATAAAAAGGCTATGAAAATAAAAATGTTTGAGATTCTTTCACATTTTTTTAGTTACATGCAGAACTCAATAGAGAAATCTAGTAATATTTCAAATAGAGCTATAGATATTTGGTGATTAGAAAACCAAGAAAACGCATTTTTTAGCCACTTTGAAAAACCATCAACTCACCTTGTTAAATTTAGCGGAAAAAAAAAAGTTGATGAAATGTGTATCCTTGTAGCATCTTGTCATTGAATTTTTTTCTCAAATAAGTCGTATGTGAGTAATAATCATAAACCATTTAGAACCCCACTTTACACAAAGAGGAAATGATGTATATCTATCTATGAGATTTGTTTTTTTATTTGTTTGTCACATTGAGATCTCCCAAACAACGTTTCTTTTTTTGTGAAATTTCGCCAAATTGTGAAATCCAACAACAATGAATGAATTGCATAAAAGAAAAAGTAAAAGTAAAATTTCGCCAAAAATGTAGTGGCTTGTTTTAGGGTTAGCAACTTTTGCACCCAACATATCATGTCCATTGTCACCACTTGCAATGGGGGAATCTCCATCAAAGCATACAATCTCCCCCCATCATTAGGGAATTGCTTTGTTTCCTTGTTGTAGAAGCCATCTTTCACCATGGCTTTCCAACAACTGTTACTTGTTCGCGAGTTTTTTAGTTTGTAAGGGGTTGATGTCACAAACTTTACGCTAGATTTGTAGGGTCCATTGCAAGATGCTCACTTGCAACCAACATCATGTTGCCATACCTTGCAACAACTTTCAAAATGGTGGTAGCAACCTATTGGGAAGGATCTAATTCCACACATCATTGAATGTTGAAGGACAATTTTTTTAGTAGTTAATTGTTTTGATTATTTAAAAAATTTCAATATAGACCTTGATTCTTAAGTTCTAACATTGCTAGTTGTACATGTTGTAAGTTATTGATGACTAACTTTGAAGTGGACATTGAAGCAACATGACAAAAGTGCGGGTATTATTGGATTGTGTTTTGGTTTCAGTTTTGTGATTTAAAGGAGACCATTTTGAGGAATGTTTTTCTTCAGTTCTTTTTACTTAGGTTGTGGATTTCATCTTTGTAAATAAGTCCTCTTTGTTTTTTGCTCGTTGTTTCCTTATATGTGTTCTACCAAATCTGATTGTAAAATTGATGGAAAATTGACCAATTATGTTTGTGTTGGCCATGCAATGATTGATTGATGTTCCCTAACGAAATTTTTTCTTATGTAACAGAGTTTCTTTCGGGTTAAAAAATGAGACCAAAAAAAAGTAGTAGTAATCTTCTCTAATTTGTGTGTGGTGCTTTTGTGTGTGCAAGTTGGGGAGGAGCAAACTTAATATTGTTCAAACTATGTTCCCCTCTTCATGTATATGTGTTTCTTTTATGCCGCTATTTGGTTTTTGTTAATGTGTCTAGCAATGTTTGAATGTTAGTACTTTGGCAACAACTAGTGACAGTTTTAACAATGATAATAGTGCAACATTACAAAAGTAGAAATTTTTTCATAAATCTCATGTAAGGAAGGAAGAAAGATGCAAGTTCAAGGTTTTCTTTGTCTTCTTGACTTGGCTTATTATGCATTTAGTGAAAGACTTCAAATCTTTTGTTTGAAATTTTATTTGTGATTTGTTTTGTATCAAATACTTGCCACCTTCTTGGTCTCTAGGATGGATCAAGCAATGTTCAGTTCTGATTTTTAGTTGTGCCTTGAATTTATCTGACAAGAGGAATTTTCATTATTGTGTTTGTGTTGTTTCAATGTAATTTTAAGCTGTATGTTTTCTTTTGGGCCTTTGTCAAGTAGGAAAGCTAGTTTATGTACTTGTTTAGAGTAAAGGAATTAGATTTCTTTGGTGTTTTGGCTAGTCACTTTCTCTCCTTTCTTTGGCAGTACAATTTATTGATCTGTTTTTTTAACTTTTGAAAAATGACCTAATATCTATCTATAAGCCATATATACAATTCATTATGTTTGAAGTTGAAACATATATGCATATTAAATCTTTCATGTCTTTGCACACAACTTTTTTTACCACATTTGTTGGTATCTGCAAAGGACCCACTAATAGGATGGGGATGGTTTTTTATTTCAAGGGGTGCATGAATAAAATAAAAGGTTGTGGGGATGGGGAATGGGTGGAATGTTTTCATTCTCTTATACTACAATGGTGATTTGTAGTAAATGGTTGATGACAAAAGTTGTCAACATAACATTGTGAGCAATGTTGTATTTGGTTGGGAAGGATTTGTACACTAGGAAAAGCTTTCTCTTTTGTCCAAGACTCAATCCAAAGTATGCAAATTTAGCAAAGAAGAACAATTTTATTAAAGAAAGGAACTACATTACACACATGATGTTTAGAAATTTATGAAATTCTTGTCGCATTCCACAGTCAAATAACCTTAGTGAGATCGAAACTTTAGGTGAGAAGCTAATGATACACATAAAGTAGATTAGTAGATGTTGTCAGTTACTTAACTTGGATTGATTATACATTCATGCAAGTTCCATGTATGCTACCAATTCTCTCTTGGTCAAACCATCATCAAATGTCACGCTTTCTTTTAGCTTTATTTTTTGTCTAAAAGTGGATGATCCTCCTCTTTTCTATCTTCCAAAAGTTCTCAAAAATTGAAATTTTTTTTGGGTGGGCAAGTTCAAATAGTTTGAGGGTGAAATTTGGTCACTGCTTGTTTCAATAAATTGATAATAAGGTAATGTGAATCAATTCAAATATGAATCTAATGTGTTGCAATTTTTCTTTCCCCTTTTTTTTCCAATAGATTTGACATAGTGATTATGTCAATCATTTCCACAACTTGATATGGGTTTTTGCAAAGGAAAAGGTTTTCCAATATCTTGGGTTGTTTTTTTCATGATTTTGAAACATAGAACAAATGCAATTTTGGTAGCAATCATATCTACGTGTAGTAAAAGCAATGTCAAGGCTAGCCTATGTTCCTATTTATATCAATACCAAAAAATATAATACAAAATGGTGTGTATTTCTCTGTCTCTATACATGAGGGGTTTTTATATACCAGTCAAGGAAAGTACATAGTAGGTAAGTAGATCTCATGACACATAAAATAACAAAATTTGATTATAGTTATTATTGTACTTTTATCAATCTTGTGATGGTTTTAGGTGGGTGACATTTTCATTTTTTTTTCATTTTGTGACTTCATTTGTTTTTCAATTATTCACTATGTCCTTAATGAAAATTGTAAGCTCTAAATTTCGTTTTGTCTCTTTGTTACAAGGCACCAAGTTTGAAGCTTTTGCTAACTCTTTTATAATTGGATCTTTTGATTGTGTTGAATTATGTTGTCAATTGGAATCTTCCAACAAGAGTGATAATGTGGTACATCTCTTCCATGTCCCTAATTCATAAGATTTTGCTTGCCTTAACATTGTAAAAATACATTTAGTCCTTAATTCCAGAGAAAATGGGGTTTCAGTAAGAGTGATGAGGGCTTAAGGAAAGGAAAAACAATTATTTTATTTTCATTATTTTAGTTGCATTACTATAAAGCCTCTACAAAAAAACCCTTCAATATGCATTTCCTAAAATTTAAACAAATGTAAATACATAATTGGAAGATGCAACCCTTACCACCATGAGGACTATTTTCAATGAGACCCTACAAGATTTCATTTTTGTTATCCATTAATTGATAAGGAAAAGTGCAAAAAGATTCTTGGTCCATTGCATATCTTGGATTAACTTTCTGGGGCATGGTATTGGTGGTTGCTTCAACAAATGACATTGCACTGAGAATAGCAGCATGTCTTCTGACTGTTGTGTTAGTTGTGGTGCTCATCATCACTATAAATGTAGGTTTGGAATTCTCTACTCCTAATTTTCAAACCTTACCTTCATTTATCAATTCAACTAATGGCACTTTGTTTACTTTGTGATAGCAAGTCATTTGTTGCATTCAATCAACAAATACCCTTTCTCATTATGAACTACTTTTGAACATTTTATATTGACCTTAGTATGTGTAGTACACCTTTTTTTTAAACTTAAGTGCATGATGCGAAGGGATAATGGTCAAACTATAGGTACACATTATGGTTACTTTGTAAACACAAAAAAAAGGGGAAAGACTAAAAGAACAAACCTAATTACATATAAAATATCTAAACATAATTAGAATTTTTGGCGCCCTATAACCAATAACATTACTTCATTTTTGATATTACTATCAAGGAGGGATTCTGCTAATGTCCATTTATTCTAATAGAACCAACTCTTATACCTACAAATTGGCAAATATGTTACAGTTGTTTAAATTTTCATCATACATCTCCTTAGTGGCCATGGACTACTAGCTACCATACTTTAATTCACACTACAAAGAATACAGAATCTATTGAGGTATGGCTTTTGAAGTTAGAACTTTCAAGGTTCATTTAGTCCATATGAATTGCTAACCATTTTCCCACTAAATGCAACAATGCAATGTAACATCAAATCTCTTATTTGAAAACCTAACACTTGTAGACCTTTGGATCCAAATGTTTCTGAAAAACATGACTTTGAACAATAGGTATCAGGTTCACTTAAAATCATTTAAGAGGACATATTCTTATGCAATAATGTACTATAATTTTTTCTTTTCAAGTTTCCCCCACTCTTGACCTTGTTCATTTCATTCTACCCAACTTAAGGACACCCCTTTGAGGTTTATGGCACTCACTCTAACAATTATCTACAACATGGATTCAAGGTACTACAACAAAAATTCCCCTTTCCCGAATGCATCTTGACTTCTATATGGCCTTTAGTTTTACAGCTTGGACCCCTTCTTTCTTCATCATCCTTCAACATCAACCCCTCATATCTATCCTTATTTTGATCTACACAACTACTCTACTAAGTCATTTGTGCAATGGAGTTCATCAATGATTAGCTAAGTAGTATAAACTAAAAGAAAATTTCATACCAAAAAGAATTGTTGCTTCTTTTTTTCATTCTGCCTCTTATCTTACCTGCTATCATCAATTACGCAAACCTTTCTTCAATGTAGTCGTTCCTTCCATCATCCATTGTTCGGTGTAGTTCTTGTTTTCCATAACACATAAATAAACAAGGTTGCCTATCGATGCATTCCTTATAGCAACAATGGAATAATTTATGCCGTAAGCATGCAGAAAGTTGACAACTATTAACAACAATCAAATTTTTTAAAAACCCTAAAATATGTTATGTTCACACTATTATAGTGATTTTATGTCTAATCACAACTCATACCTTATGGATATTGAACATTGAGTGTCATTTTGGCAAAATGTTTTAACTTTACATTCTTGTGGAATTTTGATGAGCATTCCATACAAGAATGGTAAACAAGTCCATGTGATGACATGTTGCCAAAAGTTCAAACAAATTTCTTGGAACTAATCTAGATATTTAAAACAAATTGAGCATTGTTGAGGATTTGGGGATGGTAGCAAGGATCTAAAGTTGGATTCACATTGGTTGGTTGCAAATTTAAAGTTGGTTGGAAATTGTAACATGTGTCTACAAGTTTTATAGTGCTTTTGAATCAATGACAACAACAAGCTCATTGATTCAAAGTTTGTTTACAAACCTTGGAATAGGTCAAGCTTGGACTTGGAGATCATAAATTTTCAAAACAAACATATAAAGAGGGTTGTAGGTACTACAAAAGAAATCTTACAAATCAAGGTGAATTTTATAACTTTAAATCACAGTATGCTTTCTTATTTGATTTCTTAATCTTTCTTGTTTCAACAGTTATGTTTTTGGAAGTATTAGATATGTTATTAGTGTGTAGTTGGTCCCTAATAGCAAACACAAACTACTTAGTTGCAAATAATCTATCAATTGCCATGCTAGTTTCCTCAATTTAATTCCTTGGAAAAAAACATTGCAAATTTGATGTCTTCCATGTCTTGTTTGGTTGCAAGTCTTATCAATAACCATGGCACCTTTCAAAAACCTTGCAAAATTCAAGTTTTGTTTCTTCTTTTCTAGAACTGGCAGAATTAATACCTTAAGTTCATCTTCAATAGTGGAATCAAAATCTAGAAACTTACAACTAGATAGTGAAACTTCCATTCCTTCCAACTTGATCCCAAGTTCAAATTCAAGTAATCCAAGAACGTTTAATCCTATTGTTGAAGCTTGCATTGACAATGTTGAACCCAACATTGTCCTTACTACACATGCAAAATAAAAACGGAAGGTTGAATGGCAAGTCATTAAAAACTTTTGGAACACCTGGACTGCCAAATTCCCATGGGTTGGGTCTATTATAAGGGAAGACAATAAGTTACACCATGTGCGGTGGAAGATTTGCACTGATGTTGAACATAGGGAAAAATTATTAGTGCTAAAGTTGGATGGGCTCCATAAGCACAATGGGAGAAGAAAATGCAAGTGTGTTAAACCTAGACAAATTGTTGGTGAGTACTACACTAGTTTTGACACCCAACATTCAAAGAATTACCGTGTCTATTGCACTATAGGGCCAAATTCTATTCTTGACCAGGTGGCGAATGCAAAAAAGGCTCAAAAAAAGAAGAATTGCCTCCAATTTGTTACTATTTTCCAACTTTTGCAACAAGGAAGGCCTTAGATAAATTATAAATGTATGCAAGGGTTCTTTCATTTTCTTAAGGTTGAGTAGTTGGCCAAAATGCACTAGACTGATTCCAATCGATGGGGAATGGAAAATTTGTATCCTATTTTCCTTTTAGAGTCTGCTCTTATGTTGTTAAACCTTATGCTTTTAATGATAAAAGAAATTTTTGAATATGTTAACTTTTAATCCTAGTTTTATGGACTAAATTAGTTTTAGGGTTTTTGGTTTGTGGGTTGGGAATGGTGGACACTATGCACAACATAGTACTAAATGCAACTAAACATGTAATTCAAAAGGCAAGATTTATAGCCCTTAGTTGTGATGAGGTCACAATTATTGACAACCAAGGATAGATATTTATCCACTACTATTTGTTTGAGAATTTCCATAGGGTACCCATCCTCTTGAATTTGCAAAGGGTAATTGAGGGAGGTGGGTCTAATAACCTAACTACAATGTTAGTGGATTTTATAACTATTTATGGGGGATTATTTGAGGGGGATTTGGCTTCTAGGTTGGCTTGATTTGTGGTAGATGGTGTGACTATTTTTCAAGGTTTGAAAATTAGGGTGACAATGCAACTTATAAATAAACATTCACCATTTGTCATTGGACTCCATTACATGGCACGCATGTGTAATTTGGTCACACAAACACTTTCAAAATTGTCGTTAGTTGCAAAGTTCGAAAAATTGTTGCAGTCCATGTATGTGTACTTTTTTCATTCCCCTAATAAGCACATGGAATTCACAAAGTTGGCAGAAATTTTGGAAACAAAAGGTGGGAAAATCTTTCATAATGTGAGGACTTGATGGATTTTGATGCTTGCACCTGCCAAATGTGTTTTACAAGAGTACAAGACTCTTGTTGTCAAACTGGCTGATGATAGTTTTGGGAATGCAATTGCCAAAAACAACTATGAATTGTTATGTGATTAACACATTATTTTGGATTAACTTGTGTGTTGCCCATGATGGAGGCAATACAAAATCTATCCAAAATGGCCCAAGGTAGGGATACTTTAGTTTGTGATCTTATGAGTTCTATCATATTATGTACTGGTGAATTTTATTCTTGGTTTGTAAACATGTTGAAGAGGTATGACCACCCATAATTTTGGATTTTCAATGATTTAGTGGAACATGTTTGTGATGCCTTGCACATGGTTTGGTGGTTGGAGCTAGAAAGTGAGGTCCAATATGTCGCATTTAATTTCCACACCCGTTTATATATGTTACACAAGACAAATTCCACACCTAATGATATGGCCATGGTCATTAAGGATGATTAGGCACTTTTAGTACAATCTGCAAAACAATAGTGTACATGTGCAGTTGATGGGTTGATAAAAGAACTTGAAAGGTGTTTCCCTGCCCATGAGTTAATGAATGCAATGGGGATCATCCATCTCCACTATTGGGAGGTGCCTAATGTAAAGACCACCTTCCCTAGTCACTTGGCAATTTGAAAAGCAAAATTCTACCACCCAAAGCCAAAAGGTGCAAATGGCACCTTTGTTGTTGGTTTGTTGGATCCAACACTTCTTGACCATCAAATGTCATTCTTTTGTTTAACAATGAAGAGTAATAGCCATGGTGCCTTACATTTTTTATTTGATTCCAATCTTACAACTAAATTGTGGGGATGATTGGCATCAAATGTTATTGTGGATGACAAACTATTGGAATATTTAAAGTTTGTTGAGTTAGCCATTGTCATGGTCTTGGGCAATGTGGAGGATGAAAGGACCTTCTTTAATGTGAACTTTTTGAAGTTGAAGCTTCGAAATTGGTTGATTATCCATTTGGACTTGGTGGTCAAAATGTTTGCACAAAAAATTTACCACTTGGATTCTTTCCCTTTCTACATAACAATTTGGCAATGGGGGAAAGATAAAATACATTATGCAGACTAGAAGTTCATGACCAAAGATATGGGTGGACTAGTATTTGTTATGTTTTTTAGTTTTTTGAGGCACGGATCTATGGGTTTTGGAACCATGAATCTATGGTTTTTTGTACCAAAATTTGCAATGTACATGACCATGTTTAAAGGCATTTTGGGTTGGGAGAAAATAGTAAGTAAAGTTTGATTTGTTTCTAGGTATTCCATTCTAGATTTATTGCATCTTCATGATTTTCTACATTACATTTCTTTGCAATTTGTATGTGAATTTTGATATCAGTTTGGATGATGTATATATTTTGCAAGTTGTGGCCTTGGGTATATGTAATAGATTTCCAATATCATCACCATAGACTAAAACCAACAATTTTTTAATTTTGCATGTACAATCTAAAGTGCCTTGGTATGTGTAGATCCTCCTTCCATTCCAGTTGGGGATAATCCATAAATGGATTGGGGTTCAATCCCCTTGAAGAAATATAAAATATGTATGTAAAATAATATTTAAAATGATTTGTGTACTTTGTACTCTGCTCCTGCATAACCCATAAAAATAAAAAAGGTTGATTTTAAGAACACTTGTTATTTGTATTGGCAAATTTATGTAGATGTTGAAGTAGGGAATTCATGATTTGATCACAACAATACATAGTAAAAGTATATGGTTGTAAGATTATATAGGCTATAGCCACGAATCCACCACACTTGTGCATAAGTTGCATTAATTTATGGTTGATTTAAGTTGGGGTTGCCAAATTTCCTTCACACATTGCTTATTACTAGCTTTACGTTAGAGCAAATTTCCATTTGGTTCACACACATTCTCTTTTATTGTGAATATCCATGTCACCACTACAATCAACTTGCAAAATTTTTTGTTGCCGTAATTCATATAATTGAATGTGCTATAGCCAATTGTGAAAAAAAATTCACACCATATTTGCCACGTATTTCAATGAATGTAGGTTGGAAAGTGCTAATGATGTTACTTCAAAATATTGAAAAAAACAATTGCTCCCGACCAATGGTGTTTTTTGCCATGCTCTTGGTATTGTTGGAAAGCCCACAATGAATAAGGTTCATTAAGTTGATTTCATAATGTTTCAACTTACAATGAAGAAGTTATTGAATATTGTCCAAAAACAAATCATCAAAAAATTATTTAAATAAAAACTAAGATTTCTAAGGGAATTTGGGTGCATTTTTGGTATTGTCCAAATGTTTTCAATGAGTAACATTCAATGAAGGTGAATTGGAATTGGAAGTTTCAGGCGCAAATGAAATTGAATTTTGAGTGGTTTTGTCATTGGAAACTCATTAAATTACAGAAAACATTTTTGGAAGGAAAAATTAGTTGGGTAACTATTAATTCACACTTGACTAGCAACATGGGTTACATTAGTATTAAATAAGATAAATGTTTGTTTGTTTGCACATGACAATGTTATATCCTTCCCAAACTATGGGGGGCCTTCCATTTTTGCTACTTTTCAAAAAATATTTACAAGGTACTTTGCATGTTTAGTGTCATGTAATCTTCAAACCAATTAAGCAAAAATGATTGAATTTAAAGTTATTTTCATGTTGCAAAATGAATCTAAAAATTAATGTTTCATTATGTTATGTGTTACTAGTGACTAATTTATTTATAACGTGTAATGAATTATAATGGTTTATTTGTTTTGTTTTATTTATGATGTTGAGATCTCCCAATAGTCAATGCCTTGTGTCATATTCTTGGTGCTTTTGGAAAGCCTCTTTATATGGGGGTGTAATCACACTAACACATATTGTATAAACTATAACAAGTTTTTAGCTTTTCATGTTCTTAGTGTCAAAAAATACTAATGTTACAAATATAAAATATTTTTATATGGTGTCCTTAAAAATGTTTTAGGGAAACATGTGGAATAAGTTGGTTTTAATTTAATGATCATAAAATATTCAAAAACATGCATAAAAAATTATAAAAAATGTTTTTCTTATTTAATTTTTTTTCTAACAAACATGAAATGGCTTTAAAATGATATCATCATGTATAAAAGATATTCACACCTTTACATAATATTATAATATGTTATGACCAAAAAAACAAGTTTTTTTTGTCACTATGAATATGAAAATTATGGGTTCCCAATCTATCACATTTTATAATTAGCCACACTCTACTACATCATTTCAGCATTTGTTATCATTGTTTTTTAAGCAATCAAAAATTGGGCTAGTTCAATTCCTATTATTCTATTGAGACTTGAATAAGGGTGCATTGATTTTGTAATGTTTCAACCTATCATTCATGAGGTATTGAATATTGAACATTTTTTGAATAATTAATATTAATTTAAATAAAAAAATTATTTGTAACTTGACCACTTTTACTATTTTAAAAACAAACCTTGCATAAATTTTTCCTTTGTGATTTGATGTAAAGGTTTGAAAGGAATTGCATTATTATTTTATTATTTCCATTATCATTCCTTTGTTGTTTCATTATTTCCTTTGTGTATCTATAAAAAAAATAGTTTATTTGTTTGGTGAAACATTGTCAAACTTCGTTTCTGAAAAAAAATTCCCACAAAAAGGAAAAGAATGAACAATACAAAAAAAGACCAATGTCCAACCAAAAGACAACACTCAAAAATGCAAATACATTAATGGGGCCTATAATGAAAGATGTGTGCAGCCTTTCAGTTACTAAATGGGGGCAAACAAACAACCTCTCTCTTGTCACATGAGGTATATTTTTAGAAAAATGGGTGAGAAAAAACACCTAGCATAAAAAAAACCTCTTTGACAACAATTTTTTTGCCTCAAGATGAAAGCCGTTTGAATTTTCTATAAAGTCATTGAACCTTTTGCCTATAAATTGAATGTAAAACAACAAAAGGGACCTTCGAAAACACTTGGTTGACCACACCATTTTTTATTTGCACATTAGTCAAAAAAAAAAATTAGCTCATTGGTGTAAACATTCGAATATCTCTATGGCAAAAAGGAGAAACATGTCCTTAGGGCGTTAATTGTAATATAAGTTGTTTTTTTTGCTTAGGCCATAATTGTTGTAAGCATTCCTTGAATAACAACTCGTGAAATTAAATTTGCTTGAATTGGATTGATAATGATGACATAAGTAAGCCAAAGTGTGAAGTCCACTTGTGTTATTCAACACAATATTGACTTGTTGATGTGAACATTGGAGGGAGGACGATGTCAAGACGTGTGTCTATTACCACAAAATATGAAACCCAATTGTTCTAGCAATAGAAACAAAAACATTTTGAATAACATGTGTTGTAATGTGTTCCTCCCCTAAAATAGGAAATTTGCATCACTGTGTTTCTCAGGGTAATAATAACTCACCACTAAACAACCAATTGCTGATGGGTTGATGGGTGGAAACTCAAACAAAAATATCAAACAAGTGCATTTTGTTATTCACATGTGGTGATGGTGGTGGGGATTTCTTCAAAGGTTTTAGGGCTCAAAATGGGTGTGCTTCAACAAGGGAGTCATCATCAGTATGACTTTTCCAAAGAGGTTTGAGTTTGATTTCATGGTTACATACTTTGCTCTGCCAGCCAAAGTTTACCATCTCATCCCTTGACCTTATCTGTGACTTCCTTGTGTATTGTTCTGTATATGCCATCCCTGCTTCTAGAACGACCTTGAATTCTGCACAGCAATAAGTGGGAGAGTAACTAGTTCATAGATGAATGTGCTTTGTCCATTGGGGAAATCCTGTCTTCATAGATTGGTGGTTGATTCCAACAAACTAATACTTTTCCATTGATTTTGCAACTGAACAGACTTTAACTGTCAAAATGTCCCTTCTCCTGGAAATCCTATGACTGCACAAACACATCATCACTTTTTGCATCCCCTTTGTTTTGTTTTGTAGTCAAGTTTCCTTCCAAAAATGTGGACGTTGTGTAGGGCTTGACTGAATGATGTTTGATTCCTGTATCTGGATTCTGACCATATTTCCTTACCGGGCCTGAGTGTTAATTTTGAGTCCTGTCCTGAATTGGAATTGAGTTGGTGCAATTGGTGTTGAAAGATATTGGAAGGGTTTTCAAAAAGTTTGGTGTTTTGAAATGAGTAATGCTCATTACCAGTAAAAGGATTGTTCAGTAGATTTTGCCAAGGATCTGTGCGGTGTGAGATATTTTT
>Ga0116226_10003978_pt1 | contig 13034 bp, 12 predicted proteins | sample S1TSphfallax_FD_89692 | JGI IMG/M metagenome (GOLD analysis project Ga0116226, IMG submission 89692) | Host-associated microbial communities from peat moss isolated from Minnesota, USA - S1T2_Fa - Sphagnum fallax MG | ecosystem: Host-associated > Plants > Peat moss > Unclassified | place: USA... | reverse complement strand
GCGATCGCCGAAACCGACAGGCGCCGCAACAAACAGATCGAATTCAACGCCGTGCACGGCATCACGCCGAAGACCATCGTCAAGGCGGTGGCCGATGTCATGGAAGGGGCTCGGGCGGTGCAGGATCGGGAAAGCTACGGCAGTGCGGATGTCGCAGCGCTCGCGCACGATCAGGCAATCAAGCGCATCAGGAAGCTGGAAGCTGAAATGACGAAATTGGCCCGCAATCTCGAATTCGAGCAGGCGGCGCGAGTACGCGACGAGATACAGAAATTGCGACACTTGGCATTTGGTGCGCCAACATCGCGAGCAGGCTAGGGGCAAGTGAGTCAACGAGGGATATATGGCAACTGAACAGGGTCATTCTCAAGAGTTCGATCTGGAAAAGACGGACAGGCTGCCCATACTCACGGGCGAGTTTCTCGACCCCGACATCGCGGATGACGCGGTGACGATGGCCGGCCCGACAACCGAGCAGGCGGAAGAGCCCAGTTCGTTGGAGGTCACCGCCTCGCGGCCGGCGCTGAGCGAGGGGCTGGCATTGACGAGCACGGCTGCGGCGCTCGCCACCCCCGGCTTGCCGGCGGACCTCATCCGGCCCTCCGCGATCGACTTGCCCTCGCTGGCTGAAAGCCTGCGCTCGGTCGAAGAGCGCATAGCGCATCAGCAGGCCGAATACGAAGTCTTGAGCCGGACATTTGAACGCGCCCGCGACAGTGAGGAGGCTGCCAAGGCGCGCGCCGCTCAGCTGGAGGCAGACCTGACGGCTGCCTGGTCCCTGCTGGAGTCGGAGCAAGCCCGCGCACGCGAACAGGAAAAGAACCTCGCCGAGCGCACCGCGTTCTTCGAGGCCGCGCGCACGCGGGCCGAGGAAGCATTGCGCGAATCCGAGCGCAGCCAGGCTGACGCACTGCGCGAGGCGCAGCGGAATCGGGATGAGACGCTGCGCGAGTCGGAGCGCAGCCGGGCCGAGGCGCTGCGCGACTCGGAGCGAAATCAGGCGGAAGCGCGCCTGCTGAAGGATTCCCTGGCCGCTCGCGATGCCACCATCACGCAGGTGCTGCATTCGCTCGGTGAGCGCGACGCGCAATTCAGTGCGCTGCAGCAGGAACATGCCAAGATCCAGCATGCGCTCGAAGTGCGCGGCCGATCCGGCTCGCAGCTGGAAGCGGATCTCGGCGCGACCAAGCTCGCCGTGCAGGAATTGACCGCCCAACTCGCCGCCAGCAAGGAATCCGTCGCGGCGTTGTCGACGAGATTGAAGCGCAGCGACGCGGAAATGAACACGATTCGCACCGAGCTCGGTACGACCCGCATGCAGGCAGCCTCATATCTTGAGCTGCTGCGCTCCCGTGAATACCGGCGCGGGTTCGACGAGAACCTGTTCCTGGAAATGGACGCGAAAGTCGGCGTTGCGGACGCCGGCCACAATGCGTTGAAGGCTGAATGCGAACGCCTGCTGGCGGAAGCGGCCAATCAAGATCAGAAGGTTGCGGCGCAAAGCGCCACGATCGAGAAGTTGCAGTCCGGTCTGGCGGCGCAGACCGCCACGCTCGCCAAGCAGTCGCATGATTTGAAGCAAATCGAGGCGGTGCGTGCGGATTTGAATGAAAGGCTGACCGCCACCGAGGCGGAGTTGCAGCGCGTCAGCGCCGATCTCGCCGAACGCGAAGCCGCGCTGCAGGCCTCGCGCACTTCCGCCGGTGCCGATTCACAGCGCATGTCGGCTTTGCTGGCGGCCGCCGAGCAGCGGCAAATGGAGCAAGCTGCGCAGTTCGCACAACTGCACTCGGAACACGCCGCGGTCATCGCCAAGATGCAGGCGGAGCACACGGCCACTTTGACGAATCTGCAATCGGACCACACCGCCAGGCTCGCGCTCATGCAGAAAGAGCAGATGGGCCATGTGAGCGGGCTGCAGTCGACCTACACCGAGGCGGCCGCACGCGCGGAAGCGGAACACGCCGCGGAAATCCAGCGGCAAAAGGCACTGCACGCAGCTTACGTCGCGGAGGCGGAGGCGGGCGCGAAGCAGCGCGAGCAGGAAATCTCGGTTCTGATGGCGCATTTGCTGGAGGCGCGCCGACCCATCGAACCCATCGAGGCGGAGGTCAAACGCTTGACAGAAGCGTTGGCCCTCAAGACTGCCGCTTTCGATGAAGTCGATGCCGAGGTGCGCAAGTTGCGCGCGTCCCTGGAGAGGACGCGCGGGGCGTTGGAGGAGCGCGAATTCCTGATTCGTCGCCTGGAGCGCTCGGAGAGCAACAATGCCAACGTGCTCGGCCGCATCCAAACCAGCATGGAGCGGCTCGGCTCAGGGCGCATCACCCCCTCGACCGTTGGAAATCTGCCGGACTGCGCGGCGGAGTTGATCCGAATCGATGGAGGCCGGTCGACCGCCCACGCTTTGGGGCGCCGCACCCGCATCGGCCGCGGCGCGGGTTGCGAGTTGCAGGTTGATTCGACGTCCGTAAGCCGCCACCACGCGCTCATCGTGGTCGGACCCCGCGATACCATCGTGGAGGATTTGAACAGCACCAACGGCGTCATCCTCAATGGCCGCAAGATAACCCGCGCGTTCTTGACCGATGGCGATACCCTCATCGTGGGTGAGGTGCAGTTCCGGTACGTCGCCAAGGCCGGCGGCCGGGCGGCGGCGCAGCCACCCTTGGAGCCGGCACCTTTGAATTGAGTTAGGGCGATTTCTTTCACTTGCCCTTTATCGGGGAGCGCGAATCCGGTATCTTTCGCGCCCTCCGAGCGCGCTTAGCTCAGCGGTAGAGCATCACCTTGACATGGTGGGGGTCAGTGGTTCGATCCCACTAGCGCGCACCATTCTCATGCACCGGGTCGTGTGGGCCTCGTTTGGTATTATGTGTCATGCCCGTTATTACCCTACCTGATGGCAGTCAGAAGCACTTCGAGCACGCGATCACCGTGGCCGAGGTCGCCGGCAGCATCGGCCCCGGTCTCGCCAAGGCGGCGCTCGCCGGGAAGGTCAACGGCGCATTGGTCGACACCTCCGCGGTGATCGACGCCGACGCCAGCGTCAGTATCGTCACGGACAAGGACCCCGAGGGCCTCGACATCATCCGTCACTCGACGGCGCACCTGCTGGCGAATGCGGTGCAAGAGCTCTACCCTGAGGCACAGGTGACGATTGGTCCGGTCATCGAAAACGGCTTCTACTACGACTTTGCCTACAAGCGGCCTTTCAGCACCGAAGATCTGGCGGCGATCGAGAAGCGCATGGCGGAAATCTCCGGCCGTGACCTGAAGGTGCATCGGCGCGTCCTGCCGCGGGATGCGGCAGTGGAGCATTTCAAGAAGCTCGGTGAGCACTACAAGGCGGAGATCATCTCGGCAATTCCCGCCGGTGAGTCCATCAGTCTTTACGGGCAGGGTGATTGGGAGGATCTGTGCCGGGGTCCGCATGTACCCAGCACGGGCAAGCTCAAGGCGTTCAAGCTGACCAAGGTCGCGGGTGCCTACTGGCGCGGTGATTCGCGCAACGAGATGCTGCAGCGGATTTATGGAACCGCGTGGGCCAACGAGAAACAGCTCAAGGAATACTTGACGCGGATCGAGGAGGCGGAAAAGCGCGATCACCGCCGGCTCGGCAGAGAATTGGATTTGTTCCACTTCCAGGAAGAGGCGCCGGGCGCCGTTTTCTGGCATCCCAAAGGCTGGGCCCTATTTCAGCAGCTGATCGGCTACATGCGTCAGCGCCAGACGGAAGCCGGCTACCTGGAGGTCAATACCCCCCAGGTCATGGATCGCGAACTCTGGGTGAAGTCCGGTCATATCGAGTCCTTCGGTGAAAACATGTACCTGACGCAAACGCCGGATGACCGGGTATTCGCGTTGAAGCCCATGAACTGTCCCGGCCATATCCAGGTTTTCAACCAGGGACTGCGCAGCTACCGCGAATTGCCGCTGCGTCTGGCGGAATTCGGCGCCGTCCACCGGTACGAGCCGTCGGGCGCGTTGCATGGATTGATGCGCGTGCGCGCCTTCACGCAGGACGATGCGCACATTTTCTGCACACCGGACCAGATCACCGCCGAGTCGGTGGCGGTCACGCAGCTGATCCTGGGGATTTACCGGGACTTCGGCTTCGAGGATGTGCGGATCAAATTCTCCGACCGCCCCGCGAAGCGCGTTGGCTCCGAGGAAATCTGGGACAACGCGGAGGCTGCGTTGCGCCAGGCATGCGAGGCGGCCGGCATCGAGACCACGCTGAATCCTGGCGAGGGCGCGTTCTACGGTCCAAAGCTGGAATTCGTGCTGCGCGACGCCATTGGGCGCGATTGGCAATGCGGCACACTGCAGGTGGATTTCAATCTGCCGGCACGTCTCGGCGCGCACTACATCGGCGAGGACAGCCAAAAGCACACCCCGGTGATGTTGCACCGCGCCATGTTTGGCTCGCTGGAGCGATTCATCGGGATATTGATCGAGCATCATGAGGGCAAATTGCCCATCTGGCTCGCTCCCGTGCAGGCCGTCGTCATCGGAATTACCGAAAGACAGGAGAAATACTGCCTGGAAGTTGCGGAAAACCTGAAAAATCAGGGGCTTCGGGTAGAAACGGACTTGAGGAACGAGAAGCTAGGCTATAAAATCCGCGAGCATACAATTAAGCGTGTTCCTTTCCTTCTGATCGCTGGCGATAAGGAAGCAGAGGGACGCACCCTGGCCGTACGCACTCGCGCTGGCAAAGACCTCGGTAGTTTCGAGTTGAAAGAACTCAGCGCCCTGCTTTGCGAAGAGATCGCGAGCCGCGGCCGTCTTGTTTTGGAGGATCGCGTATCGCAACGTCGAAGCGCGTAAGGCGCAATGAGGAGATCTCCGCACCATCGGTGCGTGTGATCGCAGCGGATGGAAGCCAAGCAGGGGTCATGACACGGGCGGAGGCGCTCACGATGGCAAGCTCGCAAGCTCTGGACCTCGTCGAGGTCTCGCCGATGGCGGAGCCCCCTGTGGTGAGAGTGATGGATTTCGGCAAGTTCTTGTTCGAACAAAACAAGAAGGCGCACGCGGCGAAGCGCAAGCAGAAGCAGATTCAGGTAAAGGAAGTGAAGTTTCGTCCCGGGACGGAAGAGGCGGACTATCAGGTCAAACTGAAAAGTATCGTCCGATTCCTGACCGAGGGTGATAAGGCCAAGGTGACCTTGAGGTACCGCGGCCGTGAGCTCGTGCATCAAGACATCGGCAGGCGTTTGCTGTCGCGGATTTCCGAGGACCTCGCACCGTATTCGGTGGTGGAACAGAATCCGCTGATGGAAGGCAAGCAGATGATCATGGTGTTCGGGCCCAAAAAGAAGTGAGCGGCGGACACTAAAAAGTCTGTCACCCCGCCTGTAGCGGCATGATCGAGCGGAGCCAAACGGCTGCCGCCGGGCATGCTTGTGAGCAGGGCTAAAAAATGAGGAGTCGATCATGCCCAAGTTGAAAACCAAGCGGGCGGCGGCGAAGCGTTTTCGCAAAACAGCGAATGGCTTCAAACGCGCCCAATCCCATCGTCGTCATATCCTGACGAAGAAGCCGAGCAAGCGTAAGCGGCAACTGCGCCGCGAGATGCAAGTTCACGAGACCGACGTGAACCGCATCAAACAATTGCTGCCGCACGCCTAAAGTCAGGAGATAAAACATGGCACGAGTTAAACGCGGTGTCGTCGCGGGACGGCGGCACAAGAAAATTCTCAAGAAGGCAAAAGGCTATTTCAACGCCCGGCGCAAGGTGTTCCGCACCGCCAAGCAGGCGGTCATCAAGGCGGGCCAGTATGCCTACCGCGGCCGGCGCGAGAAGAAGCGCGAGTACCGCGCTCTGTGGATCACCCGCATCAATGCGGCGTCGCGTCTGTGCGGCATGACCTACAGCACGCTGATTGCCGGCCTGAACAAGGCGGAGCTCGCCATCGACCGCAAGGTGCTGGCGGATCTCGCGGTTCACGACATGCCGGCGTTTACGGCAATTGCGGAGAAAGCCAAGGCCAGCCTCGCGGCTTGAGCCGTGGCCAGCACGGAAGCCCTCTCGGCGCTTGCAACCCAGGCGCTCGCCGACATTGACGCATCGGCAGACCTCGCGGCTTTGGACGAGGTGCGGGTGCGGCTGCTTGGCAAAAAGGGATTGCTCACCGAGCAGCTGAAGAGCCTGGGTACGCTGTCGGCCGCGGAACGGCCGGCGGCCGGCCAGCGCATCAATGAGACCAAGGCCGCCATCCAGGCTGCCCTGGAGATGCACCGCGTCCGCCTGCAGCACGCGGCGCTCGAGCGGGAGCTCGCCGCAGGCCGAATCGATGTGACATTGCCCGGCAGGGGGCAGGAGCCCGGCAGCATTCATCCGGTGACGCGCACGCGCCTTCGGATCGAACGCATTTTCGCACAGGCCGGATTCCGGGTGGCGGACGGACCGGAGGTCGAGGACGACTTTCATAATTTTGAAGCGCTCAACATACCGAAGAACCATCCGGCGCGTGCCATGCATGACACGTTCTATTTTCCGGACGGCCGGTTGCTGCGGACGCACACGTCGCCCGTGCAGATTCGCGCCATGCGCGCAACTCCGCCGCCGCTGGCGGTGATCGCGCCGGGTCGGGTGTATCGCATAGACTCCGACGCCACCCACTCGCCCATGTTCCATCAGGTCGAGGGCATCTGCATCGGCGAGAACATCAGCTTCGCCAATTTGAAGGCGATGCTGCACACCTTCGTCGAACAGTTCTTCGAGCAGCCATTGGGCCTTCGCATGCGCCCCTCGTATTTTCCCTTCACGGAGCCTTCCGCGGAGGTCGACATCGAATGCGTGTTTTGTCACGGCAAGGGCTGCAAGGTCTGCAAGCAGACCGGTTGGCTGGAGGTCTTGGGCTGCGGCATGGTGCATCCGGCGGTGCTGGCATCGGCCGGTCTCGATGCAGAGCTCTGGCAGGGGTATGCCTTCGGCATGGGGATCGACCGCCTGGCGATGTTGCGTTACGGGGTCAATGATCTGCGGTTGTTCTTCGAGAACGATCTGCAGTTTTTGAAACAGTTCCCATGAGCCTGGGCGTGCTGCGTTGAGGATTACCTACCAATGGCTGCAGGACTTCACCGAGGTGACGGTGAGTCCCTCCGAATTGGCTTCGCAGCTGACGCTCACCGGTCTCGAAGTAGAGTCGGTCGCGCCGGTCGCGGAGCCCTTTTCCGGCGTCGTGGTCGGCGAGGTGCTCGAGTGCCGTCGACATCCGGATGCCGAAAAACTGTCGGTGTGCCGGGTCACCACCGATGGCGTCAACGCCTTGCAGATCATCTGCGGAGCAAGCAATGTCCGCGCGGGTCTCAAGGTCGCGGTGGCGCAGGTGGGTGCGCGTTTGCCGAACAAAGTTGCCATCAAGCGCGCCAAGCTGCGCGGGCTGGAGTCGGAGGGCATGCTGTGCTCGGCGCGTGAATTGGGTATCGGCGAGAGTCACGAGGGCATCTTGGAATTGGCGGCGGGGCTGCCGCTCAACCAGGACATCAGAGATGCGCTGCGCCTCGAGGACACCGTGCTCGACGTGAATGCCACGCCGAACCGGGGCGACTGCATGAGCGTCTTCGGCATCGCGCGCGATTACACGGCCGCGCATCAGCGCCGCTATCTGACCTACCGCGCAAACCCGGTGCCCGCGGCCGGTGATTCCGTGTTCCCCGTGACGCTCGAATCGGCGGCCTGTCCGGTGTTCGCCTCCAGGGTGATTCGCGGCGTGAGCGCCGGCGCGCGCGCGCCCGAGTGGATGCGCGAGCGGTTGCGCCGCGTCGGCAGCAACAGCATTTCCGCCGTGGTGGACGTCACGAATTACGTGATGCTCGAGTTGGGTCATCCGCTGCACGCCTACGATCTTTCCAAGCTCGCCGGCGGCATCACGGTACGCATGGCGAAGCACGACGAGCGCATCACCTTGCTGGACGGCAACGAACACCGGCTCGACGAGGATTTTCTGGTGATCGCGGACCAGGGCGGACCGGTCGGCCTGGCGGGCATCATGGGCGGCCGCGATACGGCGATCAGCGGGCAAACCACGGATGTACTGCTCGAGGCGGCGCACTTCGTGCCGGACGTGGTGGCGGGGCGGGCGCGGCGGCTGGGCTTGTTCACGGATGCCGGCCAACGCTTCGAACGGGGTGTCGATCCTGAATTGCCCGCCGCGGCGATCGAGCGTGCCACGGCGCTGCTGCTCGAGTGTGCGGGTGGGGTGCCTGGACCCGTGCAGGTGACACGCGCGGCCGGCCATGCCGGCGGCGAGGAGACCTGGGTGCCGCTGCGGGCCAAGCGGCTGAGCCGACTGCTCGGCGCCGACGTGCCCGACGAGGAGGTGCGCGGCGTCTTGAATTCGATCAGCGATCGGGTGGACACCACCAGCGAGGGATGGTCGGTGCGCCGGCCATCACATCGATTCGACATCCGCATCGAGGCGGATCTGATCGAGGAGGTGGCACGCCTGCGCGGCTTTGAGCGCATCGCCGAGAAACACGCCATTGCGCCGCAGGCCGCGGGTCCTGCTCCCGAGGGCCGTGTGGGCAACGATCGGCTGCTGGCGGCATTCGCGGATCGCGGCTATCGCGAGGTGATCAGCTACACGTTCGTGGATCCGGGTTTGCAGCGCTTGCTGTTTCCGGCCGAGCCGGCGCTGGCCTTGGCAAATCCCCTGTCCGCCGAACTGAGCGAAATGCGGGTGTCATTGTGGCCCGGCCTGCTGCATGCCTGCCGCGACAACATGCGCCGCCAGCAGAAGCGCATACGCCTGTTCGAAATCGGCAAGAAATTCCTGCCGGCAGATTCGGCCCAGGATGGTCATTTGCGTGAAGTCGAAACGCTGGCGGGAGTCGCCACCGGCTCGCGACTACCTGAACAGTGGGGCAGCGTGCAGGATGCGGTTGATTTCTTCGATGTGAAATCCGACCTGCTTGCCGTGCTGTCGCTCGCCGCCGATCCGCTGCAAATTCGCTTCGAGGCCGATGCGATGTCGTGCCTGCATCCCGGATGCTCGGCGCGCATCTACCGTAACGACGTTGCGATCGGCTGGCTGGGTGAATTGCATCCGCAGATGATTCGAGCGCTGAATTTTTCCGGCAGTGGTGCTTATGTTTTCGAACTCGAAGTAGATTTAGCTTTCAAAGCTAATAAGCTGGAATTTAAGGAAATTTCAAAATTTCCGAGCCTACGTCGCGATTTGGCCGTGGTGGTCGATGAAAGTGTGCCTCTCGCAGTTTTACGGGAAAATGTTACTGTTAGCGCGTCAGGCCTCCTACGCGAGCTACGGGTATTCGATGTCTATCGAGGGCCCGGCGTAGAATCAACACGAAAAAGTATCGCTTTAGGCTTGATTTTACAGGACTCTTCACGCACTCTTACCGACGTAGATGCAGACGCCGTCGTGACGAGAGTGGTTGCGCGGCTACGGGATGTATTAAGCGCCACAATAAGAGACCAATAAGCATGGCAGCCCTGACGAAGGCAGAAATGGCCGAAGCCCTGTTCGATCAGTTGGGGCTGAACAAACGAGAGGCACGAGAACTCGTCGATTTATTCTTCGAGGAAATTCGTGCGGCTCTGTCGTCAGGCGAACAAGTGAAGCTTTCAGGCTTCGGGAATTTCGATCTTAGGGACAAGAATCGGCGCCCCGGGCGCAATCCCAAGACTGGAGAGGAAATTCCCATCAGTGCCCGTCGCGTCGTGACATTCCGTCCAGGTCAGAAACTGAAAGCGCGCGTCGAGGCATATGCTGGAACCAAGCAACAATAGCGAACTCCCGCCGATTCCGGGCAAGCGCTACTTCACCATCGGTGAAGTCAGCGACTTGTGCGGTGTCAAACCGCACGTGCTGCGCTATTGGGAGCAGGAATTTCCGCAACTGAAACCGGTCAAGCGCCGGGGCAATCGCCGCTACTATCAACGGCAGGACGTGCTCATCATCCGGCAGATTCGCAGCCTGCTGTACGAGCAGGGCTTCACCATCGGCGGCGCCCGCAACCGGCTCACGGGCGACGACGCCCAGGTGGACCTGAATCAAAGCCAGCAACTCATCCATCAGATGCGTTTGGAACTGGAAGAACTGATCAAGATACTGCGGCGCTGACATGCGCTATGATGCGTCCCCACGGTCGGGGCGTGGCGCAGCCTGGTAGCGCACTTGCATGGGGTGCAAGGGGTCGCAAGTTCGAATCTTGTCGCCCCGACCAATTTCACTTTCCAATGCTGCATGAATAAACTCGCCCGGCGCGTCATTCCAATTCTCAGCGGTATTCTGTTCACCTGCTCCTTGGGCTGGGCGGCGGAAAGCGATCGAATCCAGGAAGCCGCCATCCGGGCACACATGGAGTTTCTCGCGAGCGACGCGATGAACGGCCGGGGCAGCGGTACGCGCGATGAATGGATCACCGCGACCTATATCGCCGCACAGATGCGGCGCGAAGGCTTGCAGCCGCTGGGTGAGGGCGGCGATTTCGTCGAGACCGTCGAAGTCGACAAGACCGAAGCCGTCGGCGCGCCGGTCCTGAGAGTCGGGGATCTCGCGTTGTCACAGGGCGATGACATGCTCATCACGCGGCTCAACGCGGCTGCTCTGTCCGGAAAACTTCAGAAGTTCCGGCCCGGCTTGTCATACGGTCCGGGTACGGTGCTGCTCATGCCCGAACCCGAGGGTCGTGGCATTCCGCAGGAGGCGCGTAACGCAAGCTTGCTGCTACATCGCGAGACGCCGGCGCTGCGCGAGGTGTGGAGTCACGTTGCGCAACGCACTTTGCTCGTCGGCCGGGCGCGCCTCCGCGGCGTCGCTCCTCCATCAACGGTAACCGAGCCGTCGCAGATCTCGTTGTCGTCAACCGTCTACGCCAAGCTGGCCGCGCTTCCTGAGGATTCGCCGGTGAGCTTGAACGTGTCCACGCGCGAGACGCTTGGGCACACCTGGAACGCGGTCGCCAAACTTCCGGGCGCCGACTCACGGATGCGCGATCAGATCATCCTGCTCACGGCACACTTGGATCATTTGGGCGCGCGCGACAACGGTGAGGACAGGATCTACAACGGGGCGGATGATGATGCGTCCGGCTCAACCGCCGTGTTGATTCTGGCCGATTCGTTGGCGCACGGTCCGAAATTGAAGCGCACCATCGTGTTCGCCTGGTTCGGCAGCGAAGAGGCCGGCGGATACGGTGCGCGCTATTTTGTCGACAAACCTGTCGTGCCACTGCACAACATCGTTGCGAATCTCGAATTCGAGATGATTGGCCGGCCGGATGCCGCCGTAGCGGCGCATACACTATGGCTGACGGGTTGGGAACGAACGAATCTTGGACCTCAGCTGGCGCGGCACGGTGCGCGGCTGGTGGCCGACCCCCATCCGGAGCAGAATTTCTTCTCCCGCTCCGACAATATCGCATTGGCCATGCGTGGGGTGGTGGCGCAAACCGTCTCGAGCTTCGGTCTGCATGCCGATTACCACCAGCCTTCGGACGAGGTGTCACGCATCGATTTCGGCCACATGACCGAATCCATTATGTCGATGTTGGAACCGATCCGTTGGCTCGCCGACAGTGATTTTCAGCCCGAGTGGCTGCCCGGGGGCCGCCCTTAGCGGGTGAGCGAACTCAAAGTCGCGCGGACTTCAGCGCTCCGGACCACTCATCGCCGGCCGGGGCGCCGAGCAAGCGCTTGAAGCGCTGCCTGAATCGCTTTGCAGAAATCAAGACGCCGGGCAGCGGTGCGCGGGCAAATGCGAGCTTGCGGATGTATTTTTCGATTGTCCACTCGGCGCTCGAACCGCGCGGAAAGAAGACCGTATCGCCTGCAACGCAGCGGCGGACCTTTCCGGACGGGCTTTTCAGGATGACCGAGCCTTCGAGAATATGCAGGGTTTCGTCGGACGAGTAGAACCAGTTGAACCTGCCGGCCGTGCAATCCCAGTAAAAGGTATTGGCATTGCCGTCCACGCTGCTGGAGAGAAGTTCGATGCGTGCCACCGGCTTGCCCTCGAGGATCCAATCCGGGTTGATTGGGCAGGGGGAGAAATTCGCGATCTCGCTTCCGGACTTGATGGAGCTTTCGATAGCCATGGGTCAGAGAATAGGTACGGCGAACCGGGTGCGCCAGAGCCGAAGGCGATTTCTGTGACGGGTTCCTACTAACTAATACTCAAAGCAGACCGGAACTGGTTTCCCCGGTCGAGTGACCGCGTAGCATTCCGCGTACGCGTCGCACCATGCGGCGCGCGGTGTTGATGTACTCGGGAAGCGGAAAGCGACAGAAGGCCAGTTTTCGCACATATTTCTCGACGGTCCATTCGGCGCTCGAACCCACCGGAAAAAAGACGGTATCGCCTGCCTTGACGATGCGGGTCTCGCCGAATTCCTTCAGTGCGATGGTCCCCTCCAGAATATGGAAAGTCTCGTCGAATGCGTAAAACCAATTGAATCTTCCAGCCGTGCAATCCCACAAATACGTTGCCGCCGAGCCATCGGCCGCTTGGGATAGCATCTGCATCCTGGCGGTCGGAGTGCCCTCCAGAATCCATTCGGGACGAATCGGCTTCGAGGCCAGATTTGCGGGAGTTGCGCCGAAAGTTATAGTGCTTCGCGTTGCCATCCTTCCTCCGACCGGGTCTGTGCGACTCGGTTCAACATGAACTAGATGTAATCCTCGTGGACAGGATTCCTGAGTGACAACGTGCGTGTCACTGTCAGCCTTAGGATGTCATACCAACCGGCGTAACGATTGCAGCTTAAACGTCATTGTCCTATAGCGGAAGCATAGACGCGTACGGTATATAGATGTGTACCAGTACATGGCATTTTTTATAAAACGGTTGTCTCCCGGGAACGACAGCCGACGGCTGTGTGATCATAGCGTTCTGAGACAGGTGTTCGATTGTCTGAAAAGTTTATGAAGATTCTGATCTACAGCACTAACTTTGCGCCTGAGCCGACCGGCATTGGTAAGTACTCGGGAGATATGGCTGCCTGGCTCGCCGCCCGAGGACATGACGTACGCGCGGTGTGTGCACCGCCCTATTACCCGG
>Ga0116226_10003977_pt1 | contig 13034 bp, 6 predicted proteins | sample S1TSphfallax_FD_89692 | JGI IMG/M metagenome (GOLD analysis project Ga0116226, IMG submission 89692) | Host-associated microbial communities from peat moss isolated from Minnesota, USA - S1T2_Fa - Sphagnum fallax MG | ecosystem: Host-associated > Plants > Peat moss > Unclassified | place: USA... | reverse complement strand
AAGGAAAAGGGAGAATTTATAGGATGTCAAGTTAGCTCAAACTAGATGTCAAAATCTCTCCATGTCAAAAACCAACAACTTGCAATAGGTCGGCTATGGTGATGGGAAGTGTGTCTTGAAGGGTTGGAAGTTGGGAAGTAGTTAGGCCTATAACTATCACCCGACTTAAGATGAAAAATGCTTACACCCTTTGCAATGTGATTGAAATTTTTTGATAAAGAAAAGTAACAAAGACAAAAAGATGAAAACCATTTTGCCTTTTCAAGCTTCAAATAAAATTGGCACAATCATGTAAAAACACGTTAACTTGTTTGTGTAGGCATCCAAATACCTTAATTACTAAAGGGAAGAAATGATTATTGGGGTGTTGGTTGCGATAGCTCCTTTCTTTGGCTTAAGCTGCATCAAAGGTAACAAATCCTTGAGTTGCACAAGATTGGGGAATAAATATGCTCGTGTTGGGTTAGCAATGATAAGGTCAACTAGGGTGCAAATTTCATCTTTAGTGAGCACAATGTCGACTCATCAACAAGAGGATTTGAAGATGGTTGAAACAAGCACATGTAGTTGTTTTCATTTCATGTGGAAGCCAACATCTTGTGCAATGGTAGCAAAAGGGTCACAAATTGCATCATGCATGTTCCCGTGTGATTGTTGCCATGAGTGCAATGTAAGAGGTTGGGAAGATTGGTCAAGTTATAAGTCAAATGTCTGCCCCATGGTCAAAACATGATAAAATTAAAGCAAGATGGACCTCAAATACCCCGTTGAAAGCATGTTAGAAAAGGTATGATGGTGTAAACGCTTCGAAATGGAATTTTGAAATTGAACTATTTGTTGTTCGATGAGTTGTTCAAAGGTTTTTTTGCAAGATTTAAAATGCTTCTACACTTACCGTCCGTAAGGGGAACCTACTAACATACTATAAAATACCCCTATCACAGTTCTTTACAAATTCATAACTAATTGTAGACTAAGGGACATTAATATTTAACCTTTAAATTCCAAAGGCTCGAGACATGATGGCTTCGGGACATGTAAACATGTCTTAGGATATGTTCATATCACAACAAAGGACGTCATGGCTTGGGGATATGAGGTCCTAGGGACATGACAACATGTTTTAGGATATGAGGGCCTTGAGTTAAAATTTATTTAGGTTTAACCAAATGTAATAATCTCTTTAGGCTTAAGGTTGGAATATATTTACACTTAGAAGTTAAAATATTCTTATTACTTTGGTTTTAACTAGTTGTATAATTCCCACTGGAAGTTCTTTGTAATCCTTCCATAAGTTTTTTTCTCTCCTTTCTTTGCATGTGTGTTGGACAAATAAAAAAAGGTTATTATGTGCTTACAAAATTTTCTTTTTCTTTCTTCTTGTCCTATAAAAGAAGAAGTAGAAAAGTTTGGAGCCTATATTCCATTATTGTTGTTTTTAGAGCTTGTTGCGTTAGAAGAAGGAAAAAAAATTTGTGAAGTTTGTTTAAGGATGGGAAGGAAAAGCACATGATTAATGGTGCACTGTTTCTTATGGGTTATTTGTATGTTGTTGTCAAGATGGTTGTTTTCAAAGCAACAATAAAAACACCATTCCACCGACTCAACATTTCAAAATCTTATGAAAAGAGGAAGAAAAAGACACAAATTAAAGCTTGCATCCTCATATCATGTACAACAACTAGAGAATTTCACTTATTGTCATTTAAATAAGGTTCTTCCTTCCTTCTTCATCTTTTTACTTATTCTCAAATTGTGGATAAAATAGATGTGAAGAAGATGACTTTTCCAATTTAGTCTCAATCCATTTCTCTTTTTTGCAAAATGTGATATCCTATCACTTGTACAAAGCTAGAGAATGTTTTTTTTTCCATAACTCATAAAGGAAAAAAAAGTTGCATATGGAGTTTGTAAAAGAACTTGTTTAGTGAAAGAAATTCCTAGCTTTGCAACAACAACAATTGCACTAAACAATTCTTAAAAAATCTCGAGCAAAAAAACTTGAAAGATGTAGAACAACAAAGTTGTAAGGTTGTGTGCAACAAGGGTTTTTGGAGGATTTCAAGATGATCATGAAAGTTTTGCACATGCTAGAAAATGATGATGGTTTTATAATCAAGTTTGCTTTCACAACATTATTGTTGGATGTAGGACTAGTGGAAAGAATGTAGTTGTTTATTTGTCTATTCTTGAACCATGAATGAAGTTATCTATTGTGTTCAACAAATAAAAATTATATTCTAACAACAAACTAATTTTTCTTTTTCATGGTTAAATAAATCTTAGTATGATATCAGAATGCAAAATGATGGCAACAAGGTGCGAGTATAAAAATAGGAACCAAAAACCATGTCGAATAATGATGAAAATTGTGAATTTTTTTACATATGTTTTTTTTGACATTTTAAAGTTATGTTAATCATTCCAAGTTGTGTTAAATGATTAATATGAAAGTTGAAGAATTCAAATTAGAAATTTATTAAATTAAATTTTGGGTTTTGGTTTTTTAAAAAGGACATTTGAACTTGAATAGGCGATGCATCAGTTATGGTTAGTTTTACAATGGACTAAATTAAGGGCTATTGTAATAACATAATTTTGATGGTAACAAAATATAGATGATAACAACCCAATACCGAAGTTCAAAAAGCACTCACAATTTAAAAGATATGGAATTAAAAATTCAATGTATTTTTCAAAATTTTCAAAAGTCATTTACTACATGTAAATGGGGTGTAATGTGCATGACATACAAAATAGAGTTTTAGTTTATGATATTAAAAAAAAAAAAACCTAAAGTAGTTAGCATATTTTGACATGATTCAAAATTATGATAAATTTTCAAGATGAAATGCAAAATCTGGTAGAATTTACACACTTTGAAAAATTCATATTTATTCAAAACTGATTAACAGAAAACATGTGATCTATTGGGGCAACTATATGTATTTTTAATAATAAGTTGCAAAAGATTTCATTAAAAAATTCTTTCATATGAAAAAATGAAAAAGGAATAAAAAGGATTTAGAATCTTTTTGTAAAGTAATCCCATTGGCTCCCATCTACGTACTTGCACCCAACAACAAGAGTGAAATCTCACCTACTATATAAGCAACAACTTTCACAAGTTTAATTCTCAAATATGATTATGATTTCTATTGCGTGATTTTTTGTTGTTGTTGGTGTCTTTAAGATTTTTGCTAGCAATAATATTTTTTTGGCATGTATAATGTTGTTATGGTTTTATTGCAGCATGCATCATTATGCTACAGTGGTTTTGTTGTGGCATAAATCATCATGTTGTTATGATTTGTTGCAACATGACTATGGTTTGTTTTGATTCTATTGTAAAATTTTTTTATTGAAGAAAAAATAGGTTTTTATTTGTGAATTTTATAGTAGTACAAGGAATATTAATGATAGATCAATAATAAAGCTTTGATTATTGTATTTGCAAATCAAGTGTTTCAAATGTCATAGAACTTGCAGACTATAAAAAAGACAATACAAGATGTTGGAAAGAAAATATTTCGGGAACAAAACCAAATAACAATATATAACAGCCATGATAACTTGTCACCTTCATAATTGGTGTGTTGAGATGTACAGGATTAAGGTTTAGATTTAGGTTAGGTTTGTGTTAAATCTAGGGGTATAATAGATTAAGGTTTACATTTATATAGGTGCACAACTACATTTGGGTCTATAGTGGATTAGGGTTTAGATCTAGATTGATTTTAGGGTATAATTTTCAGGTTTCCTTGCCACTTGTGCTTCTACTAAACCTTAAAATACTTTAGATTAATAATAACCTAGGCTTAAGCTTAACAACAAATTATAATTAATTAAAGATGAAATGGTTGCATGGATATAGATAAATAGGGGGCATGGGCTACATTTGAAACATAATCAGATAATTAAAATATTAAAATTAAAAATTAACTTAATAAAAAAAATACATACAAATGTCCATCAATTTTCTTGACTAAGTCACTAATTAGTGGTGTTTCTTCAACCTATGTGTGTAGAGAATGCAAAGTGGGATCAAGTGTGAAGAAACTAAAAAACAAGAGATAGACAGTAAAAACCCCTCCAATATACAACTCTAAGACTGAATTTTTAGAGAAAATCCAACCAAATAGGAACCAGAATAACAAGTAATTTGAAGACAAAAACCAAAGTAAATATATGACAAAGTAACAAAAATCTCCAACCCCATTTTTTATTCAATGCCAAATAAAGATTAAAATAAATCTAGAACATCATTACAAAAAGCTTTGGCCTTTTTTGAATGGAAACTAACCTTTAGAATGATTTTTTTCCAAGATTAAGATAATGAGATAGTGGCTTTGCCACATAACTTTCACACTTGCTGACATTGGAGGTCTTGCAACACTCCGAATGTACACAATTGTGTGAGCATGATGGGACCACATTGAAACATCATTTGAAACATCTAACAAGTTTTGGTAATTAACAACATCCTATTGATCAAAGATTCAAGGTGAGGTAGCTTGAACCAATAAATGATTGACTCAAAAAGGAAAAAAAATTATAAAAATTATAAAAATGAATAATAGACTAGTCAAATGTTCATAACCAATGAGAACCTTGTTAATAATAATTATCAATAATGAACATGGTTAATCCAACATATAAATATATAAACATATTTGAGTTTGAATGCTATTGCCAAAATAAAATCTAGGATCTTGCATTAAAAGCATATTAAAATATACAAACAACACCAGATTGTTAAAACTATTCATGATTGGAAGTGTAAGGAAGAAAAGACACATATTAACATGTTCAATTCTCCTCATTTCATCCTCCAATGATGTCAAATGTGTAGGTGTTACCCAATGTATGCAATTAATAGGGTTGCAAGATTCATACACATCTTGTCAACACCCTTAATGCTTGGCATGTTACATTCTAAGGTTGTCCTTGAAAGAGTAATAACAATCAATATGTAATGAAATGAAACCTAGTGACCATGATTTCTACCCTTTAGAAATGAAAATCCTAGCACAAGTAAAATGGTTATGGTGAGGTTCAAAACCAAATATGAATGGCTAATTGTGTCTATGCATGATCCTCTTATTGGGACAAAACATGGGCCCTTCCAAAGTCATCTTGTATGGTGAATGTGTCAAATGTTGTGTTGGCACGATTATTACAACTTGCAATCTACCTTCAATAGACAAACAATACAAATCCATAAGTTATGAAAAAAATTGCATATTAAAAATCTATGTCAATTAAAATTTTTGAGAGATCACTTGATGATTGATTGTAAACATAACAAAAAATAATTCAAAATGAAAAAAATGGGGAAACCTGGCTTTAAATAAAAAGAAAAAATAATACCAATTGATTTAAGTGTGGTTTGTGCAACAACAACAACAATAGTCTTCAACATGTTCAAACACATGAACAACAATGTATTGGTAGGTGGTATTGACCACATACCATAACATTCCCATTGATTCCATTATTTCTTGGTAATGGGTGGAGGTTAATGTCAAACATCAAAATATTGAATTTCAATATTGGTAATAACAGGAAAGCTTACCCATGATACTTGCTAGCTCAACAAAACCCAAAATAGAAGGAAAATATGAAAAGAACATGAAAAAGAGGAAAACAAAGACAAAGATAATAACAAAAGGACAAAAGAAATAAATGAAAAACCCTAAAAGAGAAAGGAGGAAGAAAAGAAAGGAAAACTAGGAGAACTTTGAAAGAAGAACATTGTAGACATGTAATATCTTGAATGGACACACAATATACAAAAGAATTTGAATCATGTGGAGTGAGAAGACTTTGAAAAGCCATCAATATTTTTAAGAAAATTAAAACAATTGACCATTTATTAGAATGAACTAATGGAACATGTTTGTATGTTGATGGTTCACAAAATATAGGCAATTTCACAAGCTCAACACTAAGATGTATCCTTCACAAAAATAATCAAAATGATTGGATATAGTGGGGTGTATAATTTAGGGGCAATAAAGGCATCTTACATTTTAATGGCATTAAAGCTGGTATATACATAATTGATGAGACCATTGAATGACCGATCTAAAAAGAATTCCCAAAATACAAAGGAGTTATGACATTGGGCAAAATTGTGTGGATCCAAGCTTCATGATATGAAAAAAATGTCATGTTTGATGTACCCAGTTTCACAAGACCAAATACACCTCCACACTAAGGATAAAAAACACATTGAAGAACACAATTCCATCACACATAGCCAAAATCCACATATTTTCTATTAAATTACATCATTATCTAACCAAAAAGTTAAATGTGACTTTGTACATTAATATGTCTTACAAACATTTGTCTATTGGATGCATTATTACAAAGGCACTTAAATGTGACAACATAATGATGTTTTTTCATAAAAATAATTGAAATGATTGGATATAGTGGGGTGTCCAATTTAAGGGCAATAAAAGCATCTTACATTTTGATGGCATTAAAACTAGTATTTACATAATTGATGAGATCATTGAATGACCAATTTAGCAAAATTTCCCAAAATACAAAAGAGTTATGACCTTGGGCAAAATTGTGTGGATCCAAACCTCATGATATGAAATAAATGGTGTGTTGGATGTCAGCTTGTTATAGAAGCATTAATGTCACTATATTTTCTAGTTGTTCACAGTGATGCATATGTCTAGGATTTTGCTCATTTTCATCTTGGTTTTCTCCATCAAAACTGACCCCATTTTCATCCATAAAAGTTTAAGGGTTATTTTGATTCATTTCTATATCACATTTCAACATCTTTTGCTTACGAGAATCAACATTTGTGTTTGCCTCTAACTTTCCATCCTTCCAAGAAACCTATAAAATATGAAGTTGTCAATTTGATGTAAGATCCACCCAACATTTGGGATGCTTTAAAAAAACTGAAAACTTGACAAATGAACACATATTGAAATGTTAGATTTTAGTAACAAAAATTTCAAAATGAAGAAGCCCATGTTGTAAATGATGAGTGTTTGTCCTTGGTTTGCGTTGTATGTAAAATGGTTGATCAGGGGCCCAACTAATGCATTAAACACTCCGCTTGGGGAGTATGGCCACAAGGCTAAAACTCAAAGGAATCAACATGGGCTTGCATAAGCAGTGGAGCATGTGGTTTAATTTGATATAATGCGAAAAACCTTACTAGCCCTTGACATATAAATATGTTTGTTTGTCTTTAATAGGATGGTATGAAAATTTATACAACTGTTATATAGTTGTTGTTAGCTTGTGTTGTGAGATGTTGGGTTAAGTCCTATAATGAGTGTAACCTTCGTTTTTTGTTGCTAAGACAAGTGCTTTTGATTAAAAGGTCAATTATTAACTATTTAAGATTGACAAAGACCACACCATTGAAAAAGGATACCATATTGCCATGTGGCTATGATCATACACATTTGTTCAAAGGTACTTCGATGAACACAATTCTCATAGCACATCACACATAACAATGTGGCATTCGATCTTTGTAAAAGTGATTGACAATTTATACCATGTATTACAGTCATAAAATTTGCTAGTGATACATTGAAAGAAGGTGAGGACGACGTCAAGTTTGCATGGCTTTTATGGGCTAGGCTACACATGTGCTACAATGGCAATTATAATAGGAAACAAAGCTTTAAGGCAAAACGAATCCAAAACGATATGGCCTTAGTTTGGATTGTTCTCTATAACTTGAAAACATGAAGTTGGAATCACTAGTAATCGTAGATCAATATGTTGCGATGAATATGTACTCAATCCTTATACACATTGCCTGTCACACCATGGGAATTGGCTTTGCCCAAAACATAAAACCAAAAATCACCCATTACTTTAATGTTCCATGTTGTTATTGAGTGTGGTTTACTAGAGTAATTGGTGGTCTAATGTAGGATACTAAGGTGGGGCCTTTAATTGAGGTGAAGTCATAACAAGGTAACCATATGCAAACATGTGGCCAGATTGACTCCTTTTCTGAACAAATAAAATATTTTTTTCTTGTCGCATTTTCATTGAAAAAATAAAATAAAATATTCTCTATTTAGTTATGTTTCACAATAGAATGAATAATAAAGTAACTTGAAAAAATAATAATAATAATTTGAAAATGGTAGCTATGCCATGCACTTTTCATTTTTCAAAGGTCGCATGGCTTGCAAAACGACCATCATGAAGGCTGCACTATCAGCCTTTAAAGGCTTGGTGGCCTATGGCAAGTGGAGCTACTATGCCCAATATTTTATGTTTATTTAATTATGCTTATAAATGTCATTATTTACCTAATAATAACAACATTTACAAGTCTAGTCACAATTACAAATATGATGGCACAAGGTGCTCTAATCATCTATTTTGTTTAAATTTGATACATACACAATTCATTTTATTATTTAGAATGACAAAACCATACCTTTTTTATGAGACCAGGCCACATGGCATAAAGTAAATTCTCACCCAACACTTAGGAAGCGAAAAATTAGTAGAATAGTAAAATTATAATCTACATGTTGAAATAGTTTAATTGGCTAGAACAATGGCATCATAATTCGCATGTGAGGGTTCAAATCCCTCCTCCAATAGGAATTTTTTGATAAGGATTTGACCTACAACATAATGGCAATATATATATTTATTTGTTGGTCACTAACCTCACCTCAACTCTCCTTCTATGATAGGCCGTGGTAAATAAAGATCTACAATGTTTTTCAACATAAGTACAATATTCAACATAATGGATTTTTTTTAACAAAACAATCAATCATATATATACACCTTCAAGTTTAATTATACATTTCACAAAGAGCATAAACGATCACTATACTCCCATTTTGACGGACTAATGCTAACAAAGTGTAAATAATTAATTGTAATGCTAATAGTTTATAAATTATTATAGATGATTTATTGTTAAGTATTTTTTTTGTTTTTGCATTCAATTAAAGAAAGCACGTGCAATTATGCACCAATAGCATGTTCTGCCCTTATTCAAACCTTTTAATAAGTATGAATCAAAAAACAAAAAAAATGTGCCCTAGCCCAATAATTGGGGAAGGGTGCCCAATTTAGTTCTTGCACAAAAAATTATACTATCCAAATATGTACAAAAGGCATTGCACTCATTTGAAATGGTAACAAATGTGTAGACCAAAACATGTGCGAGAAGCTTCCTTCAAGGGAGGAGGGAAAGGTTACATCTTGAAAGTAAATAACTCAACATAACAAAATAAGTTTGCTTCCCATATTAAGATGATTTGATGTTTTGGCAAATTACAAAATATTTTAAGGCCTTTTACCTAGCAATTAAGCATTGGCATCTAAGCTCCACAAATGAAAACATGTGCAAATGTATGTTGCTTGCTCTATGCTTGTCGTAGGATAGACTTGATTAGGTCATAAAAGCCTACCTTTAATCTACTCATTTATATGGAATGTATAAATCAATATAGAGCAAATTACCCATATTATTGAAGATGAAACACTAAAAAATATTATAACATTGGGCAGGGTGTTCAATTGGAGGATTGGACAACCTATGTAAGAAATAATAGTGAAAATGACATTCCTTCTTTGAAAGTGTGTTTTGCGCCCTATAAATAGGAGGTTTTGCCTACTTGAAAGGGACTTATATTGTAATATAAAAGCATTGAAAAGAAGGCTAAGGTCTTTTTATTAAAAGTAAAAACATCAATCTCCATCTTGTATGGAGCGAGCTTGTAAATTTCCTAGTGTGGCATCGAGCAAAATAAAAAAGGCTTATACATTTGTCAAGGTGCCGGCAAGTTCCTAAGCACCTAAACAAGTTTGATTTGTTGTAGCATGTTATGCCATTATTTCCCTTGTGGGCTCTTTAGTAGGACACTTTGACAAGCAACTCATTTAAAAAAGCAGCCGAGGGCAAGTTAACAAAAGATCCAAAAAAAGTCAAGTTAGAGAGTCGTGTGATGGGTGACTACCTAGCATAGTTCAAAAAACACCTATGTAGCTTAGTGAACAAAGGAAACCTACGATTGGGTAGGTAGACTTTTTATTCTATTCATTAATTGTTATGTGCCTCCATGCAATATGGTAAGATGTGAAAACACTTGATCCCATTCCAACCTTGAAATGTGAAATCATCTTATGCCATATGTACTAATTTATACATTTTGGGAGATGTGGTATAAGCCCGAACAACATACTTAATCTAATTTAAAGTTCCAATGTGCACAATAATTTTTTTGTTTTGCCATAAAATTTTACTAATTGGGTGGGCCCTTCTTACGGGTGTCAAAGCAAATGAAGGCTCCAATAAATAAAATCCATAAAGTGACTTTGACAAAGCTTATAGAGGGCACAAAGTGGGGGGTAACTAAGGGGGGGATGTGGCTTCCTAAAATCAAATGCAAAGCAGGAGAATGTATCAAGCTTAACAAAAAAAAAAGTAGGCATGTGCCATTGATGACACTAAAAAATATTTTATTGACCATGCATGATGATGAACTAGGCTATGAAATATTTGCAAATATCTTTGAAAAAAACAACTTTGCAGCTATTTTTCAAGCAGGCCAAAGGACTTGTTTAGGTGGCTTTATGTTTTGCTTGTTAAATAAAATTATATGAAGTAATGATAAACAAACAATTGCCAAATGGTTCTTGTTTTGGGGGCTAAGTCCCAAAGTATTGCTATGCAAGACTTTAATCAAGAGATGAATTACTATAAATAAATTTATACTTAAGGTCGTGTAGATAATTGTTGTGCAAAAAAAGAATATTTTGTAATTGAATAAACTCTATTATGTTTGTGGCATAAAATAATTAGTAAGTTCATAATCTAAATGTTGTAGGTTCAAATCCTATTCCCACCAAATGTTATAAGTGTTTTTGGTAAATAGTGGAATCTAGAAAGTAGTGCATCTATTATTTGCTCGTTTTTGTGCGCTTTTTTTCTTCTCAAATAATAAATCAATTGGGTATAAAAGATATGAAAATGTTTATTTATATTATGAATGGTGTAAATTAAATGATAATGTAAATGCTTATTTATTGGGTTTAAGCAAATTGAAACTTAAATTTTGCTTGTAATGTAAACAATATGATATGTAAATATAATATACATATAATGGAGTTTTATTACATTGATGATCATTTATGGGATAATAAGGAGGTTGATTGGTTAAATTTTTTCAATGGCCTAGTTTTTTGCATGTTTTTCCATTTGGTTATATTAACGTCGGTTTAGTATTTTGGGGATCAACAATTAGCATGCAAATTAAAATTAAATAATTCTCTAGTTAATACAATTGCTTTTATGTTAATTATGGCTTGATCTATGAAATTGCCCACAACCAAATTATGTGTAGTTTGTTTGGGTGGTGTAATAGTGGTAAATTATGGAAACAAACATTTGTTTCCCAAATTGCGCCCACCAATGGCCAAGTTTGCTAATGTAATAGAGAAAACTATTAGTTAGCCCGAAATTTAGTAAGTATTAGGTTTTTTCCTTGTCATTTTATTGGAAAAATAGGCACTTTGTGTATAATTTTTTGTCCTTTTTTGTCATTTTATTGGAAGAATATGCACTTTGTGCATAAACCTTTTCTTCAAGCCCCAATGCAAAAGTTCATCATGCTTGGGGCTCAAACCCTTAGCAAGGTTTCAAAAGTAGGCATGAAATTAAAGATCAAGGAAATCCTTGATGGCAAGAAAGAATTCCTCGAGAAGTTTCATTTAGTTAACTATGGAGAATCCTTGGCTTGGTTCAAGCAAATTCTATAGTTTTGGCCTACCTAATGGTGTCCCCTCTTGGCACATGCTTTGTGATTTTGGAACCAATTATAAATATTCGTTTCACCAATTTGCCCATGTTGTTTTAACTCATTCATAATTTATTTAATGTGTTACATGTTGGGGGCATCATTGCTTTGTCAAATAACTTCTGTAGAATTTGGAGCTGTATTTGGCTAGGATTCCAATGCAACTAGGCTGTGGGCTTGTGGTTGGGTGTCCCCATAGGATCATATGACAAATGTTGTCCCCCAATTATAATACTTGCCATTCACAAGGATAGTAAATGTAACCTATATCCTCACTTCATAATTTTGAATTGCTTGAATTTTGTTGGTGGTAAAAAAAAGATAAACTATTATCTTTATAGCTTGTGCTTGACCTAAGTTCTTCTATCACCCCAAAATTTGTAAGTTCTTATGATTAGTCTCCAAAGGGCATGCCTTTTGACATTGCATATAATGCCTTTTCATGCATAGTCACAACTATTTATGTGCCTTATGCATTGAACCTTAAAATACCCAATCACCTTAAAACCGTTAAACGAAGATTTTCTGCATAATTTTTATTAAGAAAGCAAGTGATGGAAACCAACCAATCAAGAGAGTTCAAATGCAAGCTTTTCATTGTCTTGCCAAATGAAATGTTCATTAGCCCACCTTAGTGGTTGTTTTTCTTTTATGCATGTTTACTTTGAAATCCAAGATCAAGATTTGATTAAAAAGCTTTAGACTTAGAAGGTGGAAGTTCTTGTAGGTACATAGTGTATTAGAAAAACATTAGTGCAATAGTTACTTCAAATAGGGTTATGAAAAAATACAAGACCTAATAGGCTAACCATTGCTACTCATTTTCCTTGGAAGGACTTTTTATTGCTTAGATCGATGCATATTTGCCAACAAAAGAACACAAACACACAACGAATTTTTTTTTGTGATTTTAGCAAATGAAATTTCATCCCCCATAGACACCTATAAATAGATAGACATATAGACATAAACTTTCACATATCACCAAACATATTCATGTGTAATTGAGATTGAGGATTTGAAACTCATGATGAGTAGAGCAAAAGGTTGTCATAGAATTGGGGAGAAAAACCAATCTATCCTTCAAGCTTTCTTTGCAAAGGGTAAGTTAACACCAAATTAACATATGCACATATAGATAGCTTGTTTTGTAATAAAATTACAAAACTTATGTGTGAGAGAGAAAGAGAGAGGGTTGCAAGGGGGCTT
>Ga0116226_10003976_pt1 | contig 13035 bp, 7 predicted proteins | sample S1TSphfallax_FD_89692 | JGI IMG/M metagenome (GOLD analysis project Ga0116226, IMG submission 89692) | Host-associated microbial communities from peat moss isolated from Minnesota, USA - S1T2_Fa - Sphagnum fallax MG | ecosystem: Host-associated > Plants > Peat moss > Unclassified | place: USA... | reverse complement strand
CCGGGCGTGAAATTCAGCACCGTGCTGCTCGAAAAACTGGCCTTCTTCATGTCCGGCCCGGAAACCGCGCGGCCGCGCCTTTACGAACAGCTTCTCGGCAATGTCGCATCGATCTACGTGCGGCCCACGATTCGGCCGCTGCCCTGGCAGCAGCAGCTCCCGAAAACCGCCTTGCGCGGGATGGGCTTCGAGGACGACGAGGCACTGTTGCCGCGCGCGCCACAGTCCTTCGACGGCTACCGGCTGCTGCAGGAATATTACGCGATGCCGGAACGTTTTTTGTTCGTCGAACTCGACGGGCTGGACCGGGCCGCGATACGCTGCGAAGGCACTGAGCTCGACATCATTTTCCTGCTTACCCGCAGCGAACCTGCGCTCGCGTCCGGCTTCGGGCCGGACCACATGGCGCTGTTCTGCACGCCGGCGATCAACCTGTTTCCCCGCCGCAGCGACCGCATCAACCTCGCGGAACGCGATCTGGAACACCAGATCGTGCCAGACCGCATGCGCCCGCTGGATTACGAGGTGTTTTCCGTGGAAGCGGTGGAGGGCTACGCGCCGGACGGTTCGCCGCCGATCCCGTTCCTGCCGTTCTATGCAGCCAACGATCTCAGCCGCAATCCCGACCATCGCAGCTACTACATGCTGCGCCGCCAGCCGCGTTTGCTTTCGGCGCGGGCCCGACAGCGCGGCCCGCGCTCCAGCTATATCGGGCACGAAACTTTTATTTCGCTGGCAGATCCGGATGCCAACCAGGCGGTCACCAGCCTGCGCCAGCTTGGCCTCGATCTGCTGTGCACCAACCGCGACCTGCCGCTGGCCATGCCCGTGGGCAAGCAGCACACCGATTTTACTCTGGCGCTCAGTGCGCCGGTGGGTTCCATCCGCTGCCTTGTCGGCCCTACCCCGCCGTGGCCTTGCCGCGGTGATGGCGACTATGCGTGGCGCTTTATTTCGCATCTTGGCCTCAACTATCTCAGCCTTGTCGATACCGACGCGCTGCAGGGGGCGGCCGCGTTGCGCGCCTTGCTGCGGCTTTATGTGCCGTCCAGCGTGTCGCTTGCGGCGCGGCAACTGGAAGGGTTGCTCTCGGTCGCCTGCCGCCCTGTCACCCGGCGGATCGCGGGCGCCGGCCCCGCCGCGGTCGGGCGCGGGCTGGAACTCACGCTCACCATCGACGAAGCACCCTTCGGAGGCGCCGGCGGCATCCTGATGGCCGCCGTGCTGGACAGGTTCTTAGCCAAATACGTATCCATAAATTCATTTACCGAAACGATCATGCGCAGCCAGGAACGCGGGGAGGTGATGCGATGGCCAATGCGGCTTGGGCTGGCGCCGGTTCTGTGATGAGGGAAGGAAGATTGGGGGGAGTGTGCCACTCCCCCCAAACCCCCCGTCATGTCCTTTCATCGCGCGGATGGATCCGGGACTTGGCCGGAGAGAGCCGCTTTGCCGTCGCTGCTCATCATGTCTGACTGGCGCACAGCGTTCTTCGCGCGCCTGGCGGAAGCGCCCCAGGCCCAAGGTTTTTACCAAACCATGCGCCTGATCGAACTCGCGCACCCGGACCGTCCGCGCCTGGGCCGCAGCGCGCGCCCCGCGCAGGATGCGGTGCGCCTCGGCCAGGACCCCGACGTAGTCTTCGCCCCCGCAACGCTGGCCGACTGGGAGACGCGCGAAAACCTCCCGCCACGCCTGCTGGTGCGCTTCTTCGGCCTGTTCGGCACCGATGGCCCGCTGCCGCTGCACCTGACGGAATATGCGCGCGACCGCAAACGCCTTTCGCGCGACCCGACCCTGCAGCGCTTCGCCGACATGTTCCATCACCGCGCGCTCTCGCTGTTCTGGCGGGCCTATGCCGATAGCCGCCCCACCATCAGTTTTGATCGCCCGCAGGATGATCGCTACGCCACCTATGTCGGCTCCTTGATCGGCCTCGGCATGGACACGATGCGCGATCGCGATGCCATGCCGGACCTCACAAAACTGCATTTCGCCGGCCATCTCGCCAACCGCACCCGCCACGCCGAAGGCCTGGGCGCCATCCTCTCCGCATTCTTCGCAGTGCCCGTCCGTATCTTCACCTTCATCGGCGCCTGGCTGCGCCTGGAACCGCAGGACCGCACGCGGCTTGGCGAAAGCCGGGAAGTGGCCACACTCGGGGCCTCCGTGCTGCTGGGCAGCCGCGTCTGGAGTCGCAGCCAGAAATTCCGCGTGGTGTTCGGCCCGCTCGATCTGGCGGACTACCTGCGCCTTCTCCCCGGCGGTTCCAGCTTCCACCGCCTGATCCCGATCGTGCGCAATTACGCCGGCGACACGCTGCTGTGGGACGTGAACCTGATCCTGAAACAGCCCGACATTCCCCGCACCGTGCTCGGCCGGCAGGGCCGGCTCGGCTGGACCACCTGGCTGCTGCCGCGCCGCAGCGAGGCAGACGCCGCCGACCTGTTCCTGGACGCCAGCGCCGACAGCATGGCGCAAAACATCGACCGCACCACCCAACCGAGTGAGACAGAGGCATTCGCATGACCGAGATCAGTCGCACGGCCCTTTTCGGCAAGCTGAACCAGGTGTGTTACCGCGGCATCGAGGCCGCCACCGTGTTCTGCAAGCTGCGGGGCAACCCTTACGTCGAAATGGTGCACTGGCTGCACCAGCTCCTGCAGCTGCAGGATAGCGATCTGCACCGCATCATCCGCCATGCGGAAATCGATCCGGGCCGGCTTGCCGCCGACATCACCGCGGCGCTGGATAAACTGCCGCGGGGTGCGACCTCGATTTCCGACTTCGCCCCGAATATCGAGGAAGCCATCGAGCGCGCCTGGGTGTTCGCCTCGCTGCTGTATGGCGAAACGCAGGTGCGCACCGGGCATCTGGTGGTGGCGGGATTGAAAACCGCCACGCTGCGCAATGCGCTCTATGCCATCAGCCGGCACTTCGAAAAGGTGAAGGCCGAGACGCTTTCGGAGGATTTTGCGAAACTGTTGGCAAGTTCGCCGGAAGCCGCGATGAAGGCGACCGATGGCAGCGGCGCCTCGCAGCCCGGCGAAGCCAGCGGCGCAATGGCGCCGGCCGCCATGGGCAAGCAGGAGGCGCTGGCAAAATTCTCCGTCGATCTCACCGAGCGCGCCCGCAAAGGCGAAATCGATCCCATTGTCGGCCGCGACCAGGAGATTCGCCAGGTGGTGGACGTGCTGATGCGCCGCCGCCAGAACAACCCCATCCTCACCGGCGAGGCTGGCGTGGGCAAGACGGCTGTGGTGGAAGGCTTTGCCTTGCGTATCGTGCAGGGCGATGTGCCGCCCTCGCTCGCCGAAGTCAGCTTGCGCACGCTGGATGTGGGTTTGTTGCAGGCTGGTGCCAGCATGAAGGGCGAATTCGAGAACCGGCTGCGCCAGGTGATCGAGGAAGTGCAGTCTAGCCCCAAACCCATTATCCTGTTTATCGACGAAGCGCACACGCTGATTGGTGCCGGCGGCGCCGCCGGCACCGGCGATGCGGCCAACCTGCTGAAACCCGCGCTGGCACGCGGCACGCTGCGCACAATCGCGGCGACCACGTTTGCGGAATACAAAAAATATTTTGAGAAGGACCCGGCGCTGACCCGCCGCTTCCAGGTGGTGCAGGTGGATGAGCCCGACGAGAAGAAAGCCATCCTGATGATGCGCGGCATCGCCTCGCCATTGGAAAAACATCACCGCGTACAGATTTTGGATGAAGCGATCGAAGCCGCCGTGCGCCTTTCGCACCGCTACATCCCGGCGCGCCAGTTGCCGGACAAATCGGTGAGCCTGCTCGATACCGCTGCCGCCCGCGTGGCCGTCAGCCAGCACGCCGTGCCGGCCGCGGTGGACGATTGCCGCCGCCGCATCCAGGCGCTGGAAACCGAGCTGGAAATCATCGGCCGCGAAGCCGCCATCGGGATCGAAACGGCGGCACGCGACCTTTCGGTGCGCGAGGCCTTGGGCGGCGAAAAGGTGCTGCTGGAAGGCCTCGAAAGCCGCTGGCAGGAGGAGAAGGCGATGGTGGATCGCCTGCTTTCGCTGCGCGCGGCGTTGCGCGACGGTGCGGCCGCCGTCGATGCGCCGGCCGATCGTGACGCGCCGGACCGCGCCGGGCAAATTGCCGAGTTGCGTGAGCTGCAAGCGAAACTTGCCGCGCACCAGGGCGAGTCGCCGCTGATCCTGCCCAGCGTGGATGCGCAGGCGGTGGCCTCGGTGGTGGGCGATTGGACCGGCATTCCGGTCGGCCGCATGGTGAAGAACGAGGTCGCGGCCGTGCTGAACATGGCGACAACGCTCGGCCGCAGGGTGATCGGCCAGGATCATGGCCTGGCGATGATCGCCCGCCGTGTGCAAACCTCGCGCGCCGGCCTGGACAATCCCAGCAAACCGATTGGCGTGTTCATGCTCTGCGGCCCTTCCGGCGTCGGCAAGACGGAGACGGCGCTGGCATTGTCGGAGTCGCTCTACGGCGGCGAACAGAATCTGATTACCATCAACATGAGCGAGTTCCAGGAAGCGCATACGGTGAGCACCTTGAAGGGCGCGCCCCCGGGCTACGTCGGCTACGGCGAAGGGGGCGTGCTGACCGAAGCGGTGCGCCGCAAACCCTATTCGGTGGTGCTGCTGGACGAGGTGGAAAAAGCCCACTCGGATGTGCACGAGATGTTCTTCCAGGTTTTTGACAAGGGCGTGATGGAGGATGGCGAAGGACGGGTGATCGATTTCAAGAACACCCTCATATTGCTCACCAGCAATGTCGGCACCGACCTGATCATGAACATGTGCCGCGACCCGGAGCTGATCCCCGAACCGGAGGAAATTGCCAAGGCGCTGCGGGAGCCGTTATTAAAAGTGTTTCCGCCGGCGCTGCTGGGCCGCCTGATCGTGATCCCGTATTTCCCGCTGAGCGATACGATGATCGGCGCCATCATCCGCCTGCAACTGGGCCGCATCACCGCCCGCATCGCCGAGCACCACAAGGTGGCCTTCACCTACGGCGACGACGTGGTGCAACTGATTGCCAGCCGCTGTACGGAGCCGGAGAGCGGCGGCCGGATGATCGATGCGATCCTGACCAACACGATGCTGCCGGCGATCAGCGAGGCGTTTTTGCATCGCATGATGGAGGGCGAACCGGTGACGGATGTGCGGGTGGGCGTGGCCGACGGCGAGTTCACCTACAGTTTCGCCGGCGCGCCCGGCTGAATTTTTGGCCGCCGATAACCGGTTCACAATATGATCCTGCGCGACTAAATTGGCGCGTCGCCTGAGCAAATCGAGGAGAAAACGATGGCCGACACATCACCGCAAGACAATCTGATGCCGTTCGGCAAGCTGAAACAGTTTCTCGGGCACGCCGAGGAGGCGCCACGCGGTGTCGCGCTGGCCCTGACCAAGGACAGGAAGGACGTGCTCATCCTGATCGGCGACAAGAGCACCAAGCCGAAGAAAGTCGCTTCCATCATGAAGAAGAAGGCGGAGGGCGAGTTCGATCCGAACCTGCTGCGCTTCGGCCGCGTCAGCTTCGACATGAAAAACGATAAAGGCACCGTCCGCTTCGACCTGAACAAGAATGCGGCGGGCGGCATGATTGCCCTGACCGTCAAGTTGATGAAGAAGGCCACCTACGAGGGCGCGGTGTTCAACGAAGTGCCGTCGCTGGAGGACGAGAGCGAGGAGGAGGATATCCCCGTCGCGCCGCCGCCCGTGGAGACGCCGATCGATGCAGCTGCCCTGAAGGCGCGGCTTACTGCGCTGGTGCAGCGCATCCCCGCCGCCCTTGCCGCCGATCCGTCGCGCAAGGAGGCTCTGCTGGGTCTTGCCAAACAGGCGCAGCTGATGCTGGGCACCAACAATCTCAAGACGGCGACGCAGCACACGGACGAGCTGGAGGCGGCACTTGGCAAGGCGCCTGCCGGTGCATCGGTGCCGCCGCCGGATACCAGCGCCCCCAAGCCCGCGGGAGCGGCGGTCACCTACGCCAAGTCGCGCCTCGCATGGATGGCCGCGCGGCAGAAGGTGGGTGCCGAAATTGCCAAGCTCCGCGCACAGTTGCTGACCGAGTATAAGGACGATGGAAGAAGCGTCGAAATCCTCGATGCGTATGACACGCGCGCCGCCAACGTGCTGGCCGGCTTCGACGAAAAACTCGCCGACAAGCTCGACGAGGCGACCAATGCGGCAGACGCCGCGCTGAGGACGCAACTGGTCGCGGACGCAAAGGCCCTGATTGCGACATATCAGCAATTCCTGGACGGCGAAAAGCTGATCGCCGATCTCGATGAGAATCCGTTCGTGCCGCTGGCGATCCGCGCGACAATAGGGGCCACCCTGACCGCGCTTTCCGCAGCCATTCACTGAGCAAAATCGGCAGGTGATACCAGGCTGCGTTGATATCGACTCTCGGCCAAGCGAGAGCCCTCACCCTCCCACCGCTGCGCGGTGGGCCCCTCCCTCTCCCACTTCGTGGGCGAGGGGTTTTGGCATCGGTCAAGCTCAAGCGAGGTTGGTATGAGATCTTCGTTCGTGTAATACCAGCCTGCCTGGAGGCTGACCGATGGGCGAATTCATAGTGTGGACGCAGTCCACGCTTTCCGCTTCAAACTTCGGAGCCGTTTCGTGGACTGCGTCCACACTACGATGATGGCCCGGTCGCCGCGAGAGTCAGAGTGCATGCGGCTTGGTATAACTGCCCGGATGCCCCCTCCCTGCAAGGGGAGGAGGCCTCGGCAGGTACTCTCGTTTTGAAGAAAAGCAGACCTCACCTGGCGCGGTGACGGCTTCACCCGGACGGTGTCAAACCTGAGAAAGCGCTTTCTCCAGCTTGTCGAGCGCAGGGCCATAGGTTGCGGAAATGGCAACGCCACAGTCGTAGTCATCCTTGTCGCAAAGGATGATGCGGGGATCTGAGGTGAGAACGCCGCGAAATGCCGCGATGGCTTTGGAGAGTTTCGGCGCTGCCGACTTGAGCTTCGCCAAACTGCCGGTCCCGGCCTCCATCAGGGCAACCTGCATCGGCACGCGCGTATTCTGCGTCATCGCGTTCAGGCCCATGTCGGCGACTTCGTCCAGCTCCGGGTCGAACTCCTCCCGCAAAGCTTTCTGCAGGGCGGTGATCTGCCCATCCACCACTTCCGTCGCCGTGCGGAAGTCGGCGACAGCCGCATCCCACAGATCCACAGGCTCCAGACCCAGCGTCTCCAGGGTCGGCTCGGGATCGTCCGCGTCGCCGCCGGACGAGCTTACTCCCAAAACGCGGCTGACCCAGTCGTTCTGAACTTCGGTTGCCATTGTCAGTTCCTCACATCGCCATCCAGCAACACAACCTCACCCCCATAACGCCGATTCTCCGTGTCTTTGCCGAGCTTTTCCATCACTTCGTCATAGGCATCGGTGAAAATGTCGATCTCGTCTTCGACCGAGTCGTATACATCAGGGTCAAGTTCCAGCAACGCATCATAGTAGGTCGACAACCTGCCGGTGTCGTATGCGTTTTTCAAAGCGGCCTTGGATGGTTTGTCATTCACTTTTTTCATGATTTTCTTTGCCGCCTTCTTGGCGGCTTCCGGCCACTCTTCCCGGGTCGTCTTCAGATCCTTGTCGGGCTCCTCCTTGAATCCCATCTTGCCCTTGATGAGGTTTCCTAAGTGCTTGATGCTTCGCCCAACGTCCTTGACTTTCATGTCCCTGGATGTGGGGAGCGTCTCGTCGCCTTTCACTGTTCCGCCGACCCTGGCACCTTCAGTTTCCATCTTGAGGTAAAGCAACTGCTTGTAAATCGGCTTCCCCTCGCCGTCCTGTCCGATCTCCTCGCCATCCACCTGTTGCCACAACATGGCGTTCATGCCGGCCGGAAGCAGGCCCGACACATCCTCCTTGTCCTCGGCCAAAGCCTCGGTGCCACCATACAAGTCCATACCGCGGGGTGAATGCCCGGGACCGCCCTTCTGCTGTTTCTTGATATGGGATGATTTCCGTCCGTAGCGGTCCGGGCATTTGTCGAGGAAAGCGCGGAGCTTTTCCCCGTTCGGCACGGTCATCGCACCTTTTATGAAGCCGCCCTGAGCCTTCTTTTGCGCCTTCGATTTCAAGGCCCACATGAGGTCCGTGACCTGTTCCACGGTCGTCTCTGCATTGAGGTCCACCCGGTCGCCGGCGATGTCCTCGTAAAGGTCTAGGCCTTTCGCGACTTTTTTGGCCACTGCATCGACCGCCTTCTGCTGGTCGGTGCCACTCATGTCCTCGAAGCCGGGAATATCCGTCCAGAACACTTCCACGTCGCGATCGCCCTTGTCGGTGGTGATCGTCTTCTTTTCAGGTGTATTCTTGGCTTCCTGCCGCCAGGTCTTGATTTTCTCACCGAGATCGGGCAGCACGTCATCCTTGAGTTTTTCTGCGCCAGCTGTGCTATCCTGGTTATAGAGATTAAGCGCCTGGTTGACGGCGTTCCTGCAGTCGTCCAGGTCCTCCTCGGCCTGTTCTATATCGTCGTGCTCCAGGTCTTCGCATCGCTTGACCCATTTAGCCAGTTCGATAAGGCCATTGGCAGCTGCATCACGAAACCTGCTCGACGTCACGCCGTATTTGCTGACGCCGAAGGCACGCTTGTATTCCTCCGCCACGTCCTTCTTTTTCTTAAAATACTTTTTCAAGCCCATTGCCTGTTCCTCTCGTGTCTTGCCATGAGCGTCTGGTGCTGAGCCACGCACGTAGGAAGGCAGGCAGCACGATTTGCATTCTGCTCAAATGATTAGCAAAACGGTCCTGCCTCAGCAATAGAGCAAGAACGGGCGGAAGGTTTGGCAGCATGCCGTTCATCGTGCGCGGCGCGGACTCCTTACTCGCGGAGGTTGAATGTGCGCGCCGACCGGCGCCGGAGTGTCGCACGCACGCCAGTGCCGCCGACGCCTGCCCGAATGCGCAATGCCATTGCAAGCAACACAAGAAGATATACCGTGTCGACGCGCGCCGACGAAACGGCGGGCAGCCGGGCAAGGTGATGCTAAGGCATCGTCGACAAATAAGTGCGTCGGCACGCCGGCAAAGATGCCGCCTCAAACAAAGGCTTAGGGCCCGTTCGCGTAAGAGGGGCAAAACTCCGGACAAGCCCGTTTCGATATCCAAAGAAAGGCCAGGGGCTCTGCCCCTGGACCCCGCTGGAGGCAGGGCCTCCAGACCTCCATATCTTTGATTTATATAAATAATGGGGGTCTGGGGCCTCTAGGCCCCAGCGGGGTCCAGGGGCAGAGCCCCTGGTCTTGCTTGCTTTGTAGCAACGATTTACCCGGGGTTTTGCTCCTTCTACCCGTTCGACCCTGTAACTTGATTCAGTTATTGTCGAACGGGCCCTAAGGACCGGCTGACATACGCCATATTCCGTCTGGTAATCTGGCCGTCGACGTCGTTTCGTGGTTGATTTGGGGGGCGAAGGATCAGCCATAGGGTACGGTCACGCCGCCCGACCTCAGGGGTTCGACTCGGGGGTTCAGCACCAAGGTCAAGTCCGCAGCCGACACCATAGGAAACGCCGCAGATGAACTACGAAGTCAGTTTCGGCTCCATCAAGTCGCAGCCGCGCACGCCCCCGAAACCGGGCCAAAAATTCCGCCTGGCGCTGCTGGGCGATTTCTCCGGCCGCGCCAATGCCGGCAAACTCGAAACCGGCAGCCGGCTTGCCGCCCGCAAGCCGATCCCGGTCGATGTCGACAACCTCGACACGGTGATGCAGCGCATGGGCCTGAAACTCGCGCTGGATCTCGCGGGTGACGGCAACACGGTCGACCTGGCGATCGGCGAGATCGACGATTTCCACCCCGACCAGCTCGCGGAAAATCTCGAGCTTTTCGAACACCTGATGGCGCTGCGGAAAAATGTGTCCAGCCGCGCCGGGTTCGACCGTGCCGCGAAGGAGGTGCTTTCGTGGTCCGGCGAGTTGCCGATACCGCCACCGCCGCGCCGGCCCCGCGGTGCCGCCATCGCCACCGACAAGAAACTGTCGGATTTCGCGCGCCTAACCGGCCGCAAGGCGGCGGCGGAGGCGGCGGACCAGTCGGTGGACGATCTGCTGCGCCGCATCGTGGGCCCGCTGGTGCAGCCGGCGCGGGATGCGCGGCAGGATCAGCTGATGGCGCGCGTCGATCTGGCGCTGACCGACGCCATGCGCCGCGTGCTGCACCACCCGGATTTCCAGGCCGCCGAAGCCACCTGGCGCGGCGTCGATTTTCTGGTGCGGCGGATCGAAACCGGCGCGCGCATGCAGATCGTGCTTTACGATGTTTCGGCCGAGGAACTGGCGGCCGATCTCGCCGCCACCGACCAGCTCGACAAGACCGGCCTTTACGGGCTTCTCGCCGAACAGCCGTTGCTGGATGCCAACCAGGGGCCGCTTTCCGCGGTGATCGGACTGTATGGATTCGAGCTGTCGCCGCCGCATGCCGATTTGCTGGGCCGGATCGCGCAGATTGCAGGCAGCGCGGGTGCGCCTTTTATTGCCGGCATCGGGCCCGACGGTTTCAAGATTCCCGAGCATGAGCAGCCGCCGTTGATTCGGGATGCCTGGTCCGCTCTGCGCGGCCTGAAAGCCAGCGCCTATCTTGGCCTCGCCACGCCGCGCTTTCTGCTGCGTATGCCGTATGGCAAGAAAAGCGATCCCATTGATGCCTTCGCCTTCGAAGAGTTTTCGCGGGAAACCGGCCTTTCCGGCATGCTCTGGGGACACCAGGCGCTGATCCCGGCGCTGCTGCTGGCGCTCAGTTGGGAGCAGCAGGGTGCGAAGATCAAGCTTGGCGGGATCATGGGCGTCGGCGACATTGCTTACTACGTCTACACGGATCCGGACGGGGACCAGATTGCCTTGCCCTGCACGGAGCGGCTTTATACCGAACGCCAGGCGGTGCAGGTGTCCACCTACGGCGTCATGCCGGTAATCTCGCTGCGCGGCCGGCCGGAGGTGCGTCTCGGCTCGTTCAATGCGGTGGGCGGCGCGCCGCTCGCCGGGTTCTGGGCGCCGGCGGATGTTTCTGGGCCGCCGGCGGCACGCCCCGCGACGACGGCGCCATCATTGCCCGAACCCGCGGCCGAAGCAGACGCTCCGGCGCAAGCAGACGATACCGACCTCGATGCGCTGCTGGGCAGCTTGCAGGCCACGACGGAGCCGGCTGCCGCAGCACCGGCCGAAGCCCCGGCCGACGATCTCGACGCGTTGCTGGCGAGCCTGAGCGCGGAACCGGAGCCCCCAGCGGCCGGCGCCACTGACCCGGATCTCGATGCTCTGCTTGCATCTTTGCAGTGAACGAGGGTGGACTGGTTTGCAGCCCACCAACGCGCGGCAAATGGGCACTTGAAGGGTGAGCGCCGCCGCCAATCGACCGCAACCTCTGCTTCGTCACACGCAGGTGGGCTGCAAAGCAGCCCACCCTACGGCATCGGCACCCAAACGCAGCGTATCGCGCCCGCCCCGCATCGCCCAAGCGCCATGCGCGCTACGCCGGCGAAACGATGATATCCACCCGCTGGCTTTCCTTGGCCATGCCCGGCACGTCTGCCTGCGATCGCACGATGCGCTGGATGCGCACCGCTGGCACGCCTTGCTCCACCAGCGCATCTTCCACCAGGGTGGATCGCAAACGGGAAAGATCCTTGATGGCCCGCGGCGTGTCGTCATCCAGGTATTCCGCGATCTGCACCGATTGCTCGGGATTCTGGATCGCAACCACGGCCGCCGCGCGGATCACCGAGAGCGCATCCTGGTCCAGCAGCACAGACCATTGGGCGAAGAAGATCGCATGGTCCGGCAGCAGGCGGCGCGTGCGGTTGGCGATTGCGGGGTGAATCATCCAGGGCTGGCTCGCCATCCCGGGCACGTCGCGGTCGCCGCAATTCTGGATCCACAGCGATCGTACGGCGGCAATGCTGTCGCACGGGACGAACTCGATGGTAATGTCCTCGGCAAGCGTGTTAGCCAGAAGGTCGTCGATATGCGCCTCGCCCCCAACCAGCCAAGCGCTCCCGTTGAACTCGGCAATCGTGATGTCTACCATGACACTCTCCGGCACCCTGTCTGACCGCCTATCGAGCCCCGCTGTGCCTGGTTGCGGAAAACGGATAGCATGCCACTAATTCTGACCCTCACCCCGATCCGCGGTTCCGGCGCCCCGGAAACCCGAACCTTGACGGAAGGAAGCCTATCGCTCGGCCGGGGTCCAGGCAACGACTGGGTGCTGCCTGACCCCGACCGCCAGCTTTCGAAAACCCATTGCATGATTTCCGCCGAGGGCAGCCGCTTCACGCTCACCGATCTCAGCACGAACGGCGTGTTCATGAACGGCTCCAACGAACCGACGCGGCGCGACGGCCGCGTGCTGTTGACCGATGGCGACCGGTTCCGCATTGGCGATTACGAGGTGCGGGTGAGCGAGGTGGATATCGCCCCACTCCGCCCGGTGGCTTCGGTACTGCCACCGTCCGGCGGCCGGCGCGACGATCCTTTCGCCGCCGGCGCCTCGCCCGATCCGTTCGGCGATCCGCTGGGCGACGATCCGTTCGCCGAGCCACATACCATCCTGCGCCATCCGGTGGCCAAATCCGTGCCGTTCGCGCGTGCGGCCGATCCGTTCGACCGCGTGGACGAGCAACTCGGCCGCCTGCCCGATCCGGATGACGATCTGTTCCGCGGCCTGGCCCCGCGCGAAACCTGGCAGGGCCCCTCGCAGGCCGACAATGCCGATGCGCCGAAACAGGCTTTTATGCCGCCCAAGCCGCTGCCGCCTGCAAGCCTCTCCGATATCGATTTCGATGCATTGCTCGGCGACGAACCCTTTGGCTTCCAGCCCGCAACGCCCGCGCCCCCGCCGTCGCCACCCCCAGCCGCGCCCCCGCAGCGCGCCGCGATGCCGACGCAGCCGCCGCCGGACGACCAGACCATGCGGCCGCAAAGTCCGCCGCCGAAGGCGGTCGTATCACCCCAGGCCGCAGCGCCGCCAGCCGCGAACCCGGCCGAGGCCGCAGCCCTGCTTGCAGCGTTCCTGGAGGG
>Ga0116226_10003975_pt1 | contig 13037 bp, 14 predicted proteins | sample S1TSphfallax_FD_89692 | JGI IMG/M metagenome (GOLD analysis project Ga0116226, IMG submission 89692) | Host-associated microbial communities from peat moss isolated from Minnesota, USA - S1T2_Fa - Sphagnum fallax MG | ecosystem: Host-associated > Plants > Peat moss > Unclassified | place: USA... | reverse complement strand
TTCTCGTATGAAAAAAAACTTTAAGTAAGCCTCTATCACTGGTAAAAATATCAGCTCATTTGGTCGACATCTGGTGGAGATATTTAATTTTCTTATCGGGGTGTTACTTATGGCCCACCCTGTCCGTAACGCTGAGGTCGTCGAAAAGCATCACCAAAAATAGTTCCTGCTCGATATTCACGAACACGTGTTATGTTGAATGTGACCAATACAATTCCAGCTTGATCATTCGTCGTATTAAGAAGATGTCCATCCATATTATATCCACTAGAACAACCATTGTACAATGGTGTTGGATAATTAGCCATAGCTGTAACAAGAGCATTTTCAAATGCTCGAACTTGTAATTGAGCAAGACGAATAGAATCAAAAAAACAAGCGTTAGGAATAAGAATTAGTTCAGCTCCTTGTAACATGAGAATACGAGCAGATTCAGGATGTTCTCGATCGTAACAAATCATTGCACCAACATGAAGAGTAATATTCATATTTGTTGTGAGATTAGCCACAGAGAATTTATTCCCAGGGTAAGTTAATCCTTCAATATCAGTCCAATCACATGAATGGACTTTTGAATAATGTAAAATTTCTTGACCAAATCGATCAATAAACGTTATCGAATTTTTTGGCGGTAATGTTCCATTGGCATGCTTTTCAAGATAAGTAACACCAATAGCCATATTTAATTGAACTGCTAAATCACGAAAATGTTCAACGTATGATGAAGATCGATCAACAGCTAATTCGAGCCAATCCCGAATAGGTTGTTCATTTGAGGAATTAGAACCAGGAAATTGAGTTGAATATCCAATATTCCACATTTCAGGTATTAAAGCAATATCAGCACCCATTTTTGCTGCTTCTCGACAATACTGATCGGCGATACGAATATTTTCTTCAATATTATTACCAGGTAGCATTTGTAAAAGATCGACAGTAACATGACTAGATGAACTGCTATAGTTAAATATATATTAAATGAAAAAATTATTACAACCAGTAAAAGCATGTTGGTTAATGTTTTTACAAATCGTTCTGCCTAAGAGAAATATTCGAAGGTGATGATAACAAAGATAAGTTTAAGTAAATAGACAAATGTAACGTGTGTTGAGGCAATGTTTATTTCATAAAAGTCAAATAAAATTCTTTTGACGTACTTAAATACTCAACTATAACTGATTCAATTTCCAAATAAACGACATTCAATATGGTTCTGTTATATTTCTATCTTGTCTAAAATAACAGATCGATTTTTAAATACGAAATATAACTAATCTTTGTCGTTGAGGGTGTTGTTTAATATATACCTCTTTATCAATTAATGTTAATGTTTCTTTTTCAGATTTATTATTGATAACTAACCACCAAAAACATTTCTAAGATGTTAATAAATAACACTAATAATTAGAATATCACCTTTAAATAAACGTTCCATATGATAATTAAATATATCAACACGTTATTCATATGTAGTTAAATTTCTTATAATCATTCCTATAGGATAATCATTCGTTCGAATACAACGACTTATTTCAATAATTGATTCAAAATTAGTTGATAATATTTGTGAACGAATGTAATTTTCAACTAAACGAAATAATGGTAATGAACGATGTTCAATCATTGGTGATTCATCTATCAAATAACATAATGAAATTTCTTCTACAATTTAATAATTAAAAGAGTTTAAATATTTATTTGATTAATCTTACTTATATGTAGTGATTGACTATATTTATAGAATGTCGGGTATTAAAAATTGGTTAACTTCATTATTAATTATAAATCATATGAAAAGTATGAAGATGAATATTAGAAATGAGAAAAACATTTCAATAATGATTGAACATCTACACGTCTAATTAGTTCTTTTTCAATATCGAAAACAACTAATGTACTTGGATAAATTTATGTAACTAAAATTTCATTAGAATTATTCATTCTCGCCCATCGTGTTGCATATATTGTTGGTTGGTTGCTTGCGTTGCTTGGCAATTTAGACGAAGTTCATTTCCAATCTATGATCAACGTCCGTATCAATAGTTTTATTATCATTCGGGAGATGTTTACATCCCATATGTATACGCATATTATGGAAACTTCGAGAACTTTCTTTAATGTTCAAAAAGATTTTAGGAAAGTGAGAGAAGTAATCAATAGATAAAAATCAACCAATAAAAGCAAGTTACAATCAAGATTAATGTGATAATATTTGTTAACTACTGAGTAATAGTAATACAGTACCGGTATGATCATCAATGTAATAGAACAATTAGAAAAAGTTAAGAAAGTTCAAGCGGTTGATAACATCCAGCGAGCAAACTGCCATGACCCAGAACAAAGACATCAGTTGAATTGTATGATCCGTGAAGGACGTGACTGCAGTCGATTGGTTTGTGTCTACATGAAAAAACAATATGACTATAAGGTATGTATAAAAAGTTCACAGAACTTTTATGATAACTGCATTTTCCCAACTATCGAAGCAATTTCAAATAAAAATGTGCCATTTTCGAGAGCATGTCAAAGTGTACTCACTGTGTAAAAATAAAGGTTTTATTCGAACAAATTAGAGAGTTGCAAGTGTGACGATAATATCAACATTTTTCTGCATCATTCTTCGCTCTTGTTTTAACAGCTTTGGACTACATGTTTTGCTAATTTTCACCCATATATAACCTTATACCGAGAATGAAAATCAGTCCGCGAGAATCAGCGTTTCATGCTCTTTCGAAATATATATTTAAAAGTTTTTCATAACTTCTCATTGATTTGCAAAGAGAATATTCTCGAAAAAATCAGAAAAGTCCTGAGTATGGGTCGTTCAGTTCACACACTTTGATTGTTATCTTTGCTCATTTTTTCAACATTCATACATCATTGAGGAGGATGAAAAGTCTTCAGTTAGAATCAGAATTTGATGGTCTTTCCGAATATATCACCCCCAGCCTTTTTGACGTAAGATTAGCCACTAGTGAGTAATTATCTGCATAAATCCAAAGAAAATGCTTGCATCAGTGAAGCATTTTGTAGAGCAAGCTTCACTCTATAAGTCGGTGTATAAGAATTGTCGTGTGTAATTTTCAAAAACGCAGTTTGAGTCAAAACAAAAATGAAATGCGTGAAAAACGGTAATGATATTGTGATATACACAACTCTCCTTATTTTTTTGAATAAAACCTTTATTTTTACACAGTGAGTACACTATGACATGCTCTCCAAAATGGCAAATTTTTATTTGACATTGCTTCGATAGTTGAGAAAATGCAGCTATCACAAAAATTCTGTGAACTTTTTATACATATCTTAAACATAGATGTAAATAACGTTTGTTTTTATTTATAGTCAGACAAAGTGTATTTAGATGGGAATGGATGTAAGTAGATGCAAGCATTTCTTCTTTTTTATTTACACCCACTCTCTCAATAGAACAGTACACAAAATTCTATTCTTCGCACGCACCATCTTCTTCTCAAATGAATACGGTCTCTTCAAAGGAACTACATATGTATTTTATCAAGATAAGAAGCCCTTATTGTTTTGTTAAACCAATACAGGTGAATTTCAAGGTTGCCATTCTGTTACGTGCTGTCTTCTTCAATTCGGTTGTGTTATTTGAAAGACGTTTGAGATAACAGCATCTCTAGAATATTTTTCTAATTAAAAATACACGAAACGAAATATAGCATCCAGTCATTTTTATCGAGTTTTTGTCGTCGAAAAGAGGTGAGTAAAAATTTCTTTCTTGAAGACATTTGAATTGAAGATTTTAAGTGTTAAAGCAGTATTCAAATTCTTTTGAAGTAGCATTTTCTATTCCACCGTTCAACTATCTACTAATAATTCTGTTTATTATGTTTTGTACTAATAATGTCATCGATTTTCATCAAACGTCCGAGCATTACTACAATAGTTAGATAATTTTCTCTAGAGATGAAAAGATTATTAGTAATAATACCAAGATTTAGCTTTCTTCCAAATAGATAAGATGAAGTTGTGGGTGTATCATCATTCATACCCACACATGCGCTAATTTAACTGCTGTGATGAAGTCTAAAAAGAGCTTTCTTATACTGATTATAGTATGATAGAATATATGCTTATGCTATTTCTTATTCCCGTCATCAACGCTATGTTGGTTACAATTGATAATCGATTACCACGACTGGATGTGGACGGTGCAATCATAGACGCCCATGATGGAAGTGTGCAACAATTTGTGCCCGGTGGCCTCTATTATATGCATGCTATGCAATACGGATTGTGCGAAGAACCTCCAAACTATGGTTGCGATGGAGTAAGTCATAACTGTAAGAGACAAAAGTAGATAATTGTAAATCTTAACAGGCTGGTATGCCTGAAAAATGTGGATTTCAATTGGATCATAATATTAGTATCTGGACTTCACCTAATCTGACGTCTGGATCATGGACGTATGCTGGTAATGCTATTAATGTTGCTGATCGTCCACCAGGTTTGATGCTTTGTATTTCCTAACGGTATAATGATCTCCTACTGTTAGGTATTGTCTTTCGTCCTCATCTTGTCTATAATCCAAACACGAAATTGTATGTGCTTATGTGGAACTATATGAACTTTGGTGTGTCCGGTCAAATTGCAGTGGCCATCTCTGAAACACCTCTCGGACCTTTTGTTGTTGTTAATCCAGCTTTGAACATTACACGAGGGAGTTCTGGTAAGTCTTGTGATGTTTTTGTGCGGTATCTCTTAATGTTATTCCATTCTTATGCATTTAATTAGGAATAAAATATTCCAACTTAAGTATAGTCCCTTTGAGCTTCTCTAAATAGCTAGCTACGAAGTTTTAATCAAAAGTGAGGCCTTCTGTCGAAACGTTAGTCATCTCAGATAGAACAACATGTATGAATAATCTTAATCAGTGGAAAAGTCAGTTTAGCGTTTTTCACCTACTTCAAGTTATAAGAGGTGACCTACAAGGTCTCAATCACTTTGGATATTTTATTGTCCTACAATAAAATCGGCAAGAAAAAACTAATACTATACAAAAATGAAAAAAAAATTTTTCTCTCTTATTCTTTTTAGGTGATTTTGATATTCTAGTAGACACCGATGGGAAAGGATACATAATTTATTCTTCCAATTCGATGAATGTGGAAGAACTAACTACTGACTATTATAACACAACAAATAGTCCACGCTACGTGTTTCCTGAAACATTTGTCGAAGCGCCCGTGCTGATGAGAAGAAATGGATATATTTATGCCCTATATGACTGGTGTTGCTGTTATTGCTTACAAGGAAGTGGTATTTTGGTTTATCGTGCTCAAACACCATTAGGCCCTTATATTCAACAAGTTAGTCCAGATTTTGTAATGAAACTATCGTATAGTTGAATGCGCTAAAGAGACTGACAAAAGTGTGAGTGCTGTTTATATGCTACGAACTAAAACGACGTTGAGTACATCGAAGTATTTAGCATATAAACTAATGTGATCAAGCTAATACACATAGTAAAAAAATAGAAGCTCCTTTTAATCAATCTGATATAAACTGAAGTCATTTTTTGAAAACAATACGTTATATTAACGAGAAGATGTAATCAAAATAAAGTTCCTTTTAGCCAGGTGGAGATATTGCATGTGACACTATCAATCAAACAAAAATCTCTGATTCGTTCGAAGATTCAATTAGCGCACTTCCAACTCCAGGACAAGGCTGTCAATATCATAATGGAAACACCACATCGGTTCTTCGATCGCAGTAAAATTATGTCATAAAGGTAACAAATGCTCGAACCTCTACGACATATGTATGGACAGGAGACAGGTATTCAACTAACATCACCAGTTTGTTTTTCATGAACAAGTTTTCCTTTTTTTTCCTCTTGAAGATGACAACAAGCACCTGATCGTCTCAAAGGACATGAACTACAGTACTGGATGCCTTTACATTTCAACTCTGACGATTCTATCAGTAAAATCAATTGGATAGACAAATTCACACTTGATGTCTGAGTTGACTTTCAAACTGACTTCAAATTTTTATTGCTTCATAAAACATTATTTAACAAGAGTAATGTACAAAAATGCATAAATCAGAGAAAATTTCTCGCGACAATATCAAATCTTCATCAAACGGGTTCAAATGTATCACACAGCTTATAGTTATGTGATTCAATAGTATGTTTACCTTCTACTTCAAACAGTATTTGAAGTACACAAATGAAATACGTGCTACTTGAAATCTCGCTTTACCCCTTTCAAGAACTCCGTTGATACCAAGTTAACAGCGAAATGAAGGCTGAAAGGTTTAAGATGGAAGTAAAAATTGGTTTATGTGATGATTTCTATTGCCTTGAGATAGAAGATTTAATACATTCTGATAGGCAAATATTAGTGATCCATTCTTTGATATTGACATCGTGTAATAAGTCTCATTCAACTTTCCATTTTCATCGTTTTTTCTTCATAAAGGTAAAATTATCGTTCACCCACACCTTTATTAAACAAACACATTTTTAAATGGTTTTTTTTATTTGTCCCGCCAATGATTGACCTATCACAATATAGAACAGCAATGAAACCGTCAAATATACGAAAGAAAATTTACCGGATTAAGTTTATTGTTGTCTTGAATACCTAATGTCAGATGATCGATTCTACAAAGATAAAATCTTTGGAAAGAAAATCAAATAATCATTCTCACTTTTCCTCAATATTTAGTAAAATAACTTCCATTCGATCGTTTTTGTCATGAGGGTAGGTGGGGGTGTGTGATGAGAGAAGACAAACCCTCTCCCACCCATCCCACACCCTTCTCTAACCGATTTCTGATAGTAATATTTCGTCATTTTTGTATACAAATTTCTACTTATTAAGAAGAATAGCATGAAAGAGTTTATGTCACAGAGGAGTGAACTGGACGAGTTATAATTAAAATTTGTATAGAAATTATAGATCGAAATATTTCTGTAAAACGATAAGCGCTAAAGAATAGATTTTTTTCTTTTCGCTTTTTATACGATCTAGAAGGCTATATCACATGATAACATAGGCGGGCCAGCACAAGATTTGTAGGTATGGCAATAAAAAAATCTCCTGTAGGCATCCCGAGATCGAAAATATAGAGGGGGAAGGAGCATTAATGATTCTTCCAAATTTTCCCATGGTTTTCAAAAATCAAGAAGAAAAACATAGAATTTTTAATTTCTGAGAAGATTATTGACAACTTTTTAGAGAATTGTTAAAAATCTTTGGGAGATTTCAACAACTAATGAGCAAAAATATGAAATTTTTGAATATTAAGAGGAGGGAGTAACCTTTCAATCGGATCTATCTTCTCTATAGCTACTGAGACACTCCTATTTATCCGTGTGAATAAACGGGTTTTGACTGAGTTTTACTAGTTTCGAAATTTTCTAGTGCGAGAAAATTTTTCAGGTATGGCAATTGCCCTCTGGTGGCCCGCCAGTGCATGATAAAATCAAAACAAAAGTTATTTTTCAAGATAATCATACTAAATTTTCTTTCGGAAAAAGGTCAGCGAATCCTTCGGATGAGCGTTACTAGTTATATAAAAGATATCCTACAACTATATTTTTCGACCTTTCTCTCAAAGGACCATATGAATATAATAAATGAAAGAGATTGACAGTAGCGCAAGATATATGTCTGTCTATGTCGTGTGTGCTCTGCGTTCCGAAGCACATGTGTCGGTGTACATATCCATGGGCAACAAACGAATCCTTGTTCAAAACAATCATTCTTTAAAGGTTCGGGATACTTGAATTCAAATTTTAAGTATAGTACTACTGATAGTTAGGGTGTGCTTCTGCCACTCTTCTTAAACTGATGGGAAAAAATCATCAGATCCTCATAATTTGACTTGTTTTCATTGAGAAAAAGCATCAGCAAGAAATGAGCGTGTGGGTGTGGGTAACATTCTGTTGTTTGTGACCCACATCAACACCACACCCTCACCCACCCTCCGACGAAGAGGCATACAGTCTCGCAGATGCGAATAACAAAGTTCTTCAAGATATGATAAAATGTGCTGAACAACAGAGACGCAGTGGTGCATCTAGTGAAGCTATGGCATGGGCGATCGAGATTTTAAAAAAATCTGGTCCAATAAATAATTTTCATCAATACGTCAATGGTCCTTCGAATCAAGTTGTTGAAGTCGAAAATATTTTCGAAGGACAAACGGGCGATGGAACAAAATGGCAAATGCGATTTATAATCAATGGTGATTTGCCAAATGAAAAGTTAAAACAACGAGCACATTTCGGTTGTGAAGTTCATTGGAATACAGAAAGAATTCTTTCTACGCACAAATGGCTTCCAGATGGTCTCTTAAAAACTGGAAGACCAACTGATCCAGGTGTCAAACTTGAAGAATTTCAAACAGGCCATGAAAGAAAAGATTTTGATAATAAACGTTATGCTACATGGAAATCGATATCAAAAAAATATACATATTAATTTCACTAGTTTTTTTGTTATTCTATATTTCTTACACAAGAAAATAAATATTTCATATCCAAGATAAATAATCTTCTTGGAGACTGAAACTCAATCGAGTGATTTTGTGGTCAGTTTAGTTTTTACGACACTTATCTTCATTGTTAAGCGGTAAACAACGCGATAGAGAAAGAATGACCTCTTCTTTTTCATTTCGTTACCGATCGTCAACAGAGATAATGAAACAAATAAACTCATTGTCTTCATCGACGATATCGGTCAAACAGAAGATGATATGAATATATCAACATTTCTGTATTCGAATTCATAAGTAAAGAATTGTCTAGATAAAAAAGAATTGTCTAGATAAATCATACAATAAAAATGAACCAATCAATTGTTCAATTGGACGATTTACCTGATGAAATTCTTATGATCATTTTGAAAAAATTATGGAATATAAGAGTACTCTATTCTTTAATAGGTATTAATAAAAAATTGGACAGAATTGCATGTGATCCAGTTTTTACGAAGTATTTATCATTGGTGAATGGATCATCGGATGATTCAGTCTGTCCATTACCGGATATAGTTCTAAATCGATTTTGTTCACAAATTCTACCTAAAATTCATCATCATATTCAACAACTTGATCTGGAATCATCAACTATGGAACGTATACTTTCTACGACAAGCTATCCTAATTTACATAGCCTTCGTTTATTCAAACTTTATGCAAAAACAGCTGTATCACTTTTCACAAGTAAGACAGCAGTATATTTCTCGACATTTGAGTCATGTTTTTGAGACGAATTAATTGTTAATAAACCAATTGTATTACTTAACTCTGTTATTAATGAAGTCATTGATTTAATTATCGAACTGGAGATTTGATAAATATATTCTTTTTAGATCATCAATCTGCTTTATCTCATATAGATCCAAATCAAATCGATTCACTTACTATTGACATTAATCAATATGAAGACAAATGTAGATATTCAGATGTAAATTTATTGATATTTACACATATTTTAACAATATTTTCTAAGTTAAAATACCTCAACTTCGGTTTATTTTTCGATTCGTTCCAGCGATTGTCCTTTGGCAATTCACCACCTGCAACTATTTTTTCATCAACTCTGTTAGAATTGCATGTATCTCTGATTGATTTCACTGATTGTCTTTATCTACTTGATGGACGCTTTAGTCAACTACATACACTTCGTGTTAAAACTGTACATGATCATTCTACACATACAATACTCAATAATAAGGTAAACTATAACTATTTCCAGTGATATTATTTATTCGGATTAAATCATTAATATATTTAGGAGAAATTACCGAATTTAAAATATTTCTCGTTGGATCATGGATCTGATACAGATTCATATGATAATTTAATTATACCACTTCTACAGCGAATGATTAATTTAGAAGAATTGACTTTATATCTTATAATTGTTGATAAACAAACATTAATCGATGGTGTTGATTTAAAGAAAAATATTCTTAATCATATGTCTCAATTGAAAAAATTTTCATTTGCTATTCGTTCAAATATTTATCTTAATAATGAAATTCATTTACCATCCAATGATGATATTCAAAATACATTCAAAGATTTTAAAAATAATGAAATCATCATTTCGTATATTGATTGTTTAATAAGTAAAAATGTTGAATGTTTCATTTATTCATATCCATATAGAAGAAGAAAATACGAGAGAATTACGAATAATTTCGTTTTTAAATCTTTTTCATATGTTCGTGAAATCTCATTATTCGATAAACAACCGTTCGAACATAAATTTCTTCTTCGAATCGCGCAAGCATTTCCAAATGTGAAGATATTAAGATTAGAAAATGAAGAACCTCAAAAAAAGAATCATCATGATTCTTCAATAAGCAAATATCTTCATCTAACTGAACTTCATCTACTTGAAGCTCATGATGATTATATCGAAGAATTTCTCATTGATTCGGTGACATCTTTACCGAATACTGTTGATCTTATTGTCGAATATGAAGCAATTAAAAGAGTGACAGAAAATTTTACAAGAACTGCAACAAAAATTAATTGTTCTAGATTAATTCGTTTACAACTTTATGTACCTGATGATGATGATGATATAAATTTAGGTGATATTCAACATTATTTTTCTCGTGCAAAAATACTTTCTTATGGATAAATGTTCATGTCAAATTATTTTTTTGTGGAAGAAAGAAAATATACGGAAAAAAATAAATGTTTTTTCCTATTGAATCGAAAAGAAACTAGATAAACTTAATTTATATATAGTACTACATAAGAAACATTTTTATCGTCAGAGTACGCTGATTAATATATATTGATTCATAGAACTGTTGTTGAAGATGATACGATTAGATTAACCTTTATTTTGGATTTTTTTATCTTCACAAAAAGATTTTTTTTTATTCTTTTCTTTCACAAAGACAACAAAAGTTTTCATTGTTTTGAATAAAAATTTGGTGTGTCTAATGTTCGTGATCTAAAAATATAGCGGACACACAAAAATTTGTAAATAAGTTTCAAATTATCTTAAACTTACTCATTTAAATTCGATTGAATTATATCAACAACATCAATTTTAAGTGGTTGACATGCTTGTGCAGGTATTGGCAGCTTATTAACATCAGCTTTTGATTGATTGTTAGAAGCTAAAGTTGTATTCGACGTTGGTGGAGGTTTTAACGGAAAACGTGCTATTATGTCAAGAATTGTTTTCCGTATACCATCCATTAAATTTTTTGCATCGACTAATTCACTAAAAAATTTTTTTTTGTTAATGAATTAATTAAAATTTCATTTTACCTATTCTGATTGAACAAATTTTTGTCTTCGAATTGTTTTTTCCGTGAAGGATGATCGTTCAACTAAAATTTAATCGTAAAAAGATTAAAATTTTATTAAAGTCACTTACTTGAAAATCAATCACATATGTTTTATTGATAAAGATGTGTTTAACTACCAACTTGTTTTCATTTTGATTATATACCAGCTGAATATTTCCACCAGAATATTGATCCATCTTGAGTTGTTCATCTTGATTTAAAACAAAATCGCGTGATAATGTTGCTACATGTGTAGCTAGTATAACGTGATGCTGTTTTGGTTGAATTTTATCCTGATATAGTTGGATCAAGTTCGATAAATCGTGCACCCGATTCATAATCTACAAAATAAAGTTTAAGTAAATTTCTATTCTTACTATCGACCAGACTCGTGTTTCATTCGAAATTTTCTATTTTTCTGTTCGATCTCGTCGTATCCTGCACGTGCTATTACATTATTTAGATGCAAGGAAAAGAAAAAAAATTAACGAAATTCCATTCATTCTTTTCTAGTAAAGAATGTATATATATATATGTACACGTCTGGATTCTTATTCAAACTTGACCTGGATGACGATTTGATAAAAGAAGATCAAATTGTTGTTTATTTAACCTTTCTTTCTGTAGAAATACATGACAGTTTCTGTTCATATTCGACAAAAATAAGAAATCATTCACATTCATTTGACTTTTTGTTTAAATAAATTCCTTTTCATTTTTTTATTGAATTAAAATAATAAAAATATAATTGAACAAAAAAAAAGAATTTTTCCAAGAAAAAAACTGCTTAATCAAAAGTTTTGGTACTCAAAATTTCAATAAAATGAAAAAAATACTGGTCATGGAATTTCAAAATTCTTTTTCCTTTGTTTTCAATCCATTAAATTAAAAGAAATTCATTGAATTGGAAAATAAGATTGATAAAAAAATAAATCGAGAAAATCAATTATTCTTCTTCGAAAAAAACAATGTGATATGATATTTATTTCAAGTCAAAGAGATTTTATAATCAAAAGAATAGAATAGTTCACATGCAGACGATTTTTACATACATCTGATCATTTGCAAACAAAAATAAAATGAATCTCGATAATTTGAACGATCTTGATCATCATCAAGTTTACGCATTGCTGCAGCAAATTCCAAAATCCTCATTGATGTTTTACTGAAACTCTTTGCAATATTCATACTTCGTTGAATTAAATTAATGCTGTATAGTGCAACTATACGACACAAGCCAAAGAAGTAGGGCGAGACTTCTAGGCGCAACTGTAGTTCGTTGGTATCAAAGAGATACTGAAGGAACAATTGTTATAAGTGAATATGTTCAAGGAAAAAGATAACATCAGTTGAACTGTCTAAACGATTTAACATTTCATACTGAAGAAAATCATTATATTGCTGATACAAATAATTGTTTAATCATAAACAATTATTTTTACCAGAGAAATAACAAGAATGCATGAGTATAAAGAAACGATCAATTTCGAATAGAATCATAGGTGACATTGAGATATTTTTATATGATCACATAAAATAAAAAGACAACAGATGTTTTTCCTTATCGAAAAAAAAGAAACGTTTATAAACAAATTCATAAGATTTTGTGTCCTTTTATGTATAAATTCAAACTTTTGTATAAATAAAAGGAAAGAAAATGTAAAGATTTAGACTTAATACAATAAGAATTGACCTATTTTACAGATATTATCGATAAGAAAAGAGAAAAGAATA
>Ga0116226_10003974_pt1 | contig 13040 bp, 8 predicted proteins | sample S1TSphfallax_FD_89692 | JGI IMG/M metagenome (GOLD analysis project Ga0116226, IMG submission 89692) | Host-associated microbial communities from peat moss isolated from Minnesota, USA - S1T2_Fa - Sphagnum fallax MG | ecosystem: Host-associated > Plants > Peat moss > Unclassified | place: USA... | reverse complement strand
TAAAGATCCTTTATTGAGAGCATTAGCAGGAATTAGTGTTGACCTTGTAAAGTTGCGTCTATCTATTAATGGAACATCGTCGTTACAAGAACTCGGTCCACTATTAATTACCCATTGGGGTCTGAGCGGTCCATCTGTATTAAAACTCTCTGCTTGGGGTGCAAGAATACTGCATGAAAGTCACTATCAGGCCAAGTTATTGATTAATTGGTTACCTGAACTCCAGCCAGAACAAGTACGAGACAAATTACTAGCAGTAAAGCAGGAATGGGGGTACAAAGCGATCGCGTTACATAGAGGTGTGAACTTACCCCATCGCCTTTGGCAATATCTGATTCATCGAAGTGGGATTACGGATGAAGACCGTTGGGCGGAAATATCCCATAAAACTCTCAATCTTTTAGTCCACGAACTGATTGGGGGAGAATATTTAATTCATGGGAAAGGCATCTTTAAAGAAGAGTTTGTCACCTGTGGGGGTATTAGTCTCAAGGAAATTAACTTCAAAACAATGGAGAGTAAACTAGTTCCTGGCTTATACTTTGCTGGGGAAATTTTAGATATCGATGGTTTAACAGGTGGGTTTAATTTTCAAAGTGCTTGGACAACTGCTTATTTAGCTGGAAAAGCCATGGTCACCAAAAATTAACTTAAAATTAACTATTTATATGTAAAACTCCAGTAAATTTTCGTAGCTAGAACTAGTTCAAATCAAAGATTCATAGACTTATACTTATACTTATGATTAATTATAGAGAGACTTAGGGAAAATATGTGATGAGTAAACTGTTCTCGGTTATAATTCCTGCCTATAACACTGAAAAATATATAGCTCAAGCTATTGAGTCTGTGCTTCAACAGACTATTACTGACCTAGAAATAATAGTGATTAATGATGGTTCTAACGACGCTACAGAGGAAATAGTTAGGAGCTTTAACGATTCCCGAATCAATCTTTTTGTTAATCATACAAACATTGGCTTAATTGGTACACTCAATCGTGGGTTAAGGGAAGCTCAGGGAGAATGGATAGCCTTGCTTGATGCAGATGATTGGTATGCGCCACAAAGACTAGAAAAGCTTTTAGAAGTAGCAAATAGAACTGGTGCTGATATGGTCGCTGATAATATATATCACATCAGAGATGGTGATAAATTTCCTTGGTCTACTTTGATTGAAGATAGTGGAGAAAAAATTAGTCAAATAACAGAAATAGACCCTGTATATTTTGTATCAACTGACTTACCTGGAACGGGTGGATTAACTTTAGGGCTGACCAAACCCATAACTAAAAGAGAATTCCTAATCAAGTATAAAATTGAATATAACGAATCTAGTCTGTATTGTGAAGATTTTTGGCGTTATTTAACTTGTCTAGCCTATGGTGCTCGTTTCTTTTTTCTTCCCCAACCCTATTATTATTATCGGAATCGGGTAGGATCGATCACAAGAAGAAGTAAAATAGAGCTATGGTATAATTACTGTCAAGCTAGTATATATTTTCTAGAACAAGACTTCATTCTGAGTAATTACCAACTAACACAAGCGATATCCAAACGTTTAGAGTTAATTAAACAAGCTAAATCTTATTTTCAAGTTATAGATAGTATTAGAACCCGTAATTTAGGGCTTATTGCTATTACTATGTTCCATAATCCATATTTCTTTGTCCATTCTCTCAAAAGTTTGCCAAAAAGGTTACGGCGGATCTATACCTACTACTCTAAATTTTTTCTGTATTTACTAAATATAAACAACTAGTATAAACGTAATATCAATGAAGCTGCGAATATATTCGTAGCTTTGTTAAAACAGATACTTAACTTATGCCTGAAATAAAGTATCTAAATTTCTAGAACGTAAATCTTTCTTAAAGATTCTCAAAATCTATTTTCAAGAAGCAACGAATACATTTATACTTTAGGAATATGCTTAAGTTGGTAAGTGTAACAATTTAAAATTATATATTATCCTCTGTGTCAGTGTCTAGACTTAACCAATTAGTTGTATAAATTGCTTGCTTCAGCAAATATCTTTTATACAAGAGGCATAGTTATTAAGTGTGGTTAAACTTGATTAATTGCATAAAACTTAATTTTGACTTGACTATTTCTTAACCATGGAACAAAAAGTTACATCCTATAATAGCCAACTAAGTGAAGCCCCTTTAGATTTGCGTGCTCCAATATTTCCCAGGGTACGGAAAGGAGGGTGGTGGTTACGATTAATCACTCTGATTACAACGGACTGCTTTTTTTTATCTATAGCTTGGATATTATGTGGGTATAAGTTAACATCAGGTAAATACAGCACATATACATCAATAGTATCCATAATTATAATTCAAGTTACTTCCCTATTTATCCAAGGTACTTATAAACCGGGTAAAAAACGGATTGATTATGGGAATCTGATCAAAACGCTAGTTTTTGCCCAAGGGCTGATCGTATTTTTCCATTCTTTGTTTGAACCGAATATAGATATACAACGTTCAGTCTTAATAGACTTTTTATTCCTGAGTGTATTCTGTGTTTGTATTGGCAGAGTGTTAGTAGATATAACATTAAAGTATTTGCGTCATCACAAAATATTAGGTCGTAATTCTGTCTTTATCATTTCTACAACAGGAGATCATGAACAAATTCTCACTTCTATTAAAAGAGAAAAGCGTTATGATATACGCGGATCTGCTACATCTGAAGCTTTAGATGCAGAAAATCGTCACCAAACTTTAGAAAGAATTAATCAACTAGGTATTACAGAAGTCTTCATTTCCTGGCGAGCCATAAAAGATAGAATGTACTTGTGTTGGCTGTTTCAAGCTTATGGAATCACAGTACATCTATTACCAATGGAATTCCAACCTATTTATCGGGACTTGGTTTTTTATAATGTCGGAGGAATGCCTTGTTTGAGCTTTGTTTGTCCTATTATTACTGGTAAAGACTTCTGGATTAAACGCTGTTTTGACTTCTGCTTTACTGCTATATTCCTGATATTTACTTTTCCAGTTTACATCGCGATCGCAATCGTGATTAAATTAGATTCTCCTGGACCAATATTTTATAGACAGACTCGTATAGGACTGAGTAGAAAACAGTTTAAAGTTTGGAAATTTCGCACAATGGTTCCTGATGCTGACAAGTTACAAAAAGAATTAGAGGCTTTAAATGAAGTCAAGGATGGCGTAATCTTTAAAATGAAAGATGACCCCCGAACAACCCGTATTGGTAAATTTCTTCGTCGCTATAGTTTAGATGAATTACCGCAGCTTTTTAACGTTTTACTAGGAGAAATGAGCTTGGTTGGTCCTCGTCCTTTACCGACAAGAGATGTAGATAAATTCTCTGCACGTCATTTTATTCGTCAAGAAGTTCTACCTGGAGTAACTGGTCTTTGGCAAGTTTCTGGGCGGTCTGATATTTCAGACTTTGAACAAATCATCAAGCTTGACCTTAATTACATTGAAAATTGGTCACTTTGGCTAGATTTTCAAATTTTGTTTCGTACCGTCAAGGTTGTTTTGAAAAAAGAAGGTGCTTATTAAGCTAAGCAGCTTAATAAGCAAAATATATTCTATTCTGTCGCACGCCTGGATTTAGCCAGCGATTGTTCTTTCAGTTTGTAATAAGTTAAGCACTAGTGAGGTAAAATTAAATGGCAGATAAGCACTTGGTAGAATTTGCAAATTCTAGCAAAACAACAGAATTATTAATTGATTATTGGCGAAAAAATCTGTTGGATGCACCACCTTTATTATGTTTACCCACAGATAGACCTCGACAGGCATTACGAACTTTTACAGCAAGTTCTCTACCTTTAATAGTTTCTCAAGACCTAACCACAGCAATCACTGCTTTTAGCCAGCAAGAAAAAGCCAGAATTGTTGCTATCTTGCTCACATGTTTTAATATGTTGCTTTCCCGCTATACAAGTAGTAATGACATTCTGGTAGGCCTTTCCATCTCCACCAATAACTTGGTCATCAGAACTCAGATAAATGGTAACCCCAGCTTTCGAGAATTATTAGGTCAGGTGGAGAAAACAACTATATCTGCTTATGCTCATCAGGGCTTATCCTGGGAAAAATTGTTAGAGGTAATACGACCAGAAAAAGATTTGTCCTATTCTCCAATTTTCCAGGTGATGTTAGCTTTTAAAGGCGAAAATTCCCCAGAGAATATCGAGGTTTCTGAATTAACTCATAATTCTGGGATACGAGCAAATAGTACAACCAAGCTTGATCTCACTTTATCTATAGAACAAACCAGCAAAGGGATAATAGGTAAATGGGAGTACAGTACAGACTTATTTGACCAGAGTACAATTGAGAGGATGAATCTAAATTTTCAGACTTTGTTAGCGGATATTATTGCTCATCCGACAAAGCCGATTACCAATCTCAATCTACTGAATGCTAATGAGAAGAATAAGTTACTGATTGAATGGAATAATACTCAAACCAACTGTTCCTATGGTGCCAATAATAAATGTATCCATCAGTTATTTGAGGAGCAGGCCGAACGCAATCCAAATGCAGTAGCATTAGTATCTGCCAAAGAACAACTCACTTATCGAGATTTTAATCATCGAGCCAATCAGCTAGCCCGTTATCTCCAGAAATTAGGTGTTGGTGCAGAAGTTTTAGTCGGGTTGTCTGTAGAGCGATCATTAAATTCAATCATTGGCATATTAGCAATTCTCAAAGCAGGTGCTGCTTACGTACCTCTAGACCCCAATTATCCCCAAGAACGTTTATCTCATATATTGTCAGATGCTAAACTAGCAGTTGTGTTAACACAGCAGCAGCATCTGGCAAAATTGCCACTTCAAGGAGCGGTAGTTGTTTGTATGGACAGTGAATGGAACATCATTGCCCAAGAAAGTGGGGAAAATCTAGTTAATACAATTAATTCGGAAAACCTAGCTTATGTAATTTATACCTCAGGTTCTACTGGTAAACCAAAAGGTGTGGAAATACTCCATCGCTCAGTATTAAATCTATCTCAAGCTCTTCAGCAAGCTATATACGACCATTTGCCAAACCGCCAACTACGTGTTAGTTTAAATGGCACTCTGAGTTTTGATACTTCTGTTAAACAGTGGATTCAGCTGTTACATGGACATACTTTAGATATTGTGCCAGAAATAATCAGAATTGATGGGAATGGCTTATTATCCTATTTACAAACACATAAAATAGATGTATTCGATTGTACGCCATCGCAATTAATATTGTTGGTTGAAGCAGGGATACTTTCATTAAAGGATAATGTACCTGAATGTATTTTAGTAGGAGGAGAAGCTATTGATTTATCTACATGGCAGGCTTTAGCTCAATCAGACCACATTAATTTCTACAATGTCTATGGACCTACAGAATGTACTGTTGATACGACATTGTGTAATCTGAAAATATCTCCTCTCAGACCGATAATTGGTCGCCCTATTTCTAATACGCAAGTTTATATTCTTGACCGCTATCTTCAACTTACGCCAATCGGTGTTCCAGGGGAACTGCATATTGGTGGTGCTGGTTTAGCTAGAAGTTACCTCAACCGTCCCGATTTGACACAAGCAAAATTCATTCCTGATCCTTTTAGCGATCAACCAAATACCCGACTTTATAAAACAGGTGATTTAGCACGCTATCTACCAGATGGTAATATTGAGTATGTAGGGCGCATAGATAATCAGGTAAAAATTCGGGGTTTCCGCATTGAGTTGGGAGAAATAGAATCTTTACTCAGCCAACACCCAAATTTATCGCAAGCAGTAGTGATTGTCTATGAAAAAACTCCTGGAGATAAGCGCTTAGTGGCTTATATCGTTTCTCAGAATAAGCAAGTAACTACCACCAATAAGTTGCGCAAATTTCTTTCCCAAAATCTCCCTAGTCACATGATCCCCTCAGTTTTTGTGATCATGGAAAACCTACCACTTACACCCAATGGTAAAGTGGATCGCCGTGCTTTACCTGCACCAGACTCACTGGAACAAGCACCAGAGGAAAATTTTGTCGCTCCTCTGAATGACTTAGAACTGCAATTAACTCAGATATGGCAGAGAGTTTTGGGGATGCAATGTATAGGGGTAAAGGATAACTTCTTTGAGTTAGGAGGACATTCACTACTAGCAGTACGCTTACTATCAGAAATTCAAAATGAGTTGGGGAAGAATCTGCCATTGGCTACTTTTTTTACAGCGCAGACAATCCAGCAATTGGCTATTGTACTTGCACAAGAAGAACCATCGGTTTCTTGGTCATGTTTAGTACCTATTCAGATTGATGATCAGGCTAAAAAACCGCCATTGTTCTGTATTCACGCGGTTTGGGGAAATGTTCTTTTCTATCGGAAATTAGTCCGCCACTTGCCAGAAAATCAACCCGTATATGGATTACAAGCAAAAGGATTAGATGGAAGAGAAAAGCCTACTACTTCTGTGACTGAAATGGCGGCTAACTACATTCAAGCAATTCGCTCAGTTCAGCCACAAGGACCTTATTATATAATCGGTTATTCCTTTGGAGGTGTAGTAGCTTTTGAAGTAGCTAGACAGCTATATATTCAAGGACAGGAAATGGCAATGTTGGGTATACTTGATACTCCAGCACCTTCAGGGTATGAATTATCGAATATCAAGAATAATAGCAATATATTATCTCGATTTTTCAACCGTTCAACACATCATTTACGTAACTTACTCAAGCTTAATTTTGGAGAACAAATAAATTATATTGCAGGGAAAATTCAATGGCATTTAACAGTCGGGAGATTTAGCTTTCTTTATCGTAAGTACTTGCTTTATATCAAACGTTCACCTTTAGATTTGCGACTGGCGGATTTAAATCTAGCGAATAGTAAAGCCAATAGAAAATATTCGGCATCAGTATTTCCAGGAAAATTAACTCTTTTTCGCTGTAATTCGCAAGAGTTAAAGTTAACTAATTCTAGCGATCTATCATGGAGTAAGTTGGCGCTCGGTGGTGTAGAAATTCATCAAATCATTGGTAAACATACTACTATTATGGAGGAACCAGATGTTCGGGACTTAGCTGAAAAACTAAACTACTGTCTGGTAAAAGCCCAAGAAAAAAGCCAGTCAATTATAAACTCAAAATTACAGAATTAGGTTTAGTTAAATGAACAAATGGTGTAATATCAATCAGAAACTTACACAAATTCAACTCTCAGGACTTTTGACTTCATTTATTAATAAAGCTGGGATAGCATTTGTAGTTCAAGTTTTAGGTGTGGGATTGGGTTACCTACTTCAAGTCTTTCTCGCTCGTGTTATGGGTCATGAAGAATATGGACTTTACACATATGTATTAGCCTGGGCTTCAATTGGTGCTATTGCTTGTAATTTGGGATTACCTGTAGCTGTTCTACGTTTTCTCCCGCAGTATAGTACTCAAGGCGATTGGGAGCGTTTCCAAGGTGTGATTCGCGGTAGTTCAAGTTTTACGCTACTCATTAGTCTGAGCGCGTCTTTACTAGGAACGTTAGTAGTACTAGCAATTAATGCTGCTACTCATATTGCTTATCTCATGCCTATACTATTCGGAATTTGGACATTACCATTATTGGCTTTAGAAAATCTCCAGGGGAATATGTTTAGAGGCGATCGCCAAATGCTGGCAGCTTATGCTCCCAGCAAAGTCTTACGCCCATTACTTTTTATGGTAGGAGTTTGGGCTATCTTTCTCTGGCAAGATGGCGGAAAAGTATCTAATCAACCTGTATTTATAGTGACAATCATATCCATGCTGATTCTTGTCATCTCCCAGCAGCTATGGATGCAAAAATCTCTACTAAATCAGGGTCAGCATGAATTCAAGCAACCAATTTATGAATTCGGTTCTTGGTTACGTGTTTCTCTCCCTTTGTTATTGATCACTGGTTTTATCATTATCCTTTATCAAACAGACTTGTTAATGATTGGAGCTTTCTTGGGACCAACCCAAGTAGCTCTTTATAACGCAGCGACAAAAACTTCCTATTTAACAACTTTCATCTATACAGCGGCTGAATCTATTGGAGCACCAATGATTGCCTCACTTTATACTAAAGGGAACCGAGTAGAACTGCAAAAATTGATGACAACAATGGCAAATTTAATCTTTTGGCCAACTATGATTATTACCCTATTTATAGTAGCATTGGGTAACTATATTCTGGGGGTATTTGGACCAGAATTTGTGGTAGCACGATGGTCATTAGCTATTTTACTCATAGGGCAACTGATTAATGCGGGGACAGGTCCAGTGGGATATATGCTAGACCTAACTGGTCACCAAGATAAAAGTGTGCGGGTGCGTTTTTTTACTGCTTTTCTGAATATTTTTCTCTGTTATATCTTGATTCCTAAATTTGGTATCATTGGCGCTGCCATAGCCACAGCTACATCTGTAAGTCTAGATAACCTGATAATTTATTTTTTAGCAGTTAAATATATTGGTGTTCACGCCTCAATCTTTTCTGCTTTTACATTAAGTAAAAACAATAGTAGATAGATTTTTACAGGTATTAAATAAACTACTCAGGTACAAGAAAAAATATTTTAACAATGGAGAAAGATTCATGATTAAAGTAGCTCTACTGCATTTTAGCTTTGCTGAGTACGTTAGTGGATTAGCGCATGGATTGACCAATTATGCGGATGTCACAATGATTCATCCAGAAAAGTTATCTCCTATATGTCGAGAATTAACAAGTCCACAGGTTAAGATATGCGGTTTTCCTAAACCTCTTCGTAGTCGCTACCCAGGTAATCTCTGCTCAATGGTAAAAATGATGCGAACCATCCGTGAAGTTAATCCAGATGTTTTACATGTACAAGAGACATTTGATTACTGGTATGATTTCACACTACTATTTAATCGTATGCCACCTTTAATCACTACAATTCATGATCTAGAACCTCACCCAGGCGATCGGGGTAATACACCTGGATTAAAATACACCAAGCGTATTGCTTTCTATCGCTCACAGCAATTAATTCTTCATGCTCAGACGTTAAAAAATAGTCTGTTGCGAAAATTCCCACTTCCGACTGATTCTGTAAACGTCATACCTCACGGGGAAATAGGTAGCTTATACAAACATTTAGCAGGTAAGACTAATAGTTTACCTCGTGAGCCTTACACACTAATATTTTTTGGTCGGATATGGCCTTACAAAGGGTTAAAATATTTAATTGAGGCAATGCCATTAATTGCTGAATATGTTCCAGAGGTGAAACTAATTATTGCTGGGCGTGGGGAAAACATCAATCAATATTTTCCTAATAACTTTGAGGAAAAACATTATGAAATCTTGAATGATTATATTCCGAATGAAGCAGTTATCGGTCTATTTCAACGGAGCACTTTAGCCATATTACCCTATATTGAATCTTCTCAAAGTGGTGTTGCAGCTGTTGCTTATACTACAGGAACGCTAGTAGTTGCCTCTAATACAGGAGGGCTAAGTGAAATGGTTAGGCATGAAGAAGATGGATTACTTGTACCACCTAGAGATGTTCGAGCATTAGCTGATGCTATTATCCGTCTTTTGACTGACCAAAACTTGCAGGACTATCTGCGAAAAAATGCTTTGTGTCGCTGTCAAGAAGACTTGAATTGGTCAAATATTGCCTTGCGAACTATGCAGGTTTACCAAAAAGCAATAGATTGTCAAAGAATTTCTGCAAGTAAGCGATAATGAAGCTTTTTTATAATTTTGAACGAGTCTTCGTAGTTATTTCCTTACTACACTATTCAGGTGGTCCTTTGGCAAACCTTCTTGATGGAGGAGCCAGTGAAGGTGACCTGTCTGTAGGAACCCCAGATTTTGCTTTGATTCAGCTGCTCTTTTTTGTAAATTATCTCATTTCCTTTTTCCTGATTTTTGCTCGTTGGAAAAAGGTATTTTACATTATCAAGAAAGAGAGATATATAGTAGTATTGTTAGCAATTTCTTTGTTTTCTGTATTGTGGTCTGATGCACCAAAAACTACTGCGGTTCGGAATGTAGCCCTAATTGGTTCAACTGCTTTTGGAGTTTATTTAGCTACTCGCTATAGTTTAAAAGAACAACTACAGTTACTAGCGTTGACATTTGGTATAGCTAATGTAATGAGTATTCTTTTCATTGGAGGTTTACCTAAATATGGGATTATGTCTGGTCTTCATGCAGGTAAATGGAGAGGAATTTATACTCATAAAAATGTTCTAGGGAAATTGATGATCTTGAGTGGTGTAATATTTTTACTTACTGCGATGAATGAGCGCAAGCATAAGCTTTTACTCTGGGGCGGATTTGCACTTTCTATACTTCTGCTTGTGATGACTAAATCTTCTTCTGCGCAAATTGATTTTGTTACTATAATATTGATATATTTTATACTTCGCACTTTGCGTTTAAATTCACTCTTACTATTTCCTACCGTATTTATTATAGCTACGGCTGGAGAATTTTCCTACGTATGGTTGAATGAAAATGCTGACACATTACTAGCTTCAATGGGCAAAGATTCAAACCTAACCGGACGTGGACCTCTATGGGAAGCTGTGAAAGTAAAGATTTGGCAGCGCCCTTGGCTAGGTTATGGATTTAGTGGGTTTTGGGGTGGATGGGAGAATGAATGTGCTGATGTTTGGAGAGTTACAGGATGGACTCCACCAAATGCTCACAATGGTCTATTAGATATTTGGATAGATTTAGGTCTTGTAGGATTATCCACATTTTTAGTTGGTTTTGTGGTAAATCTTTGGCAGGGTCTATTGTGGATACGTACTAGTGTTATGGCGGAGGGATTTTGGCCGATTCTCTGTATGATATACTTCTGGCTATCTAATCAGACGGAGAGTTCCTTATTGAGACAAAATGAAATTTATTGGTTGTTATATGTCACAGTGATCGTATCCATGCTTGTACCGCCCGAACTCTCAAAAGAATCAGAGGTTTAGTCTGAAATTCAACAGTATATTGAGTCATTTAAACAAATCAAATATCCCCCATTTTAACTAATGTATTGCCTAGAAAATATGAGCAAGAGAGTTACAAGAAAATGAAAATTGTGCAGCTAGTTACTCAAATGGAAGCGGGTGGAGCACAGCGAGTAGCGATACTATTGGGTGAAGCCCTGCGCGATCAGGGATATAGTGTAGAGATATGGTTTTTATACTTAAAGCGCCCCGCCTATGCGAATTTACCAGGTGTGAGAGTTTTATTAGAACGGCCTCCTTCAGGTTTAGACTATTTAAGAATTATTTTTAAATTGCAAAAACTCCTCCAATCCTCCAAACCAGATGTTCTGATTACCCATACTCATTATGCTAATGTGATTGGGCAATTTGTGGCTAGGTTTAGTCATCCTTCTAAACGAATAGCAGTTCAACATAATCCCGTACATACCTATCCCAAAATAGCAAAATGGGCAGATTTAGTTTTAGGAACAACAGGTTTTTATTCTGCCAATGTCGCCGTCTCTCAAGTAGTAGTAGATTCCCTTGTCCGATATCCATCAAGATATAAAAATAAACTGATAAAAATATACAATGGCATTCCCAACTTGCAGCTAGATAATTCTGTACAGAAATTCCGTGCTGATTGGAATTTACCAGAGAAGACTCCCTTACTAATAAATGTAGGTAGATTAGCTCGTCAAAAGAATCAAGCTACTCTAATTGAAGCTCTTTTAAATATACCTGATGCTAATTTACTTCTAATTGGCGAAGGGGAGTTACGCCATCATTTAATAGAGAAAGTTATGGCGTTGGGCTTAGAAAAGAGAGTTCATTTTCTAGGTGAGTTGAAATCACAAGATGTCTTAGCATTGCTCTCCATTTCAGATGTATTTGTTTTTCCCTCGCTCTATGAAGCTATGCCAATGGCTTTGGTAGAGGCAATGAGTTTAGGTTTACCAATAGTTGCTGGGGACATACCAGCTATGAGAGAAGTACTAGGTGATGCTGGAATTCTCATACCTCCAGAAAAGGCTATTTCAATCGCCAGTTCTGTGTGTCAAATTCTCAACTCACCAGAACTTGCTCTGCGCCTACGTGAATCCTCCCGTCAACGAGCATCTCTCTTCTCTGGACAAAAAATGGTGGAATCTTATGCAAAACTCTTTTACTGAAATCATCAATACTCAACTAGTAGAAATGTTGGGTATTACTGTTCATCCTCTCTCTATTTATCAGCTCAATAGCTTAATTGCCCAAGCTATTGAGGAACAACATCAATGGATAATTGCAAATCACAACTTACATAGTATTTACATTTACCATCATAGTCCGAGAATGCGGGCTTTTTATGCTCAAGCCAATTACACCCATATAGATGGTATGGCGCTAGTGTTTTTAGGCAGATTTTTAGGTTTCTCGCTTCAAAGGCAACATAGGGTAACCTATGTGGACTGGACAAATCCTTTAATGGCAGCAGCAGCAGCCAAAGGTTGGCGAATATTTTATTTAGGTTCAAAGCCAGGAGTGGCAGAACAAGGCGCGAAAATCTTGCGGTCAAAGTTTTCTGGTTTAGAAATAGTTACTGCTCATGGTTATTTTGATGCTTCTCCCCAAAGTTATGATAACCAAGCAATATTAGAGCAAATTAATCAATACAGTCCCGATATACTCATGGTAGGTATGAGTATGCCGCGACAAGAACATTGGATATTAGATAACTTGGAACATATTTCTGCTAGGGTAATATTACCTTGTGGGGCTACTATTGACTATGTAGCTGGAGTAGTTCCAACTCCACCAAGATGGGCGGGAAAGAGTGGTTTAGAATGGTTATTTCGTTTGTTAGCAGAACCAAAGCGATTATGGAAACGCTATTTAGTTGAGCCTTGGTTTTTATTGCTACTACTCTTAATCGAATTGGGTAAATTATCTCAACAGCGTTGGTTTAAAAGATAACCCAGTTCCCCCTAAAAATCCACTGTTTGGAATCCTTGATGTAATGCTCAATAAATCCTGGGCTGCATTTAAAAATGCTAAACAAACGAAGAAGCTCCTTGTTAGGAGCCTAAAAGCTTGACTGCCTCTT
>Ga0116226_10003973_pt1 | contig 13040 bp, 9 predicted proteins | sample S1TSphfallax_FD_89692 | JGI IMG/M metagenome (GOLD analysis project Ga0116226, IMG submission 89692) | Host-associated microbial communities from peat moss isolated from Minnesota, USA - S1T2_Fa - Sphagnum fallax MG | ecosystem: Host-associated > Plants > Peat moss > Unclassified | place: USA... | reverse complement strand
GGCGGGCAATATACTTTCGTCTCCGTGGGGGCCCCCACCACCGTGAATGGCTCGGCGGCGGGTGGTGACGTCGTGGTCGGCGGCGGCGACCTCATCTATGTCGAAAACGGCACGTCAGGCGGCAGCAACATCACGTTTACCGACGGCAACAACATCTTCGATGGATCCTCAGTCGGCGGCGCCGGCGATACGATTGCCGGCGGGTCCGGCTACGACACCATCAACACCGGCGCCGGCCCCAGCACCGTGTTCAGCGGCACCGGGCGCACCCTGATCAATTTGTACGACACCGTTACCGGCGATGTGGCCGACATGCAGAACGGCAACAGCACCGTGAACGCGTTCGGCGTAGCCGACACAGTGGTGGCCTCGGCGACCGGCACGATCTTCGGCGGCACCGGCGCGCTCACGTTCGTTGGCCAGTCCACGGATGCTTATGGCAACCCGGTGGGCTCTCTCGATGTCACCATCGTGGGCGGCACCGGCGATACGAACCTGTTCGGGGCGGCCACCACCGATCTGGTGTTCAGCAATGCGGCCGGATCGACCGCGCAATACATGGCCGGCGCAGGCAACGAAACCCTGAACGGTGCCAACGCCGCCGGCGGCTTCTCGTTCTTCGGCGATTTGTCCACCGTCGATGGGGGTTCGATTAACGATACGGTCGTCGGCGGTGCGGGCAATGATTACTTCTCCACCGGCTCAGGGGTTGAAAATCTCTTTGCCGGCAGCGGCGCTGCCCAATTCGAGATCAACACTGTGGGCGGCGCTGGCGCCATGATCACGATCAGCGATTTCAGTGCGGCCGACTCCGTCAATTTCGCAGGGCTCTCGGTGGCGCAGGAGACCAGCCTGCTCGGCACATCGAGCAGCGTGTCGGATGGCAACCTGACGGTGACGCTGCAGGACGGAACGAAGGTGGAATTCGTGGGGATCACGAGCCTGACGGGTCATCTGAACTAAGGGAAGGAAGAACTTCTTCTTTGAAAAAAAGAAGCAAAAAACTTTTATTCCTTGCGGTGCGCGTCGCAGCCGCGAAGCGCACCCCAGGAAGCAAAAGTTTTTTGGTTCTTTTTTTCAAAAAAGAACGCTTACTTTCTTCTTCGATAAATCCGCCAGTTCCTGTTGCTATCTGCCAACACGAAATACGGGCTGCCCGCAAACGGGTCCTTGCCCCATGCGCCGTCGCCCGGCAATATCGCGACCACCGCGCAATGATCTGACATGGCGAGTTGTTCAATATCGTCCGCGCTGGGAACGCCCGCAAACACCCGCGTGAAGCGCGCGTTGATGTCTTCCAGCCGGGCGCGGGATACGGCCCCGTAGGCCAGCACGGTTTCCCAGCCCGCGTAGCAGGATGGGCGGTCTGCGAACAGCGCCCAGGCGATGTTGTCGGGCCAGGGCGTGGCGGCGGCGGCGAGCAGGGGGTTGTTCGCCACGCGATCCTCGGGTGCTGCGATGCGGCGCAGCTCGGGCCATAGGTTTTCCGTTTGGGTGAATGCGGCGGGCGCGCCGGGTCGCTGCCCGATCGCGTAGTCGCGCAGCATACTGGCCGCCTGGGGTATGCCCAGCAGCGCGCATACCGCGCAGACGATCCAACTGCGCCGCAGATCGAGCCTTGCGGCGAACGCGGGCAGCACGAGCAAAGCAGGGAGCACGGCGCGCCAGCCGAGATCGTTGTTGTCGATCGTGCTGCGCAGCATCCAGGAGACGCACAGGCAGGCGAAGGCGAGGATGGCGAGTGTGGCCGCCAGGGTGGTGGCGGGTTCGGGCTGGCGCGGTACGGCGCGCACGGCGGTAGCCGCCATCGGCACCAGCGCGGGGAAGGCGAAGGGCAGCAGCACCAGCCAGAACGCCGGGGGGTTTAGCACGGCGCGCCACGCAGGGGGGAGTGCTGCGCCAAAGACCTGGGTGGGCAGCAATGCGATAGCGGCACCCGCCTCGCGCGCCGCGGTTGCGTGCAGCTCCGCGAGGATGAAGGGGGCGATGAGCGCCGCGGCCAGGATGGCGGCGCCCGCGCCCCGCCCCACGAAGGCCAAGCAGGTTTCCCGGGGCATTCGCCACAGCAGCCACAGGCCGAGCGCGCATCCTGCAACCGCGAAGGCGATCCCGCCGACCCAGGCGGAGCTTTCGAAGCCCGCCGCGACGGTGAGGCCCAGGCAGAGTGCGGCCAGAATGCCGCCGCTTTCGGACAGCCGCAGCATCAACAGCGCGGACAGCACCACGCAACAGGCGGAGGCGAGGTGCTGCGGCACCCAGGCGGCCTGGTTCAGCCAGTTGCCGATTTCGCTGCCGCGCGGGATGGCGGCGTTGGCGCCTTCGTGGCCGAGCACCGCTTCCAGCAGCGGCCGGGCGGAACCGGAAAGGCTCAGGAGCGGCACCAGGATCATCGCCCACATCGCGCCGCCGAGGGCGCGGCATAGCCCCAGCATCAGCAGGATGCTGGCATAGGCGGTAAAACCCGTCATGCCCGCCTCGGCTTGCCAGCCGCCGATGCCCTGCAGGCGCGCGAGCCACGCCGCGGAAAAATGCCAGAGGTAGTAGTAGGCCAGGTGGCCGGGATTGGCCGGGCCGTAGAAGGGATTGGGCACGGGGAGCCCGGCACGCAGAATGGCGTCCACGATGGCGATCTTCACGTGATCGAACAGCGGGGGGGCCAGCAGCAGCCCGGCGGCGGTGGCTTTGGGCATGATGGCCATCAGCGGCACGATGCCGAGCGCGAGGGCGGCGAGCATGGCGCCGGCTGGCAAGGCGGGGCCGGGGCGTCGGCGGCGCCACGCAGCGAGGCCGATCAAAACCAATGTAAAAGCCCAGGCGGCGCCTTGGCTGAAGCCGGTGAGGGAGAGCACCGGCAGGGCGAGCACGCTGGCGGTGGCCCAGCCGAGCGCGGGGGCCAGGGCGAGCGGCGGGATGCCGGCGGGGGCCAGGCGGCGCGCGAGCGGCAAGCCGAGCCATGTGAACAGCGCCGAGGCCAGCACGTAGCTTGCGAGGGTCGCGGGCCAGAGGGGGATCAGGAAGCAAGGCCTTCTTTTTTGAAAAAAAGAAGCAAAAAACTTTTAATTCTTGGGCATGGTCTCCCACGTTCGGGGCCAACGCCGAAGCGTAAAAGTTTTTTGGTTCTTTTTTTCAAAAAAGAACTTCTTTCTAACCCATGTTCCGTGAGGCCAACCCCACGCTAACCAGCGTTCTGAGAATGCGCTGGCCCGCGGTGATCGTGCCCTTAAAACTGCCGGCTACCTTCGAGTTCCCCGCGATCCGGCAATGATAGGGCATCGGGATTTCCCGCACCCGCAGTCCGGCACGGGCGGCGCGGATCTGCATTTCCAGGTTCCAGCCATAGCCCATTTCGCGCATGCCCAAACGTTTCAGGTCGGCGATGCGAATGGCGCGGAAGGCGCACATGTCGCGGTAGCGCGTGCCGGTGATCAGGCCCACCGCGGCGCCCACGGCGTAGCCCGCAAAAATCTGGTGCGGGCCCATGCTGCCGGCATCACGCTTGCCGGCGCTGCGGTCGGCGAGCACGAAATCGGCTTGCCCGTTGAGAACGGGGTCGATCAGCCGGCTGGCGTGTTCTACCGCATCGGCGCCGTCGCCATCCATGAACAGCACAAGGTGCGCGCCGCTGGTCTCGGCGTACTCCGCGCCGGTCATGCAGGCGCGGCCGTAGCCGCGGCGCGGTTCCACGATCACGGTGGCGCCGGCCGCGCGCGCTTCCTCCACCGTGGCATCGCGGCTGCCGCCGTCCACCACGATGGCGGCGATCCCTGGGGGCAGGCGTTGGACCGTGGGGCCGATGGCGCCTGCCTCGTTCAGCACGGGGATGACGGCGGCGGTTACAAGCTCCATCGCAGGCCGCAATTCTGGCAGGGTTTCGGCGGCGCATCGCTCACCAGACGGGCGCGGAAATCCGTGTAGGCCGGCCCGTTCCAGATTTCCGGCAGCGACTGTGTTTTGGCATCGCCCAGCGTGTAGGTTTCGTAGCCGCGGGCGGAAAACGGCGCGATGCAGCAGGGCAGTGCGCGGCCATGCGCGGTGAAATACATCAGGCTCCAGGGGCGGCGGCAGCCGGACCAGGGTTTTTCGCCCTGCTGTTTCAAACTCAACCCGGGTTCGGTGGCGCCGGACGCATCGAGCGTGACCCCGAGTTCGGCGCCGATGGTTTGGGCCGCTGCGATGGCCTCGCGTTCTGCTTCCGCCGTTTGTTCGAACAGGCTGTGTTCGGCGCTGGCCATGCCGAAGCCGGTTTCATCGAACACCAGGCGCTGCAGGTGCACTTCGCGCACATGCATGGTGGCCGCCAGGCGCACGAAATCCGGCAATTGCTGGATGGTCTCCTTCAGGCCCGTCAGCCACAGCGAAATTTTGGGGTGCGCCACGGCGTGTTCGTCCTGGTAGGCGCGCATGCGCCGCACATCGCGCACGATACGATCAAAGAACGGTTTGCCGCGCACCTGCGCGTAGGCTGCCGCATCGGCGGCATCGAGGGAGACGCGCAATTCGTCGAGGCCAGCTTCGATCAGTTCTTTAAAACGTTTTTCGCGCAGCAAGGTGCCGTTTGTGTTGAACAGGACATAGACGCCGCGCGCCTTCAGGTAACGGATCATGCGGGGCAGTTCGGATACCAGCATGGGTTCACCCACGCCGTGCAGAACCGCGCGTTGAAGGTTCGTGGCCTGATCGACGATCGTTGTGAAGAGATCCCACGACATGTCGGCCGGGGGTTCCAGCGCTTCGAAGGTGCGGGGGCAGGTCTCGCATAGAAGATTGCAGCGATTCGTCACTTCCAGATAGAGGCATACGGGGGGTGCGGCCCGGTCGCCGGTTTGGCTGACCGCTTCGAAATAGCGGGTGGGGTCGGCCAGGATTGTTACAGACATGCGGGAACCTCCCGTGCAGGGATTTGCGCGGCGAAAACCGGCGGCGTGCCGGCTCCCGCACAATCGAGGCCCGCGAGGCAGGCGCGCGTGTGTTCGGCGGGATAGGCGCCCTGGGCGCGGGCCTGCGCGCTGCCTGGCCCGGTGAGTTCGTTCACAAGACGAAGGAAGTCGGCGGGCTCGTCTACATCGAACCACGGATCGAGTTCCACGAGCGTGAGGCCGGCGGCGGCGGCCCGATCGCGCGTTTGGGCGGCGACCCGTTCCGTGCTCCAATCGATCCGCGAGAGCAGGGCGGCGTGGGGCTGTTTCATGCCCAGCAGGTAGTAGCCGCCATCGTCGGAGGCGCCCATCACCACACGGTCGCCGGGGGCGGCCAGCACGGCGGCGGCTTCGCGCAACAGGCGCGTTGGCAGGGTGGGCGAATCGGCATTCAGCACGCAGGCGGCTTCGTGGCCGTTGGCGAGCATGATGTGCAGGGCCTGCAGCAGGCACAGGCCGAATTTTTCCACACCTTGGGGTGCGGGCGCGCATCCATCGGCCAGCAGCAGCCGCGTGACGGGGGCGGCGCATGTTTCGACAATGTGCCGATCGGCGGCTGGGGCGAAAGCGACGTAGGGGACGATGTTCGTTTCCTGTGCCGCGACCGCCAGATTTTCGGTGACATCCCGCAGGAAGGCGGCGCCGAGCCTGGCTGCCTGATCCGGCGCCAGGATCGGCAATAGACGTGTTTTTGCTTTGCCCGGCCTTGGGGCCTTGGCCATTACTGCGATGCCCGTCGTCATTCCGCTGCCCTTTCGTTCTCGGAACTTCGCTGCAACCCCTGCCCGGGTTACGCGAAGCCTTGGTCTTCGTTAAAAAAGAAGATCAAGGGGAGGAAAGTAAGGCCTTCTTTTTTGAAAAAAAGAAGCAAAAAACTTTTGATCTTCCGTGGGTTCTACGATGCCGGCGGAGCTTCGATCTGTAAGCTGGCGCTGGAAATAATGGTTTTTTGCTTCCCGAAGGGCGGGCTCCGCCTTTTTTTAAAAAAAAGAAGTGCCTGCTTTTTTACTGTGTGGGCACGCAAGGCTTGATAGCCATCATCTGGGCATAGTTCATGCCAGCACCAGTCTCCCCATGCCGGGTCAATTTCATGTCATCCGCCAATCGATCGCGGCATTCCTTGGTCCATTGCACGTCGATCACATGCTGGGCGATGGGGGAGAGTGACCAGCTAAGGGGCGCGGCCTGGCCAGTCGGTGAAAATCCGAGCCGGAGCGGTTCGTAGACGCCGCCGAGTTCCGCGGTGCGGCGGGCCAGCGCCTCGCTTGCGGCCGCACCCCGAGCATCTCGCGTGCGCAACAAGGTGACGAGCGGCCCGAAAAATCCGCGGGGCATGCTGGGGCTCGCCATGCCCGGCATGGGGACGGGCGGGGCGCCGATGATCTGCAGCACGATGAACCGCACGGGAATGTTCGCGCGCGCCGCGGCTTCCTGCAGCACGTCCAGCGTCTCCAGCAAGGTGGTTGCGCCAAAATCCTCGAAATAGCCGCCATCGACCACGAGGTCGCTGGCCCGTGGCAGGGCCCCATTCTGCAGGATTTGGCCGCGCGCCACGCCGACCGGGCCGAACAGCGGGAAGCGGGCGCTGTTATCGGCGGCGGTGCTGGCGCGCACGGGGGCGCCGAGCGTGCGCAGCAGGTCGGCGGCATCCATGGACAGTTCCATGTCGCCGCCGGCGAGTTGCAGGTTGCTGGTGATCACCCGGCCGCCGCTGCGCACGGAGGTGCCGTTCAACAGCAGGGCGGGCCAGGGGTGATCCTGCGGCCAGAGTTTCAGAAAATCGCCGGCCAGAAGGGTGTTGCCGGTGACGCTGTGCCAGCGCGCTTCCCAGGCTTGTTCCAGCGCTGCCGCGCGATCCTGAAACACCGGCACCGGCAGAAAGCGCTGCACGAGGTCGGGGTAGAGCATCGCGCCCAGCGTCGGCGCCAGGAAATCGGCGCCGAGCGTGCGCTGGGTGCAGCCACGCACGCCCCGGCAATCGGCATGGTCGGGGGGGTGGCCGATCATCGCCACGGTTTCCAGCGCGCCGAGGCCGCCGCCGCTGACGCCGCTGATCGCGAAAAGCTGGTTTGCGAAGCGCGGCACGGTATCGGCGAGATCGCCCAGGATCGTGCCCGTCCAGAACGCAGCGGCCAGGCCGCCGCCGCTGGTGGCGACCAGGATCACCGGCAGTCTTTCCGGCGCCGGGTAGGCGGCGGCGTTGGCGGCTGCAAATTGCTGGAACGCAGCGCTGAGCTGCGGGCGCGGCGGCAAGGGGAGAGCGAGGGTGCGGATGTCGTGGTTGTCGGGGATGATGTCAGCATCGCGCAGTTCGGCCAGGACGAAGGCGAAGGCGAGTAGCGACCCGATCAGCGGGATGCGCCGGTCTGCCCCGAACCAGGTGAGAATGGTGCCGCCGGAGATCAATGCCGCCGTGGCGAACAGGATGGTGGGGGCGGATTGCAGCCTGTTGCCCGCCTGCACGGGATAGCAGCCAAAGAGAGCCAGCCCGGCGGCTGCGGCGGCAAGGCTAGCGGCGATCAGGATGGCCCCGGGCAGGCCCCCCAGCAGGCCTATTCCGCCCACCTTCATGCTCGCCTTCAGCGGCCGGCCAAGGAAAGCGCGCGCGGGGCGGGCGGCGCACAGCAGAGCTGCGAAGGCGAGGCCAAGAAGAGTGATCAGGCCGGCCGCGAGCGCCAGGCTGTGCGTGCCACTGTCAGGGCCCATCATGCTGCGCATGCCGGCCGGAATTTGAGCGGAGGCACCGAGCAAGGCCACGCTCACGCCCATAAACGGCAGCATGCCCAGCAGGCGCGGCAGCCATAGGCGCAGAATGAGAAGCCGGCGCCGGCGTGGCCAAGGTATCGGGGTTGCGTCTTCCCGCGGCGGCGCGCGTGTGGCCAGAGCGAAGTCTGACCAGAACCAGGCGTTCAAAGCGAGCCAGACGATGCCGGCGGCGAACCACCACCATTCGGACGCATCATCGCTTTGGCCGAATGCCACGAGACCATCCTGGGCCTGGGGAGCGACAAGCAGGCCCGCGTCAAGGCCGCCCACAACGGCGATGATCACCCGCAACCGGCCGAGGCACCAGATGACATCATGGCCAAAATGATTGGTGTGGCCGCGCACGCTTCGTCGCTGCCCTTTTGTGGTTCAGCAATGGTGTTGCGGTTCCGGCCGAGAATGGCGAACCCGCCGACCAAACCTATTTCTTATCGGTTGCTTTGGCCATATCATCTGTATGCGGGTGCATCACGCCGCAGTGGTTGGAGCAGATTGATGGGCATCATTCAGTCATTGTCTTTCCAGGCGCCAATTGCGCAGGTTGGGGCTGTCGAGGCGCCGATCGCGCAAGCCGGATTGCAGCACGGACGGATCTCGCCCGCCCTGCTGCTTTGGCTGGTTGCAGGGTTTGCGGGCGCGGCGGGGCTCGCCATCGGCCTTTCGGGCGGTGCGGCGCCGATCGATACGGAGCTGGTTCCGCTGCTGCGCTTCATGGCGGTGATCAAGGCCTGCATGGCGATCGGCGCCGCGGGCCTCGTGCACTGGCGGTTGCGCCGGCCGGCGGAACTGCCCCTGCTGGCGCCCCTGTTTGGATCGACAGCGTTGATGATGGTGGCGCCTGGACTGATCTGGGGGCTGAAAAATCTGATATTGGGGGCCGTGCTATTTCATGCCGGTTTGATAGCGTTTTTGATCGCGGCGGCGCGGGATGGTTTTGCAAAACCGCGAAAAGGCCTTCCTTTTTGAAAAAAGAAGCAAAAAGCGTATATCTATCTAACTGTCGTCGCCAAACTTCTATATTTCAGGAAGCAAAAGTTTTTTGCTTCTTTTTTTCAAAAAAGAAGTTCTTGCTTCATCTCAATTCGAGCAGGCGCAAGGCCCGAGAATCACCCTTTCGTTACCTACAGGGCGCAAGCTTTTGGGTTCTTTAGTTTTGGAATGGCGGCCTTGAACGACATGATCCCCACGGGCCCGGCTGGCCCCCCGCCTTCCACGTTCCCGACTTCCACGCCCGGCACAGAGTTGGCTCGCGCGCTGCACGAGGCGATGGAGCGCGAATTCCCAGCCGGGCGCAGCCGCCGCACGAGCCATCACACATCGCCGGAGCTTGCCCTTAACGCCTCCGGCATCATCGGCATCTGGGATGGCGATCTGATCGGCGGGAAAGTCTATGGCGATGCCAATTTCGCCAGGATGTATGGCATGGACGCCGACGAGGCAGCCGCCGGCAAGCCGCTCGGCTACTACATCGAACGCATGCACCCGGAGGATATGCCGGCAGCCCAGGCGGCGCGCAGCCGGATGATGGCGGGCCAGGGCGATTTCGCCCACGAGCACCGGATCTTCCGGCCGGACGGCTCGCTGCTATGGGTCGCGGCCCGTGGCCGGCTGGTGCGTGACGCGTTTGGCAAGCCGGTGCGATTCATCGGCGTTTCGGTGAACATCACCGAGCGCCGCCTTGCCGAGGCAAGGCAGGCCTTTCTTCTGAACCTGCAGGACGAATTGCGCGGCCTGGCCGAGCCCGCGGAAATACTCACGGCCGCGGCCACCCATCTCGGCCGCCACCTTGGCGCGGCGCGCATCGGCTACAGCGAAATGCAGCCGGATGGCGAAACGTTGCTGATCACCAACGGCTATGCCAATGGCCTGCCGCCGGTGAACGGCCTGTTTCCGATCGCGACGTTCGGCGCGCATCACGCGGCGGAGATGCGCAATGGCCGGACCATCGCTTACGAGGATGCGCAGGCCGACGAGCAGGGCGCCCGCGCATTCGGCCTGCTTCTCGGCACGCGCGCCCATGTATCGGTGCCGTTGGTGCGCCATGGAAGCTATACCGGCTCGCTCTATGTAACTCATCTTATGCCCCATGCCTGGACGCCGGAAGAGATCGGCCTGATCGAGGCGGTGGCAGCGCGCCTTTGGGACACCGCCGAGCGCGGCCGGGCGGAGGCACGCCTGCGCGAAAACGAGGAACGGCTGCGCCTGACAATGGCCTCGACCGGGCTTGGATCCTGGGAGTACGATGTGCTGACGGGCACCACCATCCGCTCTGCGCGGCATGACGAGATCTTCGGCTACGAGGAACCGGTCAGCGACTGGAGCTTTGAGCGGTTCATCGGCCATATCGCGGAAAGCGACCGCGCGAGGGTGGCGGCGGGGTTCGAGGCCGCGCTGAAGGAAGGGGGTGCCTGGAGCGCGGAATGCCGGATGGTTCGGGCCGACGGCACGCTCTGCTGGCTGAAAATCACCGCCAGCCCGCATTTCGGCAAGGATGGCCGGATCGCCCGCCTGCTCGGCTCCGTCGCCGATATCAGCGCCCGCAAGCGCGCGGAGGACGCCGCCCTGGAGACCGCGGCGAAGTTCGAGATGTTCGCGCAGATGATGCCGAGCATGGTATGGACATCGCTGCCCGACGGCCGCATCGACTGGTTCAACGCGCGCGTGCCCGAATATTGCGGCCGCAGCGAGTCGGAGATAGCACAGGATGGCTGGGCCCCCGTGCACCCCGACGACCGGGCGACTGCGATCATGTGCTGGCAGGAAGCCCTGGCATCCGGCACATCTTATACAACCGAATACCGGATCCTCCGGCATGATGGCGTGTATCGGTGGCATATCACGCGCGCAATACCCATCCGCGACGCAACAGGCGCCATCACGCGCTGGATCGGCACCAGCGCGGATATCGAAGACCAGAAGAGTGCCGAACGGAAGCTGGCCGATTTGAATGCACGGCTTGAACAGCAGGTGCGGGAGCGCACGGCCGAGCTGATGGCGGCCGAAGAAACATTGCGGCAATCGCAAAAGATGGAGGCGGTAGGGCAACTGACCGGTGGCATCGCGCATGATTTCAACAATCTGCTCACGGGCGTTTCCGGCAGCCTGGAAATGCTGGAAATGCGCCTGGCCCAGGGCCGGATCGGGGAACTCGGCCGCTATGTGAACATGGCGCAAACCGCCGCCAAGCGCGCCGCAGCCCTCACCCACCGGCTGCTGGCGTTTTCGCGGCGGCAGACGCTCGATCCGAAGCCGACCGATGTGAACCGGCTGGTGGCGGGTATGGACGAATTGATCTGCCGCACCATGGGGCCCCCGATCAAGGTGAATTTCGTGGCGGCGCCCGGCCTTTGGCCGGTTTTGGCGGACCCCAACCAGCTGGAAAACGCGCTGCTGAACCTGTGCATCAACGCCCGCGATGCGATGCCCGATGGTGGCACCCTGACGATCGAAACCGTCAACCATATGTTGGAAGAAGCCGATGCCCGCGCGCTGGAATTGGCCGCGGGCGCTTATGTTTCGCTCTGCGTGCGCGATACCGGCGCCGGCATGACCCCGGAGGTGATCGCGCGCGCGTTCGATCCGTTCTTTACGACCAAGCCGATCGGCGAAGGCACCGGCCTCGGGCTCAGTATGGTGTACGGCTTTGTTCGGCAATCCGGCGGCCAGGCAAGGATCTATTCCGAACCCGGCGAAGGCACCCGGCTTTGCCTGTATTTTCCGCGATACCTCGGCGCGGAGGCATGCGCCGAAGCGCCGGAAAGCGGCCCGCCATCTCCGCGCGGCGATGGCGAGACGGTGCTGGTGGTCGATGACGATCCGACGGTGCGGATGCTCGTTCAGGAAGTGCTGCAGGACCTTGGCTACAACGCCATCGAAGCGGAAGATGGCGCCGGCGGCCTCAGGATTCTGCAATCCGGCCGGCGTGTGGACCTGCTCGTCACCGATGTGGGCTTGCCGGGCGGGATGAATGGCCGGCAGCTTGCCGATGCCGCGCTGGTGGCGCGCCGGGACCTGAAAATCCTGTTCATCACCGGTTATGCCGAACGCGCGGTGATTGGTGAGGCCTATCTGAAGCCCGGCATGCACATTGCGACGAAGCCGTTTTCGCTGGAAGCACTTGGGGGGCGGATCAGGGAGATTATCGAGAAGTAAGCGTTCTTTTCTGAAGAAAAGAACCAAAAGACTTTTATGTCCTGCACCAATTCCACGATGCGGCATCTGGCCGGCAAAGTGTATTCCGTCCGGACAGACACTGAGGCTCCTTTCAAGCCGCCTCAACAATTAACCTGTTATTGACGAGGGTACGACAATGATCGGCCCCGTTGGCGCGCGAAGTCGATGGCTTCGTGGCCGGCGTAAAAGCCGCCTGAGAGTTTGAAAATGAATGCCCTGAAGGCCCCAATCGGGTAGCCAGAATCCGATAACGGACATGACACCACATCTGATAATAGACGATTGAATCGGCTCACTTTCTAGCCGGACATGCGTGGCTTTTTCTTCAATTAAGGAAGTCTTTCTGTTCCCACGCCCTCGACAGCGCGGCGGACAATCCCGATCTTGAGCTGCGAAAGGGAGGTCCATCATGGCAACCTATCGAAAAACCGGCGAAGCCGTCGCTGCGCTGACGCCTGAGCAATACCGCGTCACCCAGCAGGCCGGCACGGAGCGGCCCGGTTCCGGCGCCCTGCTGCACAACAAGCAACCCGGCATCTATGTCGACATCGTCTCCGGCGAACCACTGTTCGCCAGCGCCGACAAATATGAGTCCGGCTGCGGCTGGCCAAGCTTTACCAAGCCCATCGAACCCGCGAACGTCGCTGAGCTGCGGGATGCCTCCCTCGGCATGATCCGCACGGAAGTGCGCTCCGCGCACGCCGACAGCCATCTCGGCCACGTGTTCGACGACGGGCCGCCCGAGCGCGGCGGGTTGCGCTACTGCATCAACTCCGCCTCGCTGCGCTTCGTGCATCGGGATGCGATGGAGGCGGAAGGCTATGCCGCCTATCTGCCCCAGGTGGAGGAACTGGCATGAGCACCGAGCGCGCCGTTCTGGCGGGCGGCTGTTTCTGGGGCATGCAGGACCTGATCCGCAAGCTGCCCGGCGTGGTATCCACGCGCGTAGGGTATTCCGGCGGCGAGGTTCGCAACGCCACCTATCGCAACCACGGCAACCACGCCGAGGCGATCGAGATCATCTTCGATCCCGCCATCACCAGCTTCCGCAGGCTGCTGGAATTCTTCTTCCAGATCCACGACCCCACCACCCGCAACCGCCAGGGCAACGACATCGGCCCGAGCTACCGCTCGGCGATCTTCTACACGAGCCCGGAACAGAAGGCGGTGGCCGAGGATACCATC
>Ga0116226_10003972_pt1 | contig 13042 bp, 15 predicted proteins | sample S1TSphfallax_FD_89692 | JGI IMG/M metagenome (GOLD analysis project Ga0116226, IMG submission 89692) | Host-associated microbial communities from peat moss isolated from Minnesota, USA - S1T2_Fa - Sphagnum fallax MG | ecosystem: Host-associated > Plants > Peat moss > Unclassified | place: USA... | reverse complement strand
CCGTTCGCAATTGGCGCCGACCACGTTCCAGCACATGGGCGAAGCAACCCCATTGGGGTTGCACGCCAATGCGCGTTTGCGTTTGCAACAGATGGGTGAGGCCCATGATGATTAAAGCCACCTTCGGATTGACCAAGGAGCCCTTTTATCGCAGCGATGTCGCTTTGTTGCTGCAGTAGACCGAAGTCGTGGGCATGTCAATGCTGCCCTACAGCAACCACATTGGCGCTCGCACGTGGCCTTGCTCAAGCAGCAGGTCAAGCCACAGCGGGTGAGGTCATGAGCATGCGTATCCACAAGCTCACCACACACCTGCGACCGGAGGATGCTTACGCCATCATCGCTTTGCTCGATCAGTTGCGCGATATATTGATGCAGAGCTATGGTGATGAAATACGAGGCATGATGCAAGAAGGGTCGCAACGAAAACCGGGTGGCGCGTTTGATGACGATCTGACGTTTTAGCGGGTAGCCGAAATCATCGCATTGATCAGGGAGCGATATGCCCCATTTTTAGCCGCCATCGTTATGACGGCAAATCGGCTCGCGATATGATTTTAGCGAGATCAGGGATGCAAAATTTTATGACGGCACCTTTAATGTAGCGAGTCGAAATAAGAATTGAGAAAACGAACTGCCTTTTAGGTTCGAGGAATCAACTTCCCCCTCGGCCGTCAGGCAGTACTCGCTTAAGCTGTCGTCAAAACCAAGAAATTTAGGTGGGACCGTTGGAACAATGTCAGATTGACGGTAAATGTGGAAAGGGCGACCTCCAGCGCCATTGAATCACCGCCTACAAGGTGCAATACTCAATTCACTTACACTGCACTCGCCTTTCATGCCGTGCTTCCCGCGACAACGGCCTCAGATCGATTGGTTCCACGCTCTTCACCTCCGCAAAAGTCATGGAAACACCATCGGAGACTTGAAAAACTTCGAGTTTACGAGGGCCGGATCAATAAATAAAATAAATGAGGCGATCTGTGCGATACCGCCCAGACGGATCACTCAAAATAGCGCAACCTTAGATATGGTCAATCAACCGTGACGACAGATTGACATCGAGTATTTGACATGTCGAACCATGGTTTTCAATCCGACGACGATCAGGATAGCGCGCTCGAAACAGAACAGCATGAGCGATTTTCGAAATTAGCTCTCGCATTTTAAGAAATTAAGAAAATTAGCAAATAATGGAGAATCACATGAACATGATTACAACCGCACTCGCCTCCTCACTTCTCATCGGTAGCGCCTACGCTGCCTCGCCGGGATCGGATACACCTACGGCTACCATCACTGCTATTAACGTATCAATCGCGAAGTCGGACATGCAACGCGATATGCGGGTCGATAAGCATATCAATGCGCTTCATGCCCAGTTGAAAATCACCGCAGCGGAAGAGCCGCAGTGGGTCTCCGTGGCGAAAGTCATGCATGAAAACGCAACGGATATCGATACTGCGATTGATAAGCGTAAGCAAGGAGCGCTTACCGCCACAGCAGTCGACGATTTGAATTCATACGGTGAAATTGCCCAAGCTCACGCAGATGCCGTCAAGAAACTCTCCGCTGCTTTCGCACCACTTTATGAATCGATGCCAAGCGACCAGAAAAAGTTGGCCGATAACATTTTTTCTCATCGTGCCCATACCGCAAAAGGTAGCGCCACGGCGGTGAAGTGAGTTTGTCGCAGCTTTGCGCGACGACGCTCGCTGAGCGGCTTACAACATAGGAATCTATCATGAAATACGCAAGAATTTTTGCCATAGCGCTCGCTCTGGCACTCTCGGCCGTTTCGACTGCCAATGCTCACCCTCGTATCAGCATTGCTATCAATCCATTTGGATTTGGCGTCTACGCGCCTCCGCCAGTGGTATACCAACCCTACCCATACTACGCTCCGCCACCAGTCGTCTATCTTGGCGGCGGAAATTGGGGCAGACATCATGGACGAGATCAGAGAGAGCACAGGGGCAGCGGACGGCATCGGTAAATCACAACAACGGATTGTGAACTTTAATTCTGGCAATTAAATTAAAAGCAGGAGTCATGATGAATCCCATTACGTCGTTCTTGGTATTTTGCTGCATTGGTATCGCAATAATTGTCGGGAATTTTTCAAACCCGTATTTCGGGCTTCCCTTCCTTGTTCTGGCAACGCTCATCGCAGCATCGCTCAAAATGGCCAACACCTGGCAGAAGTTCGTGATCCTGAGGATGGGGAAGCTGCAAAGTGTAAAAGGGGCGGGAATTTTTGCGATCATTCCCGTTATCGATAACGTTGTTGCCGTGATCGATGGGCGAATTCAAACTACGGCTTTCAATGCCGAACAGGCACTTACGCGAGATACGGTTCCTGTTAATGTCGATGCCATTATATTCTGGCATGTGGAAGATGCAGAGAAGGCCGCACTCGCGATCACGAACTACCGGGAAGCAATTGATCGCGTTGCACAGACTTCGCTTCGTGAAATGATAGGCTCTTCCATGCTGGCTGCACTTCTGTCCGATCGAAAGGATGCCGACAATCAATTGAAAGAAGAAATCGCTCGCAAAACAGCGCCGTGGGGAATTACAGTCAGTTCCGTCGAAATTCGCGACGTGGCTATTCCGGTAGCCTTGCAGGACGCCATGTCCCGCCAGGCCCAGGCCGAACGCGAAAAGCAAGCCCGGGTCATTCTTGGCTCGGCCGAGGCGGCAATAGCGGGGCAGTTTGTCGAAGCTGCGAATACGTATGCCGGGCATCCCATCGCGCTGCAACTTCGCGCCATGAATATCATTTATGAGACAACCAAGGAAAGAGGCGCCACGATTCTGATGCCGAGTTCGATGGTCGATAGCCTCAATCCTTCAACGTCTACCTTGGCCTTGGCTCTCGCCGGAAAGGGCGGCTTACAAGCGGTGCCGGCTTGACAACACGCGGATAGAAATTTTCGCGCCTGCCAGCCTGAGAGGCCGCTTCGGGATTCTCAGAATTGCTCAGAATTAAAAAGGAGAAACTTCAATGAACATCATCGAAATGGATAAGACGGAAAGTATCGAGATTCGCCCGATCACCGCGGCCTCCATCATTGAGAACGCGAAAGAAAGTCTGCTGGACGATGCAATTGAAATGACCTTCCCTTCCAGTGATCCGATCTCGATTTCTATTGGTATTACAAAAATTGAAGTGGCGCCTGACATGGTTGCCGCGCGCAGCGATCATCAAAATAGCGGCGCGATAAAGAACATTAAAGAGTGAATAGCTCGGATTCAAAATTTCCACGATCAACCAAGATGTTGGTCGCAATCCGCCCACTTCCTATCCTGCTCCAGAAGCTGCGATACGATCAGGGAATTCTTCACTCGATCAATTGGGCAGAAGTATCAATTCTAAATTGCCTTTCTTGCTTCGCTGTTCTGGAATCTTTGCGACATTCTTTTCCTTGTCAATTTCATTGTTCATTTGCACGAATCTTTTTATCGAGATCCTCGATGACCTTTTTGCCCGGAATTGTTGTGCCTTCCAGCGACTTCCTTCACCTCGGCTTGTCGTCTTTGCTTATTTGCTTCGTCCAATGGCGAAGGATGCGAATAGTTTGGTTTTAGCGGTTGTTGATCTTTGGACTGCTTAATCATGATGCCTCCTGCTACTATGCTTGTCGTGTGCGGAGACAGAATTTGAACATGCACCGTGTTTTCCGATCCTCCATCCGAACGCGGAAAATTGGGGACTGAATACAAGCCCAACGCCGCGCGATAGAAATGCGAACCATCATTGATTCCGTTCGCATGTGGTTTTTGACGCATTGCGGTCTCCAAAAGGAGTGGAACATAGAGGAACCGGCGTCAGCAGTCGATTTGGAAATTTGTCACTTCAAAGTTGACACCAATCGTTAGCGAGGCTGGATCGAAAGCGGATTTTCCGTTACCACCTCAAGTAAAATTCCGAATCGATAGTGGCAAAGGAGTCCCTTGAACACCAGCCGCCACCAAGCGCCGTGCTACTCCGTTGATATTCGCTTGATACGCGTAAAAAGTGGCAAGTAAATCGAGATTCTTGTTGGTCGATTGGCTCAATTTCGTTAATACGTCTCTTGAAATCATGCAGGCGCGTTGCTGATAATCGACAATGACCGTGAAGGCAATGCCATCTGCAGTCAGGTATGGGGTAGTGTCGCAGGTACTCATTGAAGTCTCCGGTGTTTCTTTAACTACGAAGCGACACTTGGACAGGTCGCACAATTAATTTGCGGGCATCTCAGGCCGAATAGCGGCGGTCTCCCATACCAATACAAGGCTAAGAAGTCGCTCGGATTCACGCCCCTAATGAACAGCTTATAGTCGACCTACGGGCAAGGTCTGTGCGCAAACGCACATATCGGCAATGCCCGTTGCCCTATTCTGACATTGTCACGCTTCACTGACGTACGTCGAGAATAAGCCTGCGGCGAGTATCCACATCTCGCGCGTGTTCGGCATCTGGGGTTCGGTAACGCACTGACGCCAACATCAAGTGCGTCTATATTTTCCTTATAGATCGAGGGGATGCTCCTCTTGGCCGAAACCAAATATTTGAACTTTGAGGAAACATCATGATGAGAGAAAATCCTAGTGCAATCAACAACGACGTGGACATTTTGGTCAAGGACGCGCAAGCCCTATTTGAAGCGGCCGCCGCCACGAGCGGTGACGTGGCCGAAGACATGCGCAAGAACGGTATGTTGCTCATCGACACGGCAATTGCGCGCGTTCGGAAATTGCAAAACTCTGCCGTTGCTACTGGCAAGGATGCGGCATCGTCTGCAAACGCTTACGTAAAAACGAATCCTTGGCGTGCGATTGGCGTTGCTTGTGGACTAGGATTGTTGGCGGGACTCATTGCTGGCAACAGATAAGGCGAGCGCGGTCTCGATCCTGCGGTAGGCGTTGCGCGCTTGGCGACATGGAATATGTCGCCCGGATCTCGGCGCAAAAAGAATTTCGCAACAGATTCCAAACTCTGGACCGATGTGATTCGCATTGCGTGATTCAAGCGGCAATCCCGCGTTCAACCGTCGCAATCGCGTAGATTTTGCCCGCTTCGTTTATCACACCTGAAACAAGCATCCACACTTCAAGCGAAGCGCCATTTTTCGCAAGGCGTCGCGTGCGATAAGGATCCAGAACCTTACCTTGAGCGACTCGGCGCAACTTATTTGATTCCTCGTCAAATATTTCAGGCGCAATCCGATCGCATTCGCTTAACAACAAGGCTTCAGCCTCGGTCCAGCCATACATTTTCCGCGCCCCGGCATTCCAGGACAGCATATGACCTTTCAAGTCTTGCACGGTGATGGCGTCTCCAACATCGTGAACAACCGAGGCCAAATGCGACAGCGTATTGGCCTTTTCCAACGCATTTCGTATCTGCACGATTTCTGTAATATCGACGAAGGAAATCACCGCGCCTTCAATCACGTTATCCAATGTGCGATATGGCTGTATCCGCATTGCATACCATTTTCCATCCTTGGCTTGCACTTCAACTTCCTTGGATGCCAACGTATCCAATACCGACTGGACATCCGCGACCAGGTTGTCATAGTCGATCAGGTTGGATACCAGGTGACCTACAGGTCTTCCCTTGTCGCCAGCGATCAAATTGATGATTGCGCTGGCCGCAGGCGTAAATCGCAAGATACGCAATTGGTGATCGACAAAAATGGTGCCAATTCCCGTGCCTGCCAACAAGTTGTTCATGTCATTGTTCGCGCGCGACAGGTCACTGACCTTGGCTTGCAATTCCGCGTTAACCGTGGCAAGTTCTTCATTAACGGACTGCAATTCTTCCTTGGAGGTTTCCAATTCCTCGTTGGCGGATTGTAGTTCTTCGTTAACCGACTGCATTTCTTCGTTTGATGCCTTGAGTTCCTCGGTTGAGGTCATTAACTGCTCTTGCGTCGCTTGTATATATTCGTCTTTAGCTTTCAATTCCAGCGTAAGCGTTGTGATGCGGGCATCGGCTTCAGACTGGGGGGCGTTCGTTTCCGGCATATTGTCCGGCGCTACGCGTCTGGTGTCGTCCAAGGTCACCAGATATAACGGCGCTACGCCTGGCGTGGCCTGCTCGTGCGCCAAGGGGTAAATACTGAGATTGACGAATGTGAAGTGTCCATTGGTCTTGACACGCAGTCCCGGACAATGCACTTCCTCCTTGGATTCGACCGCCTTATGCAATGTTGTCGTCAATCCGGGAAGTAGACCTTCGCGGGCCATTTTCAAAATATTGTTGATGCCCGCGACTCCAGGAGCCGGTTCCAGAAACATGCCTGTTCGACCATGCAGGTAGAGGATATCGCCATGTTCATTGATGAGCACACTTGGCGGCGCCACATGCTGTATCAATGCATGTTCGGTAAAGTCGCGCAACGCGATCTTTGCGGGCAAGGCTGGTTTCTCTCCACGCGGCGGGTGCACTATCATGTTCCTTGGCACGGGGTCAAGAAAACGCCCCAGCGCCGCTCGGTGCGTACCATGTATGTCGTCTTTACGTTGATACACTTTCGACTCACGGTCGAGCGTCGCAAAGAGATCGTCAAATGCTCCCACGCCTTCGGAAGCGCCCAAAAACAAGACGCCACCAGGCTTTAGCGCATAATGAAACAGCGGTATTAATTTCTTCTGCAACTCCGTGTCAAGGTAGATCAGCAGATTGCGGCAACTGATCATATCAAGCTTGGAGAAGGGAGGGTCCTTGACAATATCCTGCTCGGAAAAAATCAGCATGTCCCGAATCTGCTTGCAGATCCGGTAGGTTACATCCTCGGGTTCGGAAACAAAGAAGCGCGCCAATCGTTCAGCCGACACATCGGCAGCGATACTGGCAGAGTAAGTCCCTGCGCGCGCAGTCGCTATCGCTTGGCTATCGATGTCGGTAGCAAATATCTGTACCGTATAACTCTGTTTTAGCGCTTCCATGCTTTCGCGAAAGAGGATGGCAAGCGAATAGGCCTCTTCCCCGGTGGAGCACCCGGCAGACCAGACTCTGATGACGGCGTCAGGCGATTTGCCCTGCAGGAGATTGGGAACAATCTGCCCCTGCAATACTTTGAATGATTTCGGATCGCGGAAGAAATTGGTGACGCCGATCAAGAGGTCGCGAAACAAGGCTTCCACTTCGGCTGGCGTATGCTCTAAAAGCTCTACGTATTCCTCGATTACATCGATTTCATGAACAGCCATTCGCCGCCCAATGCGACGGTCAATCGTACTGCGCTTGTATTGCGAAAAATCGTGCCCGGTTCGGGAGCGTAACTGGGAAAAAATCTTTTGAAGCGAACTATCGGACTTCGCCCCTAGCAAAGGGTTGGAGGGTGGCAAATTACGGAAGACATGATCGACATAACTCATTAACTGAGCAGGCATATCGTCAGGCGCCAGCTCATAATCTGCCATGCCGGTGGCAATGGCATTGCGAGGCATGGTATCGAATTCGCTCGAATCCGGGCTTTGCACCATGATCATGCCGCCTTCAGCCTTGATCGCGCGTACGCCCAATGTGCCATCGCTGCCTGTCCCTGATAGGACGATGCCGATAGCGCGTTCATGCAATTCTTCTGCGAGCGAACGAAAGAAAAAGTCTATCGTCATGCGTTGACCGCGCGGTTCAGTCGGCGCCAGCAATTGCAGATTACCGTGCTGCAATGTCATATCGTGATTTGGCGGAATGATGTAAACACGATTGGACTGCACCTGCATTCCATCTTCCACCATAAACACCGGCATTTTGGTATATCCCTGGATAATTTCCGCCAACAGACTTTTGTGATCCGGCGCCAGATGCTGAACCAGCACAAACGCCATATCGGGGTCAATATTTTGAGGGATGCTGGAAAAGAATGCCTCGAACGCAGCCAACCCTCCCGCAGAAGCACCAATCCCGACGATGGGAAACGAAGATCTGGCAGCATGAATAGGGATATTTTTCTCGTCGATAGCGGACTGCAAGAGCTTCGAATCTGCTGACTTTTTTGTTTTTGTGACGATGATAAATGCTCCCCGGACTGACAATTTTCCTTTGCATGATACACCACAGGCAGTGGGACAAGAATATGAGATCTTGTTCAAATGGAATATCAGTTTGATGGACACAAGCATCGCAGGTTCATAGGCCAAAAGAAACTAATTGCTCACATGGACACTGGAAGAAGCAAAAATACCCCTCTTTTTACAGGATTTTCACGACCGATTTTTTGAAAGCAATATTCGAGAGCATCGTATGTTGTATTTATCTCATGTCAATCGGGATCGAACGATAATTCTGCACCTACGACGAGGAAGCGACTAGTATGGATATGTAAAGCTGCGTCGAATCGACTCATTTTTCGACGCGCTCCTATCAATGAGCGAGGCCAACAAATTTTTGCCTCGTCGATGTTGCGTTTGATCTCAAGCGCGTTCGACTTTCGTGCTGCGGCGACATTGCCGCACGGGAGTAAGGTAAGCAATTTTGCGGTAGGTCAAAGGCGCGCCCATCGTACCGAGCAAAATGTCTTGTGAGAAGCGTTTAGTCATGAACACCTCGATTCTTTCCGCGATGTTCGCGTACAAACCGCTTTAAATTGAAGCGATAGCGACTGCCAGAAGGTGGTTAGCGAGGTACGGCGATGACTGACGAAAATGATCCGATCGGCGAGGAAACAGAACTCCGCAAGCGCGCCGAAGTTGTATTCCGAAGAAAGGCTGCGCGCTCTGCCGAATATTTGGAACCCTTGACGCCTCAGGCCGCTCGACGCTTGCTGCACGAGCTTCGCGTGCATCAGATTGAATTGGAGATGCAGAATGAGGAATTGCGCCAAGCTAATCTGGAATTGGATACGGTGCGCGAAAGCTACCTCGACCTCTATGATCTCGCTCCCATCGGCTACATTACGCTCAACGAGCAAGGCTTAATCAGCCAAGCCAATCTTGCAGTGGCATCGCAGATTCGGATGAATCGCAATGCGTTGCTGATGAAGCCGATAAGCAGCATCATTTTCAAGGGCGATCAAGATATCTTCTACCTGTTGCGCAAACGATTATTCGATAGCGGTCTGCGTCAAGATTGCGAATTGCGGATAGTAAGAAGTGATGGCAGCATATTCTGGACACTCATGCAAGCCACTGTAAAAAAAACTCTCAAAGGTGAGCCAGAACTGCGCATCGTTATGACCGATATCACCGAACGCAAGCGTTCGGCCGATTATATTAAACACCTCGCTCATTTTGACGTGCTTACCGGATTGCCGAATCGCGCGCATTTAGCCGAGCGCGCGCATTACGCGATGAACCTGGCACAACGCTCCAATAAATCGCTTGCGCTCATGTTCATCGATCTTGATCATTTCAAGGACATCAATGATACGCTCGGCCATACGATCGGAGACGTACTGCTGGTCGAATTGTCGAACCGCTTGCGCCAGCTATTAAGGGAAGCCGACACCGTATCGCGCCTGGGCGGTGACGAATTCATTTTCATGTTTTACGGTATCGATGCCGATGGCGCGGCGCAAGTCGCGCAAAAGCTTCTGAATGTCATAGCGTCACCCTTTCAGATCGAGCAGCACGACTTGAATATCACAGGCTCAATTGGCATTGCACTTTACCCAGAAGATGGCTCCGATCTGGAAACACTGCTAAGGCGCGCGGACGCCGCAATGTATCGGGTCAAGCGGGAAGGCCGACACGGCTACTGCTTTTTTACGCCCGAAATGCAAACGCGCTCCGCCAAGCATCTTCAGCTAATCAATGCCTTGCGTCAGGCGCTGGAACGCAATCAGTTCACCGTGCATTTCCAACCTCAAGTGTCTGCGCATGACGAATCGCTCATTGGCGCCGAGGCATTGTTGCGTTGGACTCACCCGGAGTTGGGTGCAGTGCCTCCGGCGGAATTCATACCGGCTGCGGAGGAAAGTGGATTAATCATATCGATTGGCGAATGGGTGTTGAGACAATCGGTTCGTCAGGCGAAATTGTGGCTGCAAGCTGGTCTCGCGCCGTTCGTTATCGCCGTCAATATCTCTGCCGTGCAGTTCCGCCAGATCGACCTGCCCGATCTCGTAACGCGTATTCTCGAAGAAGAAGATTTTCAGCCAGCGTATTTGGAGCTAGAACTCACGGAGGGAATCGCTCTTCACGATCCCGCAGAGGCAATCGTTTTAATGCAGAGACTGCATGAGAGCGGCGTGCGCATGTCGATTGACGACTTTGGAACGGGTTACTCCTCATTGGGCAGTCTGAAGAAATTCAAAGTGTATAAGCTTAAAATAGATCAATCATTTGTCCGTGACATTGACACCAATATCGAAGACAGAGCCATGGTCAGTGCCATCATTGGCATGGCAAAAAGCCTGGGCATGCGCACAATTGCCGAAGGCGTGGAAACGGAAGCGCAAGTGAAATTCCTCCGTGAACAAAATTGCGACGAATTTCAGGGCTATTACTATAGCCCTCCCCTTCAAGCGAATGAGTTCATGGCATTGGCTCAATCCAAGGAAGCGAAGCTCTGTCGAGCGCCATGCTAAAATCCATTTCTTATATTCGGGTCTGTCAAAATGCGCCATTCGGAATAATGGCCACCTAAAATTGAATCCTTTGCTGAGTTCAAGAACAGCATCGAACGATTCCGCGCGCAACGGCGGTTCGACTTCACGATAAAACAAGAAATGCCCGCGAACGGGCGTTTCCGGCAATCGATACCTAGCTGGCAGGTTTGCTTCAATTACTACTGCTTGATACGTGAAATTTTCGTGCCTTCGATGCTTAAACCAGCCATGAGCCCTTGTTGGTCAAAAATGAACACGTAGCCAGTGTGCGCGAACGAACAGATGGGCGGCACCGAGTGGGGTTAGTCTGGAAAAAGTCACGGGACACATCAAATATTGTCGGATCGGGCGCCCGTCAAGCCTGGAACGGACATCGTAATAACAGGAGATTCATCATGCTTTACACCATTGCTGTCATTTTTTTGCTCATGTGGCTGTTGGGATTGGTTACCTCCTATACGCTGGGCGGATTCATTCACATCTTGTTAGTTATCGCCTTGGTCATGGTGATCATTCGCGTCATCAGCGGACGAAATCCTCTATAAGCGAGAATTGCGTTTCAGTATCGGTTTCCGATTTCCTATCTGGGTGTCGGGCCGACGCACCGCGACCGAGCTAACGCTATGATGGCAGCCTGCACCGAATTTCCCTGCACATTACTGCTGGAAAATGATTTGAGCCGTAAGTGCGTCAACACACAGACGATTAGCCGGTCGGCGCGATACTGTTCAAATTGGAGGCGCCGCCGTGTTATCCTGCAATGGCTGGCATGTTTTCGACGGCCTTGTCGAACCACGCGAGTCCAAGACTGGAATCAGGAGTATCGATATGTCCAGTGAGCATGACCCGAATCAAAATCACCTGCTTGCCGCGGTACTTGACGCAGAGTATGCGCGCCTGGCACCACATCTCGAATCGATCCCGATGCTGTTGGGCGACGTGCTTTATGAATCCGGCGACAAATTGCCACACGTGTATTTCCCCACCACCTCGATCGTCTCGCTTCAATACGTCCTCGAAGACGGCGCATCGCCGGTGTCGGCAATGAAGGCATGGTCGGCATTTCGCTATTCATGGGCGGTAACTCGACTCCCAGCCGTGCCGTAGTACAGACCAGCGGCTACGGCTACCGCCTTAAGTCCCACATGCTGATGGAAGAATACAATCGGGCCGGTGCCGTGATGCGGCTCTTGCTGCGCTACACCCAGGCGCTGATCACGCAAATGGCACAGACTGCCGTCTGCAATCGCCATCATACGGTCGAACAGCAGTTGTGCCGCTGGTTGTTGTTGACTCGCGATCGGATGCCAACCAATGAGTTGACCATGACCCAGGAATTGATCGCCAGCATGCTGGGCGTGCGGCGCGAGGGCGTGACTGAGGCTGCGGGTAGATTGCAGGAACGTGGATTCATCCGTTACCGTCGCGGGCACATCACCGTGTTGGATCGCGATGGTCTTGAAAGTCAAGTCTGCGAGTGCTATTCGGTGGTCAAGAAGGAATTCGCCCGCCTGATGTCCGACGTGCGCCAGCGCCAAGACAATGTCGTAAAGCTGCACACATCATGAACGCATTGAAAGAACACCATGTTTGACCCATCGGAGATATTCAATGCCAGCATCTTGATTGTTGATGATCAGGAAACCAGCGTCAGGCTGATCGCTCAAATGCTGCGCGATGCAGGTTACATGAACATCAGTTCGAGCACGGATCCGCTCGCCGTGCGCGCTTTGCACGAAGCAAACCAATACGATTTGATCCTGCTTGCACTGCAAATGTCAAAAATGGATGGTTTCCAGGTATTAGAAAGTTTGAAGGAAGTCGAAGCCGATGGATATTTGTCGGTATTGGCAATCACTGACCCGCCGTCCCACGTATTGCGCGCGCTCAAAGCTGGCGCCAAGGATTGCGTCAGCAAACCCCTCGATTTGGCGGAAATGCAGACGCGTGTTCGCAATCTACTCGAGGTGCGCTTGCTGCGTCGCAAGCTTTGCAAATTTGATGAAACACTCGAACAAACGGTTTTAGAGAAGACTGCCGCCTTGCGGGATAGCGAAGCGCGTTTCAAGAGCTTTACCGAACTTTCATCGGATTGGTACTGGGAACAAGATGCCAAGGGAAAATTCACCAAAATATCCGGGCCCGTCCATGAAATGCTTGGCATCATGCGGGATGAGTCTGTTTCCGCCGATGGCAAGACATTCTCGGATGAATGGGATGCTGACGAACGTGCGCTTCTCGACGCAAACATCACCACGCGCCGACCGTTTCTCGACTTTATCTATAGCCGGAAGCACGCCGACGGCAGCAAACAATATTTGCAAGTCAGCGGCGAACCGATGTTCGATTCAAGTAGTCGCTTTATCGGATATCGCGGCATAGGGATGGATATCACGGGCCGCATGCATCGTCAGAAATAGCAAAGGGCGGCACTACTCAGGGCAACCCCTACCAATCATATGTAACGTTCTTTTTCGTGCGACCGCATCGTATTT
>Ga0116226_10003971_pt1 | contig 13045 bp, 15 predicted proteins | sample S1TSphfallax_FD_89692 | JGI IMG/M metagenome (GOLD analysis project Ga0116226, IMG submission 89692) | Host-associated microbial communities from peat moss isolated from Minnesota, USA - S1T2_Fa - Sphagnum fallax MG | ecosystem: Host-associated > Plants > Peat moss > Unclassified | place: USA... | reverse complement strand
GAAGGTCTTTTTTTGAAAAAAAGAAGCAGAAAACTTTTTTCTCCTGCGCCTTCATCAACAGACGTGCAGTTGCCTGCGCCTGCGCGAAGCCAACGCGCAAAAGATTTTTGGTTCTTTTTTCAAAATAGAACTGCTTTCTTGCTTTGGTGACGATAGACCCGCGCGGCACGCGCGCAACAGGATGCGACCGATAACCGCGGCCTTCACGCTCGCCGTTGCCATTTACCATGGTGTTGCCGTCGCTGACGATAACAAGGTCAATGCGGCGCGGGCAGCTATGTATTGCGTCAGGGATCACGTCGCGTCACTTGACGATGGCACAATGGATCCAAAGCGCCTTGCTGAGATGATCGTGCCAATATGTCACAATCTCCACGAGGCTTCGGAACAGGCGATTCAGCCACAGGAATGGAATGCCTCGTCCGCCGACAATCGGCACGACATGGAACTCATGCACACATTGGCAGCCGTCCTTTGGGCTCGTAAAACCTTGAGCCATGGCAAGTGATTTCACACTTGGACATTCCCGATTGGGTGCCCGCCTGAAGCGACACTCTGTGGCTGGCTGCCGTGACACACGTCATCTTGGGAGGATGGAGAGCGCTACGCTCGCCCGGTCTACGCACTGAAATCGCGGGGCGGGTGACGGCGTGGGTCAAGAACCCACGCTACGGCTGGTGTGTTACGAAGGCTTGAGATGTTCCCGCAGGCGGGGCATCAGTTCGACCAGGTTGCAGGGGCCGTGGCGGGAGTCGAGCTGGTATTGCAGGATGTCGTCCCAGCCGTCTTTCACGGCGCCGGTGCTGCCGGGGAGCGCAAACAAGTAGGTGCCGTTCGCGACGCCGCCCAGGGCGCGGCTTTGCATCGTGGAGGTGCCGATTTTCTGGTAGCTCAGCATACGGAACAATTCACCGAAACCTTCGATGGTTTTTTCCAGCACGCGGTTGAAGGCCTCGGGTGTCACGTCGCGGCCGGTAATGCCGGTGCCGCCGGTGGTGATGACGACGTCGATGGTTTTGTCTTCGATCCAGGTGCGCAATTGCGCCGCGATGGCGTCGGCGTCGTCGGGCAGGATCGTGCGGTCCGCGAGGATGTGGCCGGCGCCGGTGACGCGGGCGGCGAGCGTGTCGCCGGAGGTGTCGTTGGCGGCGGTGCGCGTGTCGGACACCGTCATGATGGCGATGTGGATGGGGAGGAAGGGTCGGGTTGCGTCTAGCGGCATGATTTACCTTGCAACAAAAGTAAGGAAAGACTTCTTTTTTGAAAAAAAGAAGCAAAAAACTTTTACTCTTGCGCTCTCATCACCTGGCGCGCTCCGGCTTCAGCTTGGGCGTGTGCCAACGAGCCAAAGTTTTTTGGTTCTTTTTTTCAAAAAAGAACATGCTTCCTTAACTTTCTAGCGCACGTTTCAGCGTGATCAGGTCCTGCCACGCTTCGCGCTTGGCGCCGGGGGTGCGCAACAGATAGGCGGGATGGAGCATGGGTAAAAGACGGGTGCCGGTGTCGGGCAGGGTGCGCCATTTGCCGCGCAGTTTGCGGATGCCGATGTCGGTGCCGAGCAGCGCGTGCGTGGAGAGCGCGCCGAGCGTGACGATGATTTTCGGCTGCAGCAGTGCCAGGTGCCGGCGCAGGAACGGCAGGCACATCAGCACCTCGGCGTCGGTGGGGGCGCGGTTGCCGGGCGGGCGCCACGGGATCAGGTTGGTGATCAAATATTGCGTGCGGTCGAGCCCGATGCTGGCGAGCATGCGGTCGAGGAATTTGCCGCTGGCGCCGACGAAGGGTTTGCCGGCGAGGTCTTCCTCGGCGCCGGGGGCCTCGCCGACGAAGACCAGGCCGGCGTCCGGGTTGCCGTCGGCGAAGACCAGGTTGGTGGCGGTGACGGCGAGCGGGCAGTCGGTGAAGGCGGCCAGCGCGGCGCGGAGCGCGTCGCGGGTGGCGGCGGCGTCGGCGATGGCTTGGGCGCGGGCGACGATGGCGGCGCCGCGGGGTGGGGCGGGTGGTGGCGCGGCCTGTGCCGGTCGGGCGGCTGCTGGGCGCGGTGGGGGCGCGGCCGGGCGCGTGCGGTCGATCGGAGCGTCTTCGAGCGCCTCGTCGGCGCCCCAGGCGATTTGCAGCGAGAGGGCGGCGAAAGCGTCCATGCGGAGAGTATCGCGCGCGGCGACGTGGTTAGGAAGAGTTCTTTTTTGAAAAAAAGAACCAAAAAACTTTTGCCAGTTGGCGTACGCGACCAATTTCGACATAGGCCGCGTACGCCAGGGGGCAAAAGTTTTTTGGTTCTTTTTTTCAAAAAAGAACGCCTTGCCTTGCCTGTGCCGGTGCCGGACATTAACGTATACGTCAATCCAAGGAAGGGCGATGATGAGCGAGCGCGAGGCGATGGAGTTCGATGTGGTGGTGGTGGGAGCGGGGCCGGCCGGGCTCGCGGCCGCGATCCGCATCAAACAGCGCGCGCCGGACGTATCGGTGTGCGTGGTGGAGAAGGCGGGCGAGGTCGGCGCGCATATATTGTCGGGTGCCGTGATCGAGACGCGCGCGCTGGATGAGCTGTTGCCGGACTGGAAGGACCGCGGCGCGCCGCTGCACACGCAGGCGCGCGAGGATCATTTTGTATTCCTGACCAAGACGCGCGCGATCAAAAGTCCCGTCACGCCGCCGCAGATGCATAATCACGGCAACTATATCGTCAGCCTGGGCGATGTGGTGCGCTGGCTGGGCGGCCAGGCCGAGGCGCTGGGCGTTGAGATTTATCCCGGCTTTGCCGCGTCCGAAGTGCTGATCGAGGACGGGCGCGTGGTCGGCGTCGCAACCGGCGATATGGGCGTGGAGAAGGATGGATCGCCTGGCGGCAATTTCCAGCCGGGGATGGAATTGCGCGCAACTTACACGCTGTTCGGGGAGGGTTGCCGCGGCAGCCTGACCAAGCAGGTGCAGGCGAAGTTCGGCCTGCGCGACGGCGTCGATCCGCAAACCTATGGGCTTGGCATCAAGGAACTGTGGGAAATACCGCGGGCGCAGCACAAGCCTGGGTTCATCATGCACACGGTGGGGTGGCCGGCGGATAGCACCACCTATGCGGGGAGCTGGCTGTATCATTTCGGGGACGGGCTGGTCAGTTTCGGCTATGTGGTCGGGCTGGATTACAGCAATCCCTGGCTGTCGCCGTTCGAGGAAATGCAGCGGCTGAAGACGCATCCGCATATGCGCAAACATTTCGAGGGCGGGCGGCGGATCAGCTATGGCGCGCGCGCGCTGTCGGAAGGCGGGTTTCAGTCCATCCCGAAACTGGTGTTTCCGGGCGGGGCGCTGATCGGCGATTCGGCGGGGTTCCTGAATTTGCCGAAGATCAAGGGCACGCATTGCGCCATGAAATCCGGCATATTGGCGGCCGACGCAGCGGTGGACGCGCTGGCGGGCGCGCGCCCGGCGGAGCTGTGGGCTTACCCGGCGGCATTCGAGAAGAGCTGGCTGTATGAGGAGCTGAAGCGCGAACGCAATTTGCGGCCGGCTTTCGCGAAGTTCGGGCTGTACGGGTTTCTGCTATATTCCGGGCTGGATACATTTGTGTTCCGCGGCCGCGCGCCATGGACGTTCCATCACCGGCATGCAGACAACGAGTCGCTGACGAAAGCCAAGGCGGCGCCGAAGATTGCGTATCCGAAGCCCGATGGGGTGCTGACGTTCGACCGGCTGTCCTCCGTGTTCATCAGCAATACCAACCACGAGGAAAATCAGCCGGTACATTTGCGGCTGCGGGACCCGAGCAAGTGGTTGGCGACGAATTGGGAAACCTATGCGTCGCCGGAGAGCCGGTATTGTCCGGCGGGCGTATATGAGGCGGTGGGGGTCGAGGAAGGCGCGCCGCGGCTGCAGATCAACGCGCAGAACTGCGTGCATTGCAAAACCTGCGACATCAAGGACCCGTTGCAGAACATCGATTGGTGCACGCCGGAGGGCGGCGGGGGGCCGGTTTATCCGGGCGGGATGTAATCGGGTGCAGACCGGGATTTCATCCGGGCTACAAGATGCCGGGTTCCGCGCCGCGTGATGGCAGCGCAGGCGCAAACGTTTTTTACTTCTTTTTTTCAAAAAAGAAGGCCTTTCTTCTTCTTGGCTGAAAAATCTTCGGCGATGTGAAGCGTCTCACACGGGAGGGGCGCAAGGTGGGGCACTGATGCTGGGCGCCTGACGGAATGGCCGCCAGACGAGACAGCAGGTGTCGATATGATCGGGCTCCGGATTTCTCGTGCGATGATTATGGTGGCGTTGCTGAGCGCCGGTGCGGCGGTTTGGGCGTCGCAGGCGGATCGGGTGCAATGCGGCGGGGTGCGGGTGAGCGTCGCGGGGCTCGATCTGCGGACCGCCAAGGGCGAGGCGCGGTTGCGGCATCGGGTGTTCGTGGCGGCGCAGGACGCGTGCGACGCGGACCACGCGAACCTGACATTTGCGAGCCGGGCGTTTCGGGCGTGCGTGCAGCGCGAAGTGCATGGGGCGTCGGCGGAGATCGACCGCATGGTAGCGGCGGTGCGCGGGACCGGTTCCTATATCGAGGCGGCGACGCGCGCGCCCGCGCCCTGAGGCGACGGGCCTTTCCGAGGCGCTGCTCCCCGCCATATGGTGCGCGCCATGCCATTCCCATTCTCCGCGATCGTCGGTCAGGACGAGATGAAACAGGCGCTGCTGATTGCGGCGGCCGATCCTTCCATTGGCGGGGTGCTGGTGTTCGGCGACCGCGGGACCGGCAAGTCCACCGCCATCCGGGCGCTGGCCGCGTTGTTGCCGGCGATGCAGGCGGTGAGCGGATGCCCGTATAACTGCGATCCGGCGACGCATTTCGCGGCGTGCGTGGCCGGCTGCCCGGCGCGGGCGGGCGGGGCGACGCCGCCGCCCAAGAGCGTGCCGGTGCCGGTCGTGGATCTACCGCTGGGCGCGACGGAGGATCGGGTGGTCGGCGCGCTCGATCTGGAGCGGGCGCTGACGGCCGGCGAGAAAGCGTTCGAGCCGGGGCTGCTGGCGCGGGCCAATCGCGGCTTTCTCTATATCGACGAGGCGAATCTGCTGGAGGATTTCCTGGTCGATTTGCTGCTCGATGTGGCGGCCAGCGGGGAGAATGTGGTCGAGCGCGAGGGGATTTCGATCCGCCATCCGGCGCGGTTCGTGCTGGTGGGCTCAGGCAACCCGGAGGAAGGCGAGTTGCGGCCGCAATTGCTGGACCGGTTCGGATTGAGCGTGGAGGTGACGACGCCGCAGGATATTCCGACGCGGGTTGAGGTGATCAAGCGGCGGGATGCGTATGAGCGCGATCCGGCGGCCTTTACCGAGGCGTGGCGCGCGCAGGATACGGCGATCCGGGACCGGATTGTTGCGGCGCGGGCGTCCATACGCAGCGTCGCGGTGGGGGATGAGATGCTGACCGAGGCGGCGACTCTGTGCCAGGCGCTGGGGACCGATGGGCTTCGTGGCGAGCTGACGCTGATCCGGGCGGCGCGGGCGGCGGCGGCGCTGGAGGGGCGGGCCGAAGTCGTGTCCGCCGATTTGCAGGCGGTGGCGCCGAGCGCGCTGCGGCACCGGCTGCGGCGCGATCCGCTGGATGAGGCGGGGAGTTCCGTTCGTGTCGAGCGGGCGCTGAGCGAGCTGTATCCGGCTTGACCAGTCCGGAGGATTTTTGCGCCGGCGTGGGGTTGCTGGCGGTGGACCCTGGGCTCGGGTGCCGTGTGCGCGGCGGGCCGGGGGTCATGCGGGACACTGTGCTGAAGGCGCTGCGCGCGGCGCTGCCGGCTGGGTCGGCGTGGCGGAAGCTGCCGGTGGGGGTGACGGATGACCGGCTGCTGGGCGGGCTCGATCTGGCGGCGACGCTGGCGGCGGGGCGGCGCGTGGCCGAGCGCGGGCTTCTGGCGCTGGCGGATGGCGGGTTTCTGATTGTCGCCATGGCGGAGCGGATCGATGCGGGGGTGGCGGCGCGGGTCGCGGCGGCGCTGGACCATGGCGAGGTGGTGGCGGAGCGCGAGGGGATTTCGACCCGGACGGCGTGCTCGATAGGCGTGATCGCGCTGGATGAGGGGATTGAGGAGACGCCGCCGCGAGCGCTGCTGGACCGGCTGGGAATCGAGTTTGCGGTCGAGGGGGCCGGCGGCGCGGTTGAGGGGCCGTCCGCCGACGACGTGGCGGCGGCGCGGGCGCGGTTGGCGGGCGTTGAGGTGTCCCCGGCGTCGGTGGGCGCGCTGGTGACGGCGGCGCTGCAAATGGGGATTTATCCGCTGCGGGCGGCGCAGTTGGCGGTGCGGGCGGCGCGGGCTTCGGCGGCGCTGGCGGGGCGCGGCGCGGTGGCGCAGTCGGATCTGGAAGTCGCGGCGCGGCTGGTGCTGGCGCCGCGGGCGACGCAGTTGCCGCCGCCGGAGCAGCAGGACGCGCCGCCGCCCGAGGCGCCACCGCCGGATCAGGACGAGCCGCAGAGCAGCGAGCAGGAGAAGGAACCGCAGGGACCTCTGTCGGACCGGGTGCTGGAGGCGGCGCGGGCAGTGCTGCCGCCGGATCTGCTGGCAGCTTTGGCCGGGGGGGGCGTGCTGCGCAGCAAGGCGGGCGGCAATACCGGGGCGAAATTGAAGGCGGCCAAGCGCGGGCGGCCGATCGGCGTGCGGGCCGGGCTGCCGCGCGGTGGGGCGCGGCTGAATGTGCTGGCGACGCTGCGGCAGGCGGCAGCCTGGCAGAAGCTGCGCGGTGCGACGGCGGGGCGGGTGGAGGTGCGGCGGGACGATTTTCGCATAAGGCGGTTCAAGCAGCAGACGCGGACGACGACGATTTTCGTGGTGGACGCGAGCGGCAGTGCGGCGGTGCAGCGGCTGGCGGAGGCGAAAGGCGCGGTGGAGCTGCTGCTGGCGGAATGTTACGTGCGGCGGGATCGCGTGGCGTTGCTGTCGGTGCGCGGCAAGGGGGCGGAGTTGCTGTTGCCGCCGACGGCGTCGCTGACGCGGGCGAAGAAATGTCTTGCGGCGTTGCCGGGGGGTGGGGGGACTCCATTGGCCGCGGGATTTGTGGCGGCACTGGGGTTGGCGGCGGGGGTGACGCGGGAGGGGCAGACGCCGTTGGTGGTGTTTCTGACTGATGGGCGGGCGAACATCGCGCTGGATGGCAAGCCGGGGCGGCCGGGGGCGGAGGCGGATGCGTTGACCGCGGCGGTGGCGTGGCGGGCGAGCTCGTATGCGGCGATGTTGGTGGATACCGCGCTGCGGCCGCATCCGTTTGCGCGCAAGCTGGCTGATGCGGCGGGAGCGAGGTACTTGCCGTTGCCGCAGGCGGATGCGGGGGTGCTGCGGGCCGCCGTGAAGGGGATGAACTGATGAAGAACAAAAGTCGGGCCAGGGGCAGAGCTCCTGGCCTTCAGGTCTAATGGACTGGAGTCGCGACGGCGCCGACTGGCCCAACCGCGCCGCCAGCCGCTTTCTGAAAGTCGGCGGCCTCAACTGGCACGTCCAAACCATGGGCGAAGGCCCCGCCATCGTCCTCGCCCACGGCACCGGCGCCGCAACCCATAGTTTCCGCGACCTGATGCCGCTTTTGGCGCGGGATTTCACCGTCGTCGCCGCCGACCTGCCCGGACACGGATTTACCGGCGCGCCGGCGTCGTACCGGATGAACCTACCCGATATGGCGACGGCCTACGCCGACCTGCTGGGCACGCTTGGCGTCGCGCCAGCGCTGGCGGTGGGGCACTCGGCGGGGGCGGCCATCCTGGCGCGCATGGTGCTCGATCGCCGCATCGCGCCGGCGGCGCTGGTGGCGCTGAACGGCGCGCTACTGCCGATACCGGGCATGTCCGGCCAGATATTCTCCGGCGTGGCGAAGCTGCTGGCGATGGTGCCGGCCGTGCCCTGGTTCTTTTCCTGGCACGCGGGCGACCCGACGACGGTGGCACGCACGATCGGCGGGACCGGCAGCACGCTCGATGCGGCCGGGCTGAAATATTATGGGCGGCTGCTCGGTGATCAGACGCATGTCGGCAACGTGCTCGCGATGATGGCGAACTGGGACCTGGAGCCGTTGCAGCGTGATTTGCCGTCGTTGCCGACGCAGCTCGTGCTGGTGGCGGCCGACGGCGACAAGGCCGTGCCGCTGAAAGTGTCGCAGAAGGTGCAAGCCCTGGTGCCATCGGCGCGGATCATTGTGCAGAAGGGCTACGGGCATTTGTCGCACGAGGAGGCGCCGGCAGAGACGGCCGCGTTGATTTTGGACGTGGCGCGGACGGTGGGCGTCGTGGGCGAGCAGGTTTGAGAGGTGGTGGAGCGGGACCTCGCGGCACTCTTCCGTGCTACGGGCCTACGACCGTGTCACCGCGGCACGTAATCCGCCGGCAGGCGGCCCATCTTCCGTAATCCCACAAGTATGGCCGCGCGGCGGGTTTCGGCGTCGCTGGCTTTGTCGGTGCGCAGGCGGCCGACTTCCTCGGCGGTGTAGGGGACGAAGCCGGGAGGGAGCGATGCGGCGGAAAAACGGAACAGCGCCCAGTTGAGAATCCGCGCGGCGGTTTCGTTGTCGAGGCGTGATTGCGATATGCCGGGGACTTGCGCCAGATAGGCGCGGCCCTCGGGCAATATGACGTAGCTGCCGGCGTCGCGCAGGTCGGGGATGCCGGCGGCGGGCACGCCGTGGCCGGCAGCACCATGGCAGCCGGAACAATGCAGCGTGTAGAGCGTCGGCAGATTCATTTCGGCGTGCGCATTTGGTGCCGCGTAGAGGAATGCGGCCAGGCACGCGCCGGCAAGGGATTTCATTTTGCGGCGGCTTTGATTTTCTCGCGCAAATGGCGCGTGTCGCTCGAATTGGGTGCGGCGGCGCGGGCGGCGGCGACTTCAGTGGGCGTGATGGGCGTGGTCGCGTCGGTGCCGGCGACGCCGTTGAAATGGCCGAGCACGTAGTCGACGGTGGCGGCGATGTCGGCGTCGGACAGGTCGGCACCGAAATTCGGCATCATGCCGATGATGACGCGGCCCTGGCTTTGGATCCGGCCGGCCATGCCGGAGACCAGGATTTGCGACAGGTATTTGCGGCCGTCGCCGGTGGCGAGATAGTCCTTCAGCGTGCCGGCGAGCGAGGGGGCGAGGCCGTCGGCGCCCTGCGCGTTGGCCTGGTGGCACGGGGTGCAGCGTTCGGTGAAGATCGCGCCGCCGTCCGGGGCGGCGTGTGCCGTGCCAGCAGACATAGCCGACACCAGCAGGAGCCTAGTCAGCCACGCCGACGATGAGGGAGATGGTGCAGTGATAGCCGGTCTCGCCATTGGCGACACACCAGTTGATGTCATTATGGATGCCCATTTCGTAGGCGGGGCGTTCGCCCACGTTGCCGTTGCAGTTGCATTGGCCGCAGGAGGAGCGGCCGCAGCAATCGGTGTAGCTGACCAGGTAGCTGCGGCCATCCTGGCCGTTGCGGCAAGTGCCGACCCAACTGACCTTGGATATCTGCGTGCCGGGCGGGCAATCGGTGCTGGTGCCGCCGCAGCAACTGCACAACATGCCGTCCATGGAACAATATTTCCAGTAGTCGCACTTGCTGGCGTCGGTCTGATCCGGGTTGGTGTGGGCGCTGGCGCGGGCACGGTCGATTGGCAGCACAGGCAGCATTGTGGCGCCGGCCATCAGGCCGCCGAGCCGCGCGAGCACGCCGCGGCGAGAGCCTCGGAGCGCCAGCGCGCGCGTGAGTCGCTCGAAATTGCTGTCCAGCACCGTTATTCCCCAACACAGGAAGGCAGTGTTCTTTTTTGAAAAAAAGAACCAAAAAACTTTTGCTCTTTGGCGTACGTGGACATGGGCCACGTACGCCAGGCGGCAAAAGTTTTTTGCTTCTTTTTTTCAAAAAAGAAGACCTTGCTTCCTCTCATTCTGCTGCTTCCGCCTGCCGGCGCAAATAATCCTGCATCGACGCCACGCCATGATCCTCCGCCGTCAACAAGCTTTCCAGCTGCTCCCGATTATTGACCAAGCCCTTTGCACGCACCGTACCATCCGGGCCGATCAGCACCGCATAGGGCAATTTGCCGATACGGAAAGTCATGCCAAGTTCGGCCGATAGCACATAGGGCAGGCCGAGTTTTTCGCGCTGCGCGAAGGCCGCGTGCTCGCTGCGGTCGCCGTCGCTGGCGAGCACGATGTCAAGTCGGTCGCGTTCGGCGGTGGCGAGCGCGCGCAGCGCCGGCAGCAATTTCTTGCAGACCGGGCAGGTCGGCGCGAGGAAGAAAAACATCGTGCTGCGCGTGCCGGCGGCGCCGAGGAAAATGCTGTCGCCGGCGAGCGTCGGCAGCGCGAGTTTCGGCACCAGGTCACCGATCTTCGGCCCATGCTCGAGCGACAGCGCGCCGATCGGGCTCACGCGTTCATGCAGCACGCCGACCTGGCGCGCCAGCGCCAGCACAACCAGGATCAGTCCGGCGTTCAGCACGAACAGGAGCGCGACAGCGATGGCGAGCGGGCTCATGCGCGCGCAATCCCGGCGGCAAAAGCCGCTTGGTTGGCAAGCAACTGGCTGGATGCGAAATACAGCGCGGCGAATGATGCGGCACCGCCAAGAGCAATCAATGCCGCGGCGTTCGTAAGATACGCGGAACAAAAAGCCGCCGCCGCGAGTGACACAGCGAGAACGACGTTACGGACAACGAGCAAAAAACTGATTTTCTCGCCGGTAGCGCCACCGCAGCCGCAATCGATATGAGTGCGGCCGCGCGACAGGTTGATCTGGATCGCTGCCGCGTAGAGCAGCAACGTCACGCACCCCGCGGCGGCCGCAGCCGGTGCGCTCGCCGGTGCCAGGAGAAAAATCGCCAGCGCGAGGTTCGCCAGCAGCAGCACGCAAGCGGCTGGGAGGGTGAGTGTTTCGGGCAGCAGGCGATAGGCGCGCACCGCGCCGATATGCGCGTCCCAGCCGCGCCACGCGTGCAGCGCGGAGTGCGCGAATACGATGGCCATACCGAAACGAATGACGGCGCCGGCCACTGGTGTCGGATCGATACCAGGCATCAATGGATCAATATCATCGTGCCGCCCTCGACCACGCCGCCGGGCGGCGTGCTGGCGCGCACGGTCAGGCTGTCGCCGTCGTAGCTGGTCACGATGCCGGTATCGAGGCTCATGGCGAAGACCAGCGGGTGCGCATCCTGCGTCACGGCGACCACGCCGTTGCCGCGCCCTGGCCCGCGCGCAACGACGCTGTGATGCGCGCGATCGACGCGCCAGATCGCGTCGGCGCCGCTCTTGTGGCTGCCTTCGTAGCCGTGCGCGTGCATGGTGACGTAAAGCTGGTCGGTGATCTTGTCATAGGCGGCAATCTGGTAGCCGCCGGGGCGCCAGCCGTCCTTCGCGTCGGCGCCGGTCACCAGCGGCCAGGGGGCGGCCTGGGTCGCAACCGGACCGGTGAAATCGACTTCGTGGATGTTGCCGAGGAACGAGACGAACATCGTCCTGTCCCAGCTCGGCACGCCGCTCATGAACAACGCGTCGCCCTCCGGGTCGAATAATTTGGCGCTGCGGCGGCGGGCGAGTTCGTGGCCGTTCGCGTCGATGTCGATCGTCACCGCGCTGCCGTCGCCGCACAGCGTCGAAAAGCGGGTGGCAACCAAAGGTGACGGGAAAATGCCGGCGCAGCCGGCGGTCGGCAGTTCGGACACGGCGCGCTTGCGCAGCGTGTCGACGACGGTGACGGACGAGGCAGGGGTGGCGTTCTGCACATACAGGAACGTGCCGCCGGCCGACGGCTGCAAATAGGGGCCATACGCGGTGGTCTGTGCGCGGTGCGGCGACACCGGGATTTCGCCCGTCAAGGCCAGCGTGCTGGTGTCGTACAGTTCGACCACGTCGGTGCGCGGACCGTGATCGTCGCGCGCGAAGAAACTGGCGGCGCTGTAGACCGTGCCGCCGTCCGGCGACAGCGCGAGCAGGCCAAAAAATCCGTTGCTGAATTCGCCGAGCATTTTCAGCGTGTCGCCGTCCAGCACGATCACTTTCGAATCCGGCGCATGCGCGAACGCGAAGGTGGAAATATACAGCCGGTGGCCGTTCGACGGGCCGGGCACGACCACCTTCGGGGTTTCCGCGGGAAGTTCCGCGGCCATGGCCGGCACAGCCAGGCACGCCAGCAGCACACCGCACCCCCAACGCCCCATGCCTATACTCCCACGCTGAACGCCGTTATCATCCTGCTTGCGATAGTGATGCGTCAACGGAGCGGGTGGAAAAAACGCGCAGGCGCTGTTCGTTGGGTTTGGTTGGTTGCAAGGGCAACCCACCCTAAGAAAGCCCGACCCAGGCGAACAGAATGACGTAGGCGAGGCCGTCGCTGACATTGTGGCCGATGATGGGGGCGATGATGCTGCCGGATTTTTCGAGCCAATAGGCGTAGAGCACGCCAAGCGCGAAGGCATAGACTTGTTGCGCCAGCGCGAGGTACCAAGGATCGGTGAAAAAGCTGTTGGCATGGGCCAACGCAAACACCAGCGCGATGATCACGCCAGCCTGGTGCATGTCGTAGCGGCCGAAACGGACACGGCCCGGCAAAGCGGCCGCCAGATAGGTGACCATCAGAGCGCGAAACGGGATTTCCTCGGTGGGGCCGACATAGATGCCCTCGAACGCAAGCCAGCCGGCCATGGTGGGCGGCGTGAGCTTGTAGCCGAGATCGGGCACGCTGTGGTGCAGCAACTGCGGCGTTTCGCCCACCACAGTCATCAGCACGGCAAAGAAAATGCCCCACACCGTGGCCGCGCCGAAATAGGTTTTGCCGCGCGGCCAGTGCAGGCCATAATCCGCCGGCACGAAACGCTGCAAAACGAAAATCACCAGCAACGCCAATACAAGTTGGAAACCGTGCTGGGCATACAGAAACGGCAGCGTAAAACCCGGATCGATCGCCACGCCAAGCAGACGCCCCGTCAAAACCGCGCAGACACTGCTCAACGCCGGCATCAACCCGCCGAACAGCACCGTGAGCAAAATCGCAATCGGCCGCGACGTGACGTTTGGCATGCCGCTGGCTCCGGGGGCGTAAGTAAGAAAGAAGGCGGGGG